>Ga0180302_10001640_pt1 | contig 10698 bp, 3 predicted proteins | sample GuaBasSediGuay17_FD_121794 | JGI IMG/M metagenome (GOLD analysis project Ga0180302, IMG submission 121794) | Subseafloor sediment microbial communities from Guaymas Basin, Gulf of California, Mexico - Guay17, Core 4571-4, 12-15 cm | ecosystem: Environmental > Aquatic > Marine > Hydrothermal... | reverse complement strand
CAAGTCGACCGGGCCGAGCCTCCCCCTAATCCCTCCAAGGGTCTTTATCGGCCTGATGTTGGCGTAGAGGTCGAATCTCTGCCTTATGCTCACGGCGACGCTCTTCAGATGCCTGATGTCTGGGGGCGTGGTGGTCGGGCACTTCAAAACGGCATCCGACTGCTCGAGAGCCTCCCAAGTCTCCTTGGGTATCATCGAGTCTCCGCCGTGCTTAAGCCACCACTCATACCCCGCATCGACCGGTATTATCTCGATCTCGCTTCCGACTGCTTCATGAACCTTCAGAGCGGCATCAGCGAGCTCGGGGCCAACTCCATCCCCCCTTATGAGCGCAGCTTTCCTTCTCATGTGGCTCAAAAGCTCTCCCATGTGCGCAAATATTAGCGTATCTCTCACGGCTTTCTGGGATGGAAGGTTTAGAGGTCGAAGCCCGCTCTCCTCGCGAACAGCTTGAATTCCTGATCGCCTATCGGGTACCTTCTCTCCCGCGCGGAGAACTCCGTGGTTATCATCTCGATGAGGTTTAGGAGCCTCGGATCATTCTCATCGACCTTTTTCCCGAGAAGCTCCTCTAGCTTAAGCTTTATCCCATGCTTGCCAGACCTCCTCCCGATGACTATCGACCTCCTCTGGCCGACGAGCTCAGGCGGGAAGACCTCATAGGTTAAGGGAAGCTTCGCGATCCCGTGAAGATGTATTCCAGACTCGTGAGCGAACGCCCCATCGCCGACTATCGCCTTGTTTATCGGGAGGTGGTAGCCTAGGGCGGATGCTATGTATACGGCGAGCTCTCTCAGCGGCTTCAGGTTCCACTTCCTGACATCATAGTGGATGTAGCAGTTCATGATTATCTTCTCGGTTTCAGCGTTTCCCGCCCTATCTCCTAAGCCCAGGAAGGTCGTGCTCACGTATACCTTGTCGTAGAGGCCGTCAGCAGCCCTTATCGTGGCCATGGTGTTCTCAACAGCGTTCCCGAGATCATCGTGAGCATGAATCTCGACGTAGGGGATCTTGGTCTCAGCCTTAATCCTCTTGACCTTCTCAGGGATGCCTCTCGGAAGCGGAGCACGGGGGTCCGAAAGACCGCATCCAGTCGTATCACATATCCTGTAAACGTCTGCTCCAGCCTCCGCCACGGCGTTTATGAAGGCTCTCTCGAACTCCCAATCCGCTCTGGTGCTATCCTCTCCGTGAACGAAGATCGTCATGCCGTGCTCCTTCGCGTAGGAGACGGCGTCGACGACGCGGTTAACTAGGTCCTCGAGGGTTAGGTTGGGCCACTTAGCGAAGTGGATATAGGATACTGGATGGGAGATGCCCACCTGCTCGAAGTCGAGCCTAATCGCCTCATCTAGGTCTCCCTTATTCGCCCTGCACCAAGCAGCCAAAAGAGGTCCAAGCCCATTATCTTGCATGAGCCTAACCGACTCCTTATCGAGCTTCGTGTACATCATCACCTCAAGCCTCTCAACCCCAATCTCCCTAAGCATCAGCGCTATCTTCAGATACTCCTCGGGCCTCGGGTTGAGAAGGCCGGCCATCTGAAGCCCCTCTCTCAAGGTGGTGTCATCGATCACGACGTCCACGTTCAGCGGAAGAGGCTCATAGACAGCTCTCTTAAGCTCCTCCCATTTCCTCTCGTCAAATCCATCGAATCGGGAGAGCTCCAGCAGCCGGTTTACCGTCTTTCTCCTGATTTCCTCAAGAGATCTTAGGTCAGCCCCAATCATCTTCCAAATATTCAAAACTAATCCTTAATTAACGTTTTAATGAGCTTCTCGAGTCGAAGGCCCTAAAGCGAAGAAATTTTAGAGAACTAGCCAAAGGAGAGCTGCTGATGTAGGTCCCCTATCTCGGGGATCGGGGTAGAAAGCTCAGCTCCTGATATATGCGGGGTCTGAGCTTTTCCCAGCTGAGACCGCCTCTCTTCACCAAGTAAGCCTTAATCACCTCGCATAGGATGAAGGTCAGCAGGCATGAGGCCGCTATGAGGAGAAGGTCGCTAAGAGTGGGTAAGGTTATCCTGAACGCCTCCCGTATCGAGGGGATGTTGATCAGGAAGCTTATGAGGAAGGCTTCCCAGAGAACCGCGAGAACTAGGAACTTGTGGGGAGGAGCTTTGAAGATCGAGAACCTGAGAGACCTGCAGTTCAGGGCGATGACGAGCTCGATAAAGACGAAGGTCAAGAAGACTAGGGTAACCGCTCTCGTAGCCCCGGTCACATCATACTCGGTGAAGTATATGAGGAGCAGGAGGGGCGAGATCACAGCCGGTATAACGATCATGAACGGCAAGACCTCTCTGCTGAAGATGGATTCCCTCGGGTCTCTAGGAGGTCTTTCCATTACGTCGGGCTCCGAAGGTGATACGCCTAGAGCGAGGGCGGGAAGGCCGTCGGTCGCCAGATTTATGTAGAGTATGTGCGCTGGGAGAAGCGGGAGAGCGAATTCTCGGAAGAGGTATATCGAGATGAGCGCCCCGATCGAGAGGACCACGATCTCGATCATGTTGCATGAGAGGAGATAGAGGAGATACTTCTTTATGTTGTCGTAGATCCATCGGCCGAGCTCTATCGCTTTGATGATCGTCGCGAAGTTGTCGTCGAGGAGAATCATGTCGGACGCCTCCTTCGTCACCTCGGTGCCCGTTCTCCCCATGGCCACCCCTATATCAGCCTGCTTCACGGCGGGCGCATCATTCACCCCATCCCCGGTCATGGCGACCACCTCTCCCCGCTTCTTCCAAGCTCTCACGATCTTGAGCTTGTGCATCGGCGAGACCCTAGCGTAAACGGTAACCTTATCGACAATCTTCTCAAACTCCTCGTCGCTTATCTTCTCGAGCTCGCCTCCCGTCAGCACCAGGTCATCTCCTCCCTCATAGATCCCCATCTGCTTAGCGACCGCAACCGCTGTGAGCTTATGATCTCCAGTTATCATGATAGGCTTTATCCCAATCTTCTTACATGTCTTCACCGCCTCGATCGCCTCCTCCCTGGGCGGATCGATCATCCCCATCAAGCCCAGAAAAACCATGTCCCTCTCTATCTCATCTCTCGAAGCTTCTCCCTCAAGCCGCTTATAGGCGAACGCGAGGTTTCTAAGCGCATCGGACGCGAACCTCTCGTTGACCTTGAGAATCTTTTCCCTCTCCTGATGGGTCAGCTCTCTAACCTGGTCTCCTACCTGAACGTAATTGCATCGCTCCAAAACTATCTCAACGGCTCCCTTCATCAAGGCTACGCGCCTCCCATCTTCCAGCTCATGTATCGTGGTCATTCTCTTCCGCTCCGAGCTGAAGGGGATCTCATCGACCCTAGGGTACCGGGAGCGGAGTTCTCCATGCTTGAAGCCAGCTTTCTCAGCGGCGACGACGAGGGCGCCTTCCGTCGGATCTCCTTCAACCTTCCACCCATCCTCGGCCTCGGCTAGCTTTGCGTCGTTGCAGAGAGCAGCTCCGAGCATGAGAAGCTTAAACGCCTCGCTGCTCGGATCATATTCTCCTCTCAGCTCCCCCTTTGGCTCGTATCCGACCCCAGTAACCTCGATCACCCTTCCATCGACGTAGATCTTCTTCACAGTCATCTCCCCCTTCGTCAAGGTTCCAGTCTTGTCCGAGCAGATCACGGTCACGCATCCCAGGGTCTCGACCGCGGGCATCCTCCTAACTAGAGCGTTTCTCTTCGCCATCTCCCTCATCCCTATCGCGAGGGTTCCAGTAACTATCGCTGGGAGAGCCTCCGGGATCACCGCGACGGCTAAGGCTGTTGCGAAAAGCATTACCTCGATTATGGTTTCTAGGGATATTCGGCCGACGATCAGCAGATCTTCAACTATCAGGGCTACAGCTATCGCTAAGCATACGCCTATCACGAGCTTCCCCAGGATGCTTCCAAGCTCGCTCATCCTCCTCTCCAAGGGGGTCTCCGTTATCTCAATAGTGGTAACCTCTCTCGCGATCTTCCCAAGCTCGGTCTTCATGCCGGTTGCGACGACGACCGCCTTTCCCTTACCATAGGTTATTGTTGTTCCAGCATACAGCATGCACCTTCTCTCAGGGAGCGAGGCATCTCTCGAAACGGGCTCAGCCTGCTTTAGGACGGGGGTGGACTCGCCCGTCAGCGGCGCCTCATTCGCCTGAAGGTTTATGCTCTCAAATATCCTGCAATCAGCTACAACCCTATCTCCCGCGCTGACGAGGATCACGTCTCCTGGAACCACCTCCCTCGCGGAGATAACCTTCTCAACTCCATCCCTAAGCACCGTAACCGTCGGGGTCAGCATCTCCCTGAGAGCCTCGATGGCCCTCTCAGCCCTATACTCCTGGACGAATCCTAGAGTCGATGCGGCCATGACTATCGCGAAGATGAGAATGCTGTCCACCGGAAACTCTCCTTCCATCACCGAGATGACATATGAGATCACCGTCGCGGCGAGCAGGATCAAGATAAGAGGGCTCTTAAACTGCTTAACCCATATCTCGAGCGCCGAGATCCTCCTCTCGGCTACGAGCTCATTAGGCCCATACTTCTCAAGTCTTCGGCGCGCCTCATCCTCGGTCAAACCTCTGGGACCGGTTCCAAGCTTCTTCAAAACGTCCTCAACGGTAAGAGAGTGAGCGTCCTCAAGCCCCACAGAAGACCCCTTTTCAGACCGAAGGAAAGCATCCTTAAAACCTTACTATAGCCTCATCACAAAAAGATGCTATTGGGTGAGATTAGAGGCTGACCAAATTAGGCTAATCCATCTTGAAGACATCCGCGTATTCGAAGAGCTCTTCCGGGACTCTTCGAAGCTGTCCAACCACCTCATCGAGCTTAACGGGAACGATCTCGGTTCCACGCAGGACAACCGCGTAGCCGAACTTCCGCTCCTTCACGAGGTCAACCGCCTTGTATCCCAGCCTGATGCCGAGAACCCTGTCGAAAGCGCACGGAGATCCTCCCCTCTGGATGTAGCCCAGGATCGTCGACCTAACCTGCTTACCCGTCCGCCTCTTAATCTCCTCCTCCAGGAACTTCGCGATCCCGCCCAATCTAACGTGCCCGAACTCATCCCTTTCAGCGGCTGCGACAGCAAGCTCGCCAGTCTCCGGGATCTTAACTCCTTCAGCGACCGCGATCAGCGTGTAGCCCTCACCTCTCTCAGCCCTCTCCTTAACAATCCTGCATATCTCATCTAGGTCGAAAGGCTTCTCCGGGATCAGGATTATGTGCGCTCCTCCAGCAAGCCCTCCCATCAGGGCAAGCCATCCAGCATACCTTCCCATTATCTCGGCCACGATCACGCGCTTATGAGACTTAGCGGTTGTGTGAAGCCTCTCCAAGGCCTCGGCTATCGTCTGGACCGCGGTCCAGACGATAGCCGAGGCCTTGGAGAGGCTTCACACAACCGCTAAGTCTCATAAGCGCGTGATCGTGGCCGAGATAATGGGAAGGTATGCTGGATGGCTTGCCCTGATGGGAGGGCTTGCTGGAGGAGCGCACATAATCCTGATCCCGGAGAAGCCTTTCGACCTAGATGAGATATGCAGGATTGTTAAGGAGAGGGCTGAGAGAGGTGAGGGCTACACGCTGATCGCGGTCGCTGAAGGAGTTAAGATCCCGGAGACTGGCGAGCTTGCTGTCGCAGCCGCTGAAAGGGATGAGTTCGGGCACGTTAGATTGGGCGGGATCGCGAAGTTCCTGGAGGAGGAGATTAAGAGGCGGACGGGTAAGCAGGTTAGGTCGACGATCCTGGGCTACATCCAGAGGGGAGGATCTCCGTGCGCTTTCGACAGGGTTCTCGGCATCAGGCTGGGATACAAGGCGGTTGACCTCGTGAAGGAGCGGAAGTTCGGCTACGCGGTTGTCCTGCGTGGAACCGAGATCGTTCCCGTTAAGCTCGATGAGGTGGTTGGACAGCTTCGAAGAGTCCCGGAAGAGCTCTTCGAATACGCGGATGTCTTCAAGATGGATTAGCCTAATTTGGTCAGCCTCTAATCTCACCCAATAGCATCTTTTTGTGATGAGGCTATAGTAAGGTTTTAAGGATGCTTTCCTTCGGTCTGAAAAGGGGTCTTCTGTGGGGCTTGAGGACGCTCACTCTCTTACCGTTGAGGACGTTTTGAAGAAGCTTGGAACCGGTCCCAGAGGTTTGACCGAGGATGAGGCGCGCCGAAGACTTGAGAAGTATGGGCCTAATGAGCTCGTAGCCGAGAGGAGGATCTCGGCGCTCGAGATATGGGTTAAGCAGTTTAAGAGCCCTCTTATCTTGATCCTGCTCGCCGCGACGGTGATCTCATATGTCATCTCGGTGATGGAAGGAGAGTTTCCGGTGGACAGCATTCTCATCTTCGCGATAGTCATGGCCGCATCGACTCTAGGATTCGTCCAGGAGTATAGGGCTGAGAGGGCCATCGAGGCTCTCAGGGAGATGCTGACCCCGACGGTTACGGTGCTTAGGGATGGAGTTGAGAAGGTTATCTCCGCGAGGGAGGTGGTTCCAGGAGACGTGATCCTCGTCAGCGCGGGAGATAGGGTTGTAGCTGATTGCAGGATATTTGAGAGCATAAACCTTCAGGCGAATGAGGCGCCGCTGACGGGCGAGTCCACCCCCGTCCTAAAGCAGGCTGAGCCCGTTTCGAGAGATGCCTCGCTCCCTGAGAGAAGGTGCATGCTGTATGCTGGAACAACAATAACCTATGGTAAGGGAAAGGCGGTCGTCGTCGCAACCGGCATGAAGACCGAGCTTGGGAAGATCGCGAGAGAGGTTACCACTATTGAGATAACGGAGACCCCCTTGGAGAGGAGGATGAGCGAGCTTGGAAGCATCCTGGGGAAGCTCGTGATAGGCGTATGCTTAGCGATAGCTGTAGCCCTGATAGTTGAAGATCTGCTGATCGTCGGCCGAATATCCCTAGAAACCATAATCGAGGTAATGCTTTTCGCAACAGCCTTAGCCGTCGCGGTGATCCCGGAGGCTCTCCCAGCGATAGTTACTGGAACCCTCGCGATAGGGATGAGGGAGATGGCGAAGAGAAACGCTCTAGTTAGGAGGATGCCCGCGGTCGAGACCCTGGGATGCGTGACCGTGATCTGCTCGGACAAGACTGGAACCTTGACGAAGGGGGAGATGACTGTGAAGAAGATCTACGTCGATGGAAGGGTGATCGAGGTTACTGGGGTCGGATACGAGCCAAAGGGGGAGCTGAGAGGAGAATATGATCCGAGCAGCGAGGCGTTTAAGCTTCTCATGCTCGGAGCTGCTCTCTGCAACGACGCAAAGCTAGCCGAGGCCGAGGATGGGTGGAAGGTTGAAGGAGATCCGACGGAAGGCGCCCTCGTCGTCGCCGCTGAGAAAGCTGGCTTCAAGCATGGAGAACTCCGCTCCCGGTACCCTAGGGTCGATGAGATCCCCTTCAGCTCGGAGCGGAAGAGAATGACCACGATACATGAGCTGGAAGATGGGAGGCGCGTAGCCTTGATGAAGGGAGCCGTTGAGATAGTTTTGGAGCGATGCAATTACGTTCAGGTAGGAGACCAGGTTAGAGAGCTGACCCATCAGGAGAGGGAAAAGATTCTCAAGGTCAACGAGAGGTTCGCGTCCGATGCGCTTAGAAACCTCGCGTTCGCCTATAAGCGGCTTGAGGGAGAAGCTTCGAGAGATGAGATAGAGAGGGACATGGTTTTTCTGGGCTTGATGGGGATGATCGATCCGCCCAGGGAGGAGGCGATCGAGGCGGTGAAGACATGTAAGAAGATTGGGATAAAGCCTATCATGATAACTGGAGATCATAAGCTCACAGCGGTTGCGGTCGCTAAGCAGATGGGGATCTATGAGGGAGGAGATGACCTGGTGCTGACGGGAGGCGAGCTCGAGAAGATAAGCGACGAGGAGTTTGAGAAGATTGTCGATAAGGTTACCGTTTACGCTAGGGTCTCGCCGATGCACAAGCTCAAGATCGTGAGAGCTTGGAAGAAGCGGGGAGAGGTGGTCGCCATGACCGGGGATGGGGTGAATGATGCGCCCGCCGTGAAGCAGGCTGATATAGGGGTGGCCATGGGGAGAACGGGCACCGAGGTGACGAAGGAGGCGTCCGACATGATTCTCCTCGACGACAACTTCGCGACGATCATCAAAGCGATAGAGCTCGGCCGATGGATCTACGACAACATAAAGAAGTATCTCCTCTATCTCCTCTCATGCAACATGATCGAGATCGTGGTCCTCTCGATCGGGGCGCTCATCTCGATATACCTCTTCCGAGAATTCGCTCTCCCGCTTCTCCCAGCGCACATACTCTACATAAATCTGGCGACCGACGGCCTTCCCGCCCTCGCTCTAGGCGTATCACCTTCGGAGCCCGACGTAATGGAAAGACCTCCTAGAGACCCGAGGGAATCCATCTTCAGCAGAGAGGTCTTGCCGTTCATGATCGTTATACCGGCTGTGATCTCGCCCCTCCTGCTCCTCATATACTTCACCGAGTATGATGTGACCGGGGCTACGAGAGCGGTTACCCTAGTCTTCTTGACCTTCGTCTTTATCGAGCTCGTCATCGCCCTGAACTGCAGGTCTCTCAGGTTCTCGATCTTCAAAGCTCCTCCCCACAAGTTCCTAGTTCTCGCGGTTCTCTGGGAAGCCTTCCTCATAAGCTTCCTGATCAACATCCCCTCGATACGGGAGGCGTTCAGGATAACCTTACCCACTCTTAGCGACCTTCTCCTCATAGCGGCCTCATGCCTGCTGACCTTCATCCTATGCGAGGTGATTAAGGCTTACTTGGTGAAGAGAGGCGGTCTCAGCTGGGAAAAGCTCAGACCCCGCATATATCAGGAGCTGAGCTTTCTACCCCGATCCCCGAGATAGGGGACCTACATCAGCAGCTCTCCTTTGGCTAGTTCTCTAAAATTTCTTCGCTTTAGGGCCTTCGACTCGAGAAGCTCATTAAAACGTTAATTAAGGATTAGTTTTGAATATTTGGAAGATGATTGGGGCTGACCTAAGATCTCTTGAGGAAATCAGGAGAAAGACGGTAAACCGGCTGCTGGAGCTCTCCCGATTCGATGGATTTGACGAGAGGAAATGGGAGGAGCTTAAGAGAGCTGTCTATGAGCCTCTTCCGCTGAACGTGGACGTCGTGATCGATGACACCACCTTGAGAGAGGGGCTTCAGATGGCCGGCCTTCTCAACCCGAGGCCCGAGGAGTATCTGAAGATAGCGCTGATGCTTAGGGAGATTGGGGTTGAGAGGCTTGAGGTGATGATGTACACGAAGCTCGATAAGGAGTCGGTTAGGCTCATGCAAGATAATGGGCTTGGACCTCTTTTGGCTGCTTGGTGCAGGGCGAATAAGGGAGACCTAGATGAGGCGATTAGGCTCGACTTCGAGCAGGTGGGCATCTCCCATCCAGTATCCTATATCCACTTCGCTAAGTGGCCCAACCTAACCCTCGAGGACCTAGTTAACCGCGTCGTCGACGCCGTCTCCTACGCGAAGGAGCACGGCATGACGATCTTCGTTCACGGAGAGGATAGCACCAGAGCGGATTGGGAGTTCGAGAGAGCCTTCATAAACGCCGTGGCGGAGGCTGGAGCAGACGTTTACAGGATATGTGATACGACTGGATGCGGTCTTTCGGACCCCCGTGCTCCGCTTCCGAGAGGCATCCCTGAGAAGGTCAAGAGGATTAAGGCTGAGACCAAGATCCCCTACGTCGAGATTCATGCTCACGATGATCTCGGGAACGCTGTTGAGAACACCATGGCCACGATAAGGGCTGCTGACGGCCTCTACGACAAGGTATACGTGAGCACGACCTTCCTGGGCTTAGGAGATAGGGCGGGAAACGCTGAAACCGAGAAGATAATCATGAACTGCTACATCCACTATGATGTCAGGAAGTGGAACCTGAAGCCGCTGAGAGAGCTCGCCGTATACATAGCATCCGCCCTAGGCTACCACCTCCCGATAAACAAGGCGATAGTCGGCGATGGGGCGTTCGCTCACGAGTCTGGAATACATCTTCACGGGATCGCGAAGCTTCCCTTAACCTATGAGGTCTTCCCGCCTGAGCTCGTCGGCCAGAGGAGGTCGATAGTCATCGGGAGGAGGTCTGGCAAGCATGGGATAAAGCTTAAGCTAGAGGAGCTTCTCGGGAAAAAGGTCGATGAGAATGATCCGAGGCTCCTAAACCTCATCGAGATGATAACCACGGAGTTCTCCGCGCGGGAGAGAAGGTACCCGATAGGCGATCAGGAATTCAAGCTGTTCGCGAGGAGAGCGGGCTTCGACCTCTAAACCTTCCATCCCAGAAAGCCGTGAGAGATACGCTAATATTTGCGCACATGGGAGAGCTTTTGAGCCACATGAGAAGGAAAGCTGCGCTCATAAGGGGGGATGGAGTTGGCCCCGAGCTCGCTGATGCCGCTCTGAAGGTTCATGAAGCAGTCGGAAGCGAGATCGAGATAATACCGGTCGATGCGGGGTATGAGTGGTGGCTTAAGCACGGCGGAGACTCGATGATACCCAAGGAGACTTGGGAGGCTCTCGAGCAGTCGGATGCCGTTTTGAAGTGCCCGACCACCACGCCCCCAGACATCAGGCATCTGAAGAGCGTCGCCGTGAGCATAAGGCAGAGATTCGACCTCTACGCCAACATCAGGCCGATAAAGACCCTTGGAGGGATTAGGGGGAGGCTCGGCCCGGTCGACTTG
>Ga0180302_10001639_pt1 | contig 10700 bp, 11 predicted proteins | sample GuaBasSediGuay17_FD_121794 | JGI IMG/M metagenome (GOLD analysis project Ga0180302, IMG submission 121794) | Subseafloor sediment microbial communities from Guaymas Basin, Gulf of California, Mexico - Guay17, Core 4571-4, 12-15 cm | ecosystem: Environmental > Aquatic > Marine > Hydrothermal... | reverse complement strand
TTGTAGGTGTTGTTGGAGTTGTGGGTGTTGTTGGAGTGGTGGGGGTTGTGGGTGTAGTTGGAGTTGTTGGTGTTGGTACTGGTCTTGTTGCTAAATAAGCTACAACACCAACAATAGCAATAACAACAACAATAACAATACCAATAGCAGCAGCCTTAGAAATAGCTTTTCCCAAATTTAATGACTTCATACTTTTTAACCTCACCTTTAGATTCGAAGTATCACTTACTTGGTGAGACAAATAAATTTAACGGATATATCGTTTATGAGTGATGAACTTTCCATCTCATTAACTAACTCCTTAGAGCACATAAAGTATTTATAAACTTGTGTAGATTTAATCGCCTTGGTGACTCTGTGGGTTTAGGAAGGTTTTTAGCAAGAAGAATAGCGACCTTCATACCCACAATAATAGGAGTAATATTCCTCACTTACTTAATAGCATATGCTATTCCAGCAAATCCCGTTCGTGCCTGGGTTGGCGGAGAAAAAATGGTTGATCCTAAACTTATTGAGAGAATTAGACATGAATATAAATTCGATGCTCCTTGGTATGAACAATTCACATTCCTATTTACTCAACTAATTTCAGGTCAATTAAGAGATCCTGTGAGAGGTAAGTTAGTTATAGTTTCTTTAGGGGAGAGATTTCCAATAACGGTAGAATTAGCACTTTTCGGTATGATGTTTCTATTAATCATAAGCATCCCACTAGGTATTGCCGCGGCACTTAAGAAAGATACACCAATTGATTTTGCTGTTCGTTTTTTAGCACTCTTCGGAAGCTCTATGCCTTCATTTGTACTTTACTACTTACTGATTTTAGCCTTCTTTACTGTACTCGGCATAACCTACCTAGCTGGTATTCCTGAGCCTAGTAGACCTTGTAGATTATTCGTATCTAATCTACCTAATGTCGTGCCAGTAGTGGGGTATTTGGGATCATACATAGGTAAAATCCCTATGTTTGGAGCAATGATGTGTGGTGAATGGAGTGTAGTTCATGAGACTTTCAAGAGGATGTGGCTTCCAGGTCTAGCTCTTGGACTTCTCAGTGGTGGTTTTGTTGCTAGGATTCTTAGAAATTCTCTTCTCGATGCTTTAGGATCCGAATATGTACTCTTTGCAAGAGCAAGAGGGTTATCTAAGTTCAGAGTGTGGAAGCATGCTCTTAAAAATGCCATGATACCTGTAGTAACGGTTCTCGGTCTTCAATTTGGAGGCTTTCTGGCAGGCGCTATAATTGCAGAAACAGTTTTTGGAATACCGGGTATGGGGCGCTATGTATATGATGCTATTAGTCGCCTCAACTTCCCTGCAATTATTGGAGGAACCTTCCTCTTCGCTATAGTGTATGTCACAGTTAATCTCATAGTTGATATACTCTACGCAGTTATAGATCCAAGAGTTAGATACTGAGGTGAATGTGATGGCTGAGGTAATATATCGAGGATTTTGCATAATTATTGACACTATAGCTAAGCTCATGGATAAAATAAGACCAGGGTGGTCTGATAGGAATTCTTCAAGAATAAGTGAATGGAAGTTAATGGCATATGCCTATAGCCGCTCGGCTATAGGCATAGTTGGTGGGGTATTAGTTAGTATATTTGTTATCATAGGGATCATAGGTCCTTACATAGCATTTGAGAGATATAATGAATTTCCAGCCTCAGTAAACCCTGATCTCTACTTCCTAAGACCCTGTATACCTCCTTGGTGTGATCCCTGGTCAGAGAACTTACCACTTCTAGGAACCGATAATTGGGGTAGAGATATTCTTAGTTTAGTACTTCATGGGGCTAGAATATCACTGGTTATTTCATTAATAGTCGTAGCTCTAGGTGTTCCTCTAGGCATTATTCTCGGTCTTTTAGCAGGTTATTTTGGCGGAGCTGTCGATGAAGTGATGATGAGAATAACTGATGTATTTATAGCATTTCCTGCACTAATACTAGCTATAGCATTTGCAACGGTGCTTCCCTCTAGATTTAGAGAGGTTCTCTATACAAATGTATTCACAAGAGAGTTTTTCCTATCACTATTCGCCTTATCAAAAGAGGAAATTCCTCAACTTGCCTCCTTACTAGCAGTAATATTTGCTTTAGTCTTGGTATGGTGGCCTGGGTATGCTAGGATCATAAGAGGTTCTGTACTTAGTGTGAAAGAACAAGCATTTGTTGAGGCTGCTAGATCCCTTGGATTATCAACTTGGAGAGTATTATTTAGACATATACTACCAAACGTTCTATCACCAGTAATAGTAATGGTAACTTTCGATCTAGGTACTGCAACACTGCTCGCTGCAGCACTATCATTCCTAGGCATAGGGCCCCAAGACCCAGTACCTGAACTAGGATTCCTAGTCTCTAAAGGACGCGAATATTTCCCAGACAAATGGTGGATAGTTATGTTCCCAGGAATTGCATTGTTCATAATAGCTCTTGGCTGGAATCTTCTTGGTGATTCTCTTAGGGATGTTCTAGATCCTAAGACTAGAAGAAGCCTAGAATTCAAGGTCAAAGGAAAGAAGCAGAGAAAATTTAAATCGGTGAAGAGGAAATGAGTAAAAAATACCTAGAACTTGAACCTGAGAAGATATTGAGTGTAAAAGACTTAGAAGTTAAATTCTATACCTATGCCGGTGTAGTTCATGCTGTTTCGGGAGTATCATTTGATGTTTATGAAAATGAGGTTGTAGCTCTTGTCGGTGAGACAGGCTGTGGTAAGACAGTAACTACAAGAGCTATTACAAGGCTCATCTATCCTCCAGGTCATATAGCTAGAGGTCAAGCAATATTTAGACGAAGAAATGGTACAGTCATAGATTTACTCAGTATAAGTGAGAAGGAGCTAAGAGATATTAGGGGTAATGAAATAGCATATATATTTCAAGACCCTACATCAGCTCTTAATCCATTATTCACAGCTGGCGAACATATAGTAGAAACCATAGTTGCACATAGCAGTACTAATAGAAAACTAGCTAGAAACGAAGCAATTAGATTATTAAAACAAGTTCTCATACCACATCCATCTTTGAGAGTTAAAACATATCCTCATGAACTATCCGGTGGTATGAGACAGCGTGTTGTAATTGCAACAGCAATAGCTAATAAACCAAGGCTCTTAATAGCTGATGAACCAACAACGAATCTTGACGTAACGGTCCAAGCACAGATACTAGATCTACTATCTGAATTAAAGAAGCAATACTCCATGAGTATAATATTAATAACCCATAACCTTGGGATAGTAGCTGAAATAGCAGATAGGGTATATGTCATGTATGCTGGAAAAATAGTTGAAAGTGCAAATGTGTTTGAGCTATTTGAAAAACCTATGCATCCCTATACTCGAGGACTACTTCATGCTCTTCCAGATCCAGTGAGAAGAATTGAGAAGCTTGAATACATACCTGGAACAGTTCCAAGCCTCATTAACCCTCCTCCGGGCTGTAGATTTCATCCTAGATGTAAGTTTGCTAAAAGAGTATGCAGAGAAGAACCACCAATGGTTGAGGTTGAACCAGGTCACTACGTAGCATGCTGGCTATATGCAAAGAGGTGATAAAATGTCCTTAATAAGGGTTGAGAATGTAAAGAAATACTTCAAAGTGAGAGGATCATTGTTTAAGAAAGTGAAGGCAGTAGACGGAGTTACTTTCATGATTAAAGAAGCTGAGACATTCGGGGTTGTTGGCGAAACTGGTTGCGGTAAATCTACTTTAGGCAGAGTAATTCTTAGACTCCTAAAACCCACAGCTGGTAAAGTTTACTTCATGAATAAGGATGTACTTAAGCTCTCTGGTGAGAACTTGAAGAAATTTAGAAGAATGGCACAGATGGTGTTTCAAGACCCTCACTCTTCATTAAATCCACGAATGACTATTTTAGAGATAATATTAGAACCCCTTAAAGAACATGGAATAGTAGTTGATGATCCAGAGAAGTATATTACTGAGCATTTGGAAATAGTTGGGTTAGGTAGAGAGCATCTATATAGATATCCCCATGAATTAAGTGGTGGTCAGAAACAAAGGGTTGCAATTCTAAGGGCTCTTATCCTTAGACCCAAATTCATAGTCCTCGATGAACCCACTTCGGCACTAGATGTATCAGTACAAGCACAAATACTTAACTTACTCAAAGATCTCCAGAAGAAGTTCAAAGCATCATATATGTTCATTTCGCATGATTTAGCTGTGGTTAAATTCATGAGTAATAGGATTGCTGTTATGTATCTCGGTAAATTTGTAGAGATAGCGAATGCTGATGAACTATTTGAAAAACCTCTTCATCCATATGCTCAAGTTCTATTAGCAGCAATTCCTATTCCTAATCCAAAAATTGCTAGGGAAAGGAAGAAAATTAGGATCGTTGGTGAACCACCATCACCTATTAATCCTCCTCCTGGTTGTAGGTTTCATCCTAGATGCCCATATGTAATGGACATATGTAAAAGAGAAGAACCACCAATGGTTGAGGTTGAACCAGGTCACTACGTAGCATGCTGGCTATATGCAAGGCGTTAAAGATATCTTAACTTAGATCTAAACACATTTTCAACATCAGGATTTCTAAATATGTATCTCTCATGGGCTTCACTTCTTATAACTTTATCTCCTAGAAAGATATATACTTTATTCTTCTGAGCATCAATCCCTATAAGCATGAATGCTTTTGTCCAGGATCTTATCTGCAGTCCCTTATCTATGCATAACTGCTTTAGCATCCCTTTAACTAGGCTCCTAGAGATATCTGCACTTATGCTCATTGGCAAATTCTCCATTTTACCTAGAATCCATTTAGAGGGAGATAATATTCTTGACAAAACCCATCTCGATGGTTCAAAAACCTCTGCCCATGACTTTTCGGAATAAGGTTCATTACTCTTTGTAGCAAGCCATAGGTTCTCGAGATCTTGAATAAATATTTTAGGTGAGCATTCATCTCTGTCAAATTTCAATGCATCAATACTGGGTACTAATGACAGCTCTGTCTTCTTTGGTAACTTCTTTATTAAGAGTAATCGAGCTAGGGGAGATTTAATAATACCAGATATACAGCAATCAATTATGAATTTTTCATCCAGCAAACAGTTCTCAAATTCAACTACTGCTATAGGTAGCCATGCAAACATCAATTTCTGATATTTCTTCATTATCTTAGCTTTTATATAGAGCCCCAATATTTATCACTGTTAAATAAGTCTCTTAAGAAGCAAATTTATTTTATGAAGCTTATCAATCAATATTACATGGAGTGAAGAAGAATGTTGAGCCATCGCAGTGAAAGCCCGGCGTATTAAGGTGTGTTAATCCTTCACGACATGTTTCAAATACTAAACCCCATTTCTCTGCAGCTTCCTTAACTACTTTGAGTAACTTCTCTCTATGATCTCTACTTAAATACATATATCCATGCACCCTCATGCCCTTCTCCTTATATATGTAATCAAATTTCTCCGCAAGATAAGGAAAGATCTTTTTTATTCTAGACAAATTATCATACTTAGCTTTATAGGTAGATGAGGTTACTTGTACTACGCCAGCTTTCGCTACCTCAGCAACTAATTCCTCGATACTATCGGAGTCTGAATTTATGTAGGGAATTATTGGATCTATTCTAGCTATAACAGGAATTCCTTTCTTCGATAGTAACTTAATAGCTTTAAGTCTATGAAGTGGAGGTGGTGCATAGGGTTCTATTAGTTTCGCTAGTCTTTTATTCAGGGTAGTTATTGTTATAGCTACTACAACACGTCCTATGCCTTTACTAAGTATATCTAGATCTCTTAGAATTAAGTCGGATTTTGTTATTAATTGAATCTTTAAACCGCTCTTAAGTAGGATTTTAAGAATCTCACGAGTTATCTCCAACTTCGATTCTGGAGGTGTATATGGATCACTACTATTACTTATAGATATTATTGCTCCTCTGGGAATTTTCCTCAAATCCTTCAAAATTCTCCTAATTAAATTACTCTTAACTCTAGGAACATAGTGTTTTGGAACATAGCTTGTAACATAGCAATAAATACATCTATGACCACAGCCAGTATAAGGGTTTAATGACCACTTAATAGGACATGTACATAGAGGAGATCTCCATGGATCAAAGGGCTTTATTACTTGATAACTCATTACTTCTCCCTCAAATTATAGCCTATGGGTACATTGTTATTTATAGTGAGATGTGATTTTATGGACTTAATTGTTTGTAGAAGTTTTTCTGAGAGCTCTAGATATAAGTTAGCTGCTTTACAAAGATCTTGATAAGCATTCTCAGCCATATCTGCAGCTACAGATCTCTCATGTATACCCTTAGCTCTAGGCTCTATCTTCTCTACGATCGATGAGAGATCTTGAGGGTTCCATATTCCTTGGACATCAATATTTCTAAGAGCTAATAATGTACGGGCTATGAGTATGAATGAATTCTTAGATTCTTTGAGAAACCCAATACAATTAGTACTTGATTTAAGCATCTTAGCTCTCTTCATAGACTCTCTAGCTTTTTCGAAAAATAGTATCGCAATATTAAGATCCGTATCACACACCTCGATTCTTCCTTAGTATGTAGTTAAATCTATAATTCTTCGATATCATTCTTAAACGGTACTACTATTTAGTTAATTCAGACCTCAGAATTTAACTCAGTTGCGGTCCGTATCATCATTTTTCAGAGCATGAAAGGGTCATCATTCACGTATTATTTTTATAAGCTTAGATAAATAGTTTATACCTGCATTTTGCGTACACCCTATAGATCTCCTAAGCATAGTAGATCTAGGTGCTTCGTGTGCTCAGATACTACTTAGCTGTACTCATTCTTGCCCTAATACTGGGCGTAGTGATTTACAACATACCTTCCTCATTTACTGGTGGAGCTCTCGGTCTTTTAGGACTTGGTTCTCAATATTCTGGAGCTACTGGGAGAGCTCCAGTACAAGCAGTCATGGTCCCTGCAAGGGAAGCTTCAAGAAGTAATAGAAGTGTCATAGTAACAGCTTCAGAGGTGAACTTAGCTATAAGTAATCGTTTAGAATCAAGAGAAGTCATAGCTCAAGGTAGAGGTGCTTCACTGAGTAGAATGAAATTAATATCACTTGATGAGTATAGAGGTTCGAAATGGGTTTTGAGTAAGGATCTTAAACCAGAGATACTCGATGTTGAGTACTATCGCTATGACAATTTAACAAAAATAATTATCGATGGAAAAATACTAGAGCACATAATAACAGATCAGCATACATTACTAATAGTAGATATCAATGTATTACCAAGGCTTGGAGAATTTATAGTATTACCAATGCCCCCTCTCTTAACAGTTAATGGAGATAAGGAAAGGTTTATACTGTATTCAGTACCTATATATGAAGATAATACAAGAGCCCAAGTAATTCTTGATAGTGATTTGAGGTATTTAGCTCTAAAACCAACTAAGTACAAGAGGTATTTAGAACTAATTCTCTTCCAACAATCAATAGATTCTCAGTGGTATGCACAGATATTCGAATATCTTAAAGTTAGTGATATAGCTAAATATAGTCAAATGAATGAAACCACAAAAAGAGTCAAAGCTCTTGCTCAACAGCTTTATCTCTCATATAGAAAACGCAGCCTCAAAGAGCTTCTATCAATCCTTACAAGTGTTTTGCATAGCGTAATAGAGTACAGTACAGAGCTATCTATTCCAAGAAATGTTGATGTGGTAGATTGGGTCCTCTTTGAAGGTCATAGAGGTGTTTGTGTTCACTATGCAAGTGCTGCTGCAGTTTTACTAAGAGCGATGGGAATTAAGGCAAGATTAGCAATTGGGTATTTAGCTAATTGGCTAACCCCATATACATATAGATCTCAGCCACTCTCATCATCGGAGAGAGTAGTTGTTCTTTCAACCCATGCATGGGTTGAGATATACATACCGGAGTTCGGATGGATTCCCTATGACCCCACTCCTACAACTAATGAATTTGTTGATGTCTTTTCGCTCCTCTCAATGGGAAGTGTACAAATTTCAACTCCTCCAACTAGTAGAAGACCTCCTGGTAGATTACTTCAAGAGGAATTGCTAGGTTATCAGGTAGGAAATGAAACAACTCAAAGAGAGATAGAGATGTTTAGATACAGCGTGTTAGGATGTATGCTCATTGCCATAATACCTCTTTACATGCTTAGTGATATATTAAGTGGAATTAGTAATAGATTTAAGTACTTGCTAGCTCTACTTAGAAAAGACTATGTAAAAGCCTTCAAATTGCTTCTTATATCTCTTGCTAAGAAATACGATATAGAGCTAAGACCTTCTAAGACACCCAGGGAAGTGACTGAGGCAATAGCTAGATTCACTTCTCTAAGTTTAAGTGAAGAACTCAAGACACTTACTGATATTTATGAAAAACTCAGGTATAGTGCTAGGAAGAGGAGTCATGAGATTCTCAGAGAATTCTGGGCTAGGTATAGAAAAGTCACGAAGATGGTGAAAAGCCGTGAATGGTATTGAACTTGTAATGATTCTAGGTATTCTAATACTACTCTTATTAGTCTTGGGTCGTATAATAAGGACAAAACCTAGGAAATTCCATAATTACCTAGCTAATATTCAAATAGTTGATAAAGGCGAAGTTAAGAGCTTAGCTGAATTGGTAATTAGTGAAAGTATCAAGTGCCTTGAAAAACTAGGTATTGAGAAACTAGGAGAATCAAGGTATATATACTTATCTATATTGAAACATATAAGTAATCCAAAGGTTATCAAAGCTATATATCATTATAAGAAGTTAATGAGTTTCTATAAAGGGTCTATAGATATAGAAGAAGCCGCTAAGCACTTTAAGAAATTAACAAGGCTTTGCGGAAGTGAATAGAATGCTGACTAGAATAGGGAAAATAATTATTTCAGTTCTATTGCTTGCTTTATTCATAGTGCTCTCCATAGGACTTACGATAATTGTTTCTTTACCTTTAGCAATATCTACACTTACAATTCTGCTCTCTATGCTGTTTTGGAAACCGAAGGTATATGTGAATAGAATTACTCATACAAGTAATAAGAGTAATAGGGTAAGTATTGAATTACTCATAAACACAGAGCCTTATACAAATGTTGAAGTTTGTGATGAACTACCTCTCGGTTCAGTTCTAGAGGGAGGATCATATTGTATAAATAGAGTTACTGGTAGTGATGGAAGATTAGTTCTTAAGTATAGTATAAGAGCATTCAGACCTCAAATTATTTGGAACTATGTCTATATAGTTCTTCACCATCCACTAGGTCTCGCTATTAAGGAGCTTAGGGTTCCTATTAAAACTTCAGTAACGATAACTCCATCTCCTCATATACCAATACCTATTAAATCTAAAGAATTGAAAGTAGCAACCACAGGATATATGGAACCTGTAATTGATAGAGTAAGACCTTACGTAATTGGTGATGATTTCAAATTGATAATACCGAAGAGTTTTCTTATGCCTGGTGGTTTACGCATAAAAGTATTTAGTGCCGAAAGTCAATTAAAATTCAAAGATAGATTTGTAGTATTGGCAATTCCCAGTATGTGGTATTGCATCTCAGATATGGTGAAGCTATTTATGGAAGCAGCTATTTATAATACATTATACTATGCCAAGTTAAATAAATATAGAATTAGAATTATTGTGCCAAGCACTCAAATTCTAGACACTGAGTGGTTAAGCATTAATAATCAAATACATGAATACTTATCAAAGATATACCAAGCACTATGCAATTCTATAGACACTTATTACATTAAGAACTGGATTGAAAAATTGAAATATAGAGAGATAAATACAGTGATAATCACAGTCTCAGATTCACTACTCAAACTTAGAGAAATACTAGAAAGTACAGAGATAAAAGGAATATATGTAATAGCTATTGAACCCAAGCCCCCCTCAGCAACTAATTATCTACCGAGAGACTTTAGGGATTTAATTCATAAAATAGTTGAGGAAGAAAGTAAAGAACTATATTCTGCTATTGATAAGCTAAAGAAAATAGGTTATATAGTTGAAGTGGTGAAAGGTCTTGAATAATACTTCATTTAGATTTTATATTATTAAGATTTCTATCGTACTATCTTTTCTATATATAATTAGTGTTTCACAAGTGTTTAACTTACATTATATATTATTTTCAATAGTTACACTACTATGTATAATACCTCGCAAAATATTCATAATTCTAGGGTTGTTGATAGCAACAATATACTCACTTACTAATCCTTCTCAGATGATGTTAATGTTAATAGCTTTATTACTAGGTGTTAGTTTAGGTTATATAAAGATACCTATTCTATCCTTAATATTCTTTAATATTGCTTATTTATTAGTAATTGATTATAGTACTTTCAACACGCTTAAATGGGGTTTTGAACATATGAAACTCTGTTCGCAGTTAGATATGGGTACTGTATCTATAATCGTTCTTGTTGCTGCGCTTTACTCAATTTACTTTATAATGATATTCACCAAACATGCATACTGGATTTCGAAATACATGAAGTACCTTGCTCTATCTCTATTAGTGCTAATAGGTATTTCATTACTATCTTGGTTAGTTCCCTGGGGTTCAGCTATTATTCTCTTTGGACTTATTGCCATGTTATGTATTGAAGCTATAGATAGAATTACCAGGGAGTAGCTTCAGACTCAAGAATCTCCATAATCTTTTCTT
>Ga0180302_10001638_pt1 | contig 10701 bp, 21 predicted proteins | sample GuaBasSediGuay17_FD_121794 | JGI IMG/M metagenome (GOLD analysis project Ga0180302, IMG submission 121794) | Subseafloor sediment microbial communities from Guaymas Basin, Gulf of California, Mexico - Guay17, Core 4571-4, 12-15 cm | ecosystem: Environmental > Aquatic > Marine > Hydrothermal... | reverse complement strand
TTCTTTTGTAGCTGAATGGTTTGAAATAGCTGAACAATTTTATAGCTTCGTATTTGTAATATGAAATCTCTTTCACTAATTTCTCCACTTTGTTTATAAGTTCTTTGCATCTCTTGTAGATTTCTGTATTCTTTATTTCCTCGTTTATTCTCCCAGATATAATGTCTAATCCTTTTTCCAAGCAGCTTTCGTAGGCCTTCTTCGCTCTTATATAATCAGTTCTTCTCTTATCAACCTCTTGTACGATTCTTTCCAGCTCCTCCTTTATCTTTTCTATCTCCTTCATTCCCCCCCAAAGAAAAAATCAGAGCTCTGAGAGTACAAAGGGTGCCACAATCTCGCGCATCTTCTTTATAATCCTTTCGCATCTTTCTTTCTTCGCCCGCAATTTTCGGCGTGCTTCGTCGCACATGTCTGCAAGCACATCATATAACTCGAGAAAGCAGAGGGAATTTACAAGAACAGTTCCCATATCTTCCATGTTTTTATTATTTTTGCTGTCGAATAGGATGATGCGGAAGATTCCTGGCGAGTAAGTTAAATCTATATAAATAGAGATTTTACCAAAGATTTCCCACTCTATCAACGGACTGCAGAACCCTTCAACATAAGGGAGAAGAGAAAGCGTTCTGAATCTTCCCTCACGAGCGATAAAATCTCCTCTAAAATCCAGTTCCGCAGTAAGAGCTTTTGCTAACGGATAGAATTCAGCTAAATCTTCTCTAATAGTCTTCCGGACATTAGGGATGATGAGTTCGCCATATCTCACAAATGTCTGAAAACTTTCTTCCAGCAACGGATACCTGCGCCGGTCACTCTGACTTGTTCTATATATTAAATTTCCCACTACAAGATAGTAACCACTGCTAAGAGGAACCACTTTTCTTCTGTAGCTGAATGGTTTGAAATAGCCTAAAAATTTTATGGCCTCTTCTCTATAGTGTGTGATTTTCCTCACCAATTTCCATATCCCTTCCATAAGTTCTTTGCACCTTTTGTAAGTTTCATCACTCTTTATCTCCTCACTTATTTTATTCAAAGCATCGATTGCTTTGCTCATGCAGCTCTTGCAAGCTTCCTTCACTCTTATGTAATCTGTCCTCTTCTCTTGCAACTTTTGTTCAATCTCTCTTACTTTCTCCTTTATCTCTTCCATCTTACACTCCCCAAAAGAAAAAAATCAGAGCTCTGAGAGCACAAAGGGCGTCACTATTTTCTTCATCTCCTTTAGAATTTCGTCGCAACGCTCTTTCTTCGCTTGTAGCTTCTCGCAAGCCTCTTCAAGCATCTCTGCAAGTGTGTCGTATAGCTCATAGTAGCAAATGAGATTATATTGTATATCGTTTATGTCTACTGTAATTTCATTCCCTATATTGGTGTTAATCAGACGGAGATTGCAACGGTGTGCCCAAACAGTCGCAGTGAAATCTATATAAATGGTGACTTTATTGTATGTTTGCCCACTAAGTTGTACAGACCACAACCCTTCCGATTGGTCAGGATATTCGAAAGACAACATTCTGAACTTCCCCTCACGAGCAACAAGCTCTCCTTTCAGCTCAGCCGCGAGTTCTTTTCCCAATCTGCAGAACTCTGCGAGCTCCTCTCTAATATTTTTCCGAACATTCGGGATAATTGTGTCAGCGTTCTTCAAGAGTATCTGAAAAATTTCATCCACTGACGGCTCTCTACGTACCCTTGGGTTGGGAACTATGTATATCGTCCTCCCTATTACAAGGTATTCTAAGGGTTGAAGTCGGATCACTTTTCTTTTGTAGTTGAATGGTTTGAAGTAATTGAGAAGTTCTGCAGCTTCCTTATCGTATTGCGGAAAATCCAAGACTAAAAACTCTATCTTCCTTCGTAGTTCCTTGCACTTTTTGAAGGCTTCTGTCTCCAGAATCTTCTCAACTAATTTTCTTTTTGCATCCTCATATTTCTCAACAGCTTTCTCGTATATTCTTTTCTTTCTCTTTAATTCCTTTACAGCCTTCTCTAATTCCTCCACAGCTTTCTTCAATTTTTCGATTTCCATAGTCCCCAGAAGCATAGATAGCTTATTATAAACGCAGGAATTGCTAGGATGGATGAAGAGACTGCAAGCAGTATTCCCAAGAGAGCCGTTGAAATTCCTATCCCTTTGACGAGGGGTTTGTAGATGTGCTCAGTTAAATCTTTTTCTATGCGATCAATTCTTTCGGCGATATTCTCAACTTTCTTTATCACCTTCTCTAATTTTTCATCTATGCGATCAATTCTTTCGATGATTTTTTCAGTCTCTTTCAAATTCTCCAACAACACCATCACCCCCAAAAGGAAAAAATAAATCACATTCTTTTTCTGAGGAGGAGTGCGATGATTATAGCCGCCACGAGTGGTGCTGTTGGAGCTGGTGTTGTTGGTTCAGGTGTTATTGGCTCGGGCGTCGTCGGCGTTGGCGTTGGCACAGCACCAGGGTTCATCCTCATGAAATCTTTGACCGTGTAGAAATCCACAAGGAAATACTCTAACTCAGGAATTGGTGCTCCTGAGACATATCCGAAATGCTCTGAGTATGTTCCGTCGATAGTAATGAGTACCCAATCTCTAAAGCTATCATCAAGCTCGCAGTGAAGTTTCTGTGCAACCTCTTCAGGCGAGGTTTCAAACACATCAACAACATCGCTCAGCCCAAGTTCAATCACGGCATCGGCGGTTGACTCAGGTGCGTAAAGAAGACAGGTTGCGTGATCTACTTCGCCATCACCATCGCAGTCGATGTCGCCTACGAATGCAATATAACCGTAATAATTCAGAAGAGATGCGAAGAGGATTGCGAAATCTTCACAGTCTCCTGCTTGCTCTTTTAGTGTCTCTTCAGGCGTCTGGAAGTAATCAGGGCCTGGGCGACCATCACCGACGATTGCGCCTGGCTCAGGCTCAGCATTTTCATCGTCATATCTGTATGTGATTGTAGATGTGAGCGTGTCGTATGCAATCTTCATCTCGTTGAGGTCTAACAAACCATCGTTGTTTATGTCGAAGGTTGCGAAGACACTCATAACATAAGGTGTGTAAAACTCTGGTGGTGTGCAATTGCTCAGAAGCTGTGTATAGTCGGATGCTTGAGCTTGCGCAGGTGTGGGTGCAAAGATGACAAGTGAAAGTAGTAGCAGCACGAACAAAGTAAATCCCTTACTTACGCTTATTCTCATCCTGCTCACCCCCAGCACACTCTTCGTTGATCCTTACGAGGATACGATAGAAAATCTCAGAACTCAATCTTGTGAGGAAGAGATAGCAAAAAGCGATGATGAAAAAATAGAGAAGGCTGCCTTTTCCGATGAAGATACCGCTCAGTAATAACAGCAGAGAGTTAGTAGCTCCAATGAGGTGTGCGAGGTTTTGCAGTTTGCGACTACTCCATCGCCTCATCTTTCGGCAGCTTTCTTAGCCAATCCTCCATACTATCTCTCAAAATTTCAGCTGTTTCCTCTATTATCTCCCAGTTCACTCTGCCTTCGATAGCATCTCTCACGGAAACCTCAGCGACCTTGATATGTTTGCATCTACAATGTCCGTAATCCCACCACCCACCACATTTTATCGGCTTCTCTCTTACCTCGCTGTAATCATCGTATCTAGGGTCATATACATGATGAAGCACTATTATTGTTTCCTTACAGGGATTGATGATGTAAACCCACTCGATGAAGAGTGGGTCGGGATGCTCTGATGTTATGTGGTGTTCTTCAGCAGACGATTTATCGTCAAGAGTGTGCTTGTGCCATTTACATTCTGGGTCGGGAAAACCTGTTTTCTCTATGTTTTCCAAAATTTCCTTAGAGATAGAATCAGAACGCTCTTTTAGCTTTTCTACCTCTGCTGCGATGAGGTCTTTATCTGGGAGTCCTGCAAAGAAGATGACTGCGTTGATTGAGTGCGGCGCTCCTCGCCCAATTTTGCCGCAGTATGGGCAAACCCCTAAACCCTTGAACTCTCTCCAGTCTGTGTATTTCAGTAATTCGTCACAAAACTCTTTGAGTGTTTTTCGTAAGTCTTTGAGCCAGAATCTAAGTTCGTTGGCAAGGTTATATCCTAAGCAAGTTGGATAACTATCAAAGTGATTGTAGACACCTCTCCAATTCTTCTCGTCACCAACAGCAATGCAACCTCTCGTAGCCATTTTTACCCTCAAAGGGAAAAATAAGGTGAGTGAGTTATCTGATTAGCTTTGCAACTCGATTTCCCCTTCTCGTATCTTTCTCACAATCTCCTCGTGCCGCTTCCTCAGCTCTTTTTCGTCTGTTGTGTGTCCATGATCCTCATAATATAGCTCACTCCAATCGGTGATTCCGTCTTTATCACCTTTGAAGACCATTGTCTCAGCGCATCTGTTGAAGCCTATCTCTTTATCGTAGGCTACTGTGGACACCCAAACTCTTTTCTCAGGAATGTAAGTTTTCAAATCAACTAACCGCTTCATTGGCGCCTTCATTGTTACGAAGTCTCCCTCACGCCGAGCTTCCCATATAGGAAGTTTGTTTGCAGTAATCCATGTATAGAGTAATGCTTCTATCGACACAACTTTCTGGCTGTCTGTGAGCTTCGGAGATCTAAGAATCTCATCAAGCTCTTTGATTAGAATGCACAACGCAGCTTTAGTCTCTGCAGATAGCTCAGTGCTAGCCTCTAACTCCTCACGAGTTTCTTGAGCTTCTTCCTCTTTTCGCTCCATCTTCAATCTCACCTCTCTTCTTCCTTCTATCCTTATAGCTCGAGGAACTTCTTCCCTTCTTCCGTTATCTGTAGATACACCTCTCCTTCCTTTAAAGTTTTAGTAAGAAAACCGTGTCTTGCTAAGAAATCTGTAGCTCGTTCTACTGTCTCTCTGCGTAGATTTATCTTCTCGCATATCTCTGTTAGGCTTCTCTCTCTTCCGTCTCGGAGGATTTCAAGCATTTCATCCAGTTTCTCAAGCACCTCACTCATTTCTCCCCCCAAATAAAAAGAGGAGATTAGGTGTCTGCATCAGATTCCTCTGCAATCTCGACCCACTCTTCTCTTTTCTCATCCCATATTTTATTATACTTATCCCACATGACGAACGCTAACCATAACTGCTCGTAGCTCGTCGGATTAATCTTCTCACGGAATCTCTCCAAGAATTCCACTAATAATGAGCAATGTGCGTGGAGTGAGACAGGGTTGTCTGGTTTAGGATACAATAATCCTTGTAACTGATCCTGTCTCGGTAGCCATACCTTACCCCTTTTGTCAAACTTCAACGGGTCTATATTTAACACCCTGCATGCTTCCGGATCACAAATATACTTCTCACCCAGCCAAAGGAAGTCGCCTATTGCTGGTACCCAACTTTCTTGAATCTCTTGCGCCTTTGCACACATTTTTATGTATTTAGGGCTCAAGTCCATTTTCCCTCCTCACCCCCAATCTAACAGAAAAAGAAGGAGAGAAGAAAAAAAATAATCAGAAGTAGTTTGCTGAGAGTATTGCCTCTACAACCTCGTCGTCCAGAACTTCTAAGAATAGCAAGTCCTCAACATTCTTAAACGAAGAGGTAAGACGATCGCGGATTTTATAGACCTTTCCTTCGAAAAGAGCAAAGTCATTCTTTACTTTGACTTCACTCTCCTTGAGAAGAAGAAGTTTCCCCTCCAAGAACTGCTCGAGTTCCTCACTATTCAGAGGTAACGTTTCCCCGCATTTTGGGCAGGAAAACTCCTCATCCCCTTCGACGTCAACAACCTCAAGCGTCTCTATCTCTTCCTCTTTGTAGGAGAGCTCATGTTTAATTGGATTAAGTCGCACTTTGGCAGTGATCTCAACATGCCTTATCTCCCTATATACCGCTTCAACCTCATTTATTTCCTGCTTGCAGAAGGGGCAAAAAGCCATCTCACTCTTTCACCTCCATCTCCGCCTCAGTTTCCAAGATGCACTCAATGAGGTCGTCATCAAGATGCTCAAGCAAGACCGCATCATTTTTCTTTCTCACCATCTTATACACTCTTCCATTATAGAGCACAAGATTCCTCTTCAGGTGTTTTATTTCCGAGACTAATGCTATTTTGAGCTCGCCTTTGAAGAACCTCTCGATTTCCTCTTCGTCAGCCTCCAGCGGTAGGTTCTTTCCACAATGTGGGCAATACACCTCCACTATTATACTGTCAGGCCAGACATCATCGCTATACTCCCACGAGCCATCAGGAAGAAAATCGATTAGATCTGATACTTCGTATCTTGCAGATCTCACGAAATCAAGTTTTTCCTTGCAGAAGGGACATTCTACTGTCATTCCCCCCCAGAATGGTAGGGGCAGTAACCTCTGAAAAGGAAAAATAAGGAGGGGGAGATACACACCATTAGTGCTCACCCTCCCTCCTCAGCAGCTCAAGCAAGCTATCGATATACTCCTCACTTATCTTACTATCAACAGCCTTTAAGAGTGTTTGAATTGCTCTCAAACCCTCCTCACTCCGATCTACTGCAAGGTTAAAGCACCCCTTCGCCGTGATTATTCCTACTGGTACGAAGGGCAACGGAGCTAGCTCAGGATACTCGTATGTACTCTCTTTATCTTCATCATCTCTTGTAGAGAGAAGTACAACTAGTCCATCATCTTTTACAGTGACTTCATACTCACTGCACCAACCAGGCTCGTGAGTAATTAATTCTATCCTGCAACCAGGAGTGGTGACGATTACTGCGTGATCGTGGTCATTTATGAAGAGACTGTACTTTTCTACACCTTGTTCGTCAGATGGAGGGACTACATCGAACGCTCCACAACAGATCATCTGATGATCCACCGTTTTTGTATGAGTGAGGAGATCTCTTATAACGTCTCTGTACATCTCTGGAACCGCCATTATTAGCCTCTCACGAATTATTACGCTTAATTTTGCATAGTGAGTTGTCTCAAGCTCCACTCCTGGCGGTGGCGACTGTGTAAATCTATGAGCTAACGCTCTTGCAGCAGCAACTTCTTCTGTACAGCCCTCTTGCAGATATTTCTCAAACATCTCTTTTATTTCACCCATTTTTACCCCCCAAAAGGAAAAATAGAGTGAGGGTATGTTAAGGTGGAGCGACCAGGGAGCTCATTGCTTCCCCTTCTTCAACTCTTCTTCAAACTCTTCCTTAGCCTTCCGTAATTTCTCTAGCTCTTCGTCCGCTATATAAGAGGCTGCCTCCAATGTGCCCATAATTTTCTCTTTGCCCCGCACAAACTTACTATCAAAGTTCTTGAAGTATAGCCATACCGTGTCAATTAGTATTCTTCCTTCTCTGAGCCACCTGATCTCCTCTTTGATGTCTTCTAATATCTTCTTTATGTCGCATACATCTAACACGTTCAACATATCCGCTCCTTTTTTCTCTTCCATTTTTACCCCCAAAGGAAAAAATAAGAAGTGATTAAGAAGTTTTACCTTATCAATCTCTCTATATCTATGCCGAATATAAGCTGCTCGAAAATCTTTGGAACCTTTCCTGATAAGAAGAGCTCCTGTAATTTTTCTCGCACTTTACCTAGCTCACAAACATAGTCTTCTCTGTTCAAAGGACATTTTCTACATGCGTTATAATCTATAGCAGCTCCCGGCTTGTTAAATGATTGGGGTTGATGTTTAATACACTCCATCTCATAGTCTATAAGCCTCTTGAGCAGGTCTGTTATCTCATTTATTTCCATTTTTACCCCCGAAGGAAAAAAGGCGCCCATTGCGAGCAAGCGCACTACCTCGCTCAGTCCAAGATTTTTGCCTCTAATCCCAACACCACTACGTACAGTATTAGCGACACCACAAACCAAGCTAACTTCTGCCAAAATGTGGCTGGATGTAGAAAGAACCATAGAACTATTCCTGGAATCGCCGGTATTACTAGAAATCCTACAACGGATCTACACAGTCTTATTCCTTCAAGTATCTTCTTAATCACTTTCATTTCCCTAAAAGTGTGGAGGATCCATCCACCCAACACACATCATTCATATTTCTTCAGGCATAAGAAGCTCAAAGAGCGTCCTTCTTAGCCTTTCGACTACTGTGTTTGGATTTCCGCTGATTATTCTGATTCCTGACTTGTTTGCCAGTTCACGTGTTTTCTCGTCAGGCTCCTCAGGAGTGATAAAGATCGGTTGTGCGTTCAACCCGCCTACGATGCCTTTAATCAATGCTACATCTCTCAACCCTATTTTTCTCGGCTTTATCTCTATGATGAATTTCTTTCCTTCCTCTTCGAGAATGAAGCTTGGTTTGTAAACATACGAAGATTGGTTTGGTATCAGAGTTCCTTCTCTTACGGGTATGCTCTTCCTAATTAACTCTTCCACATCTGATTTCCAACGCCTTATCATTGTTCCTATCACCCCCAAAGAAGTGAAAAATAGAGAGAGGAAGAGAGTTTGTGTAATTACGGAATAGGTAGCTCCTCTGACTTTGAAATATACTCTGTTACTGCTTTGATAAATGTCCTCGCCTTTGCTGGCAGCTCCCACTCCCACTCGCAGACCACAAGCTCAGCTTCTTCTACGGCTCCATCATCTTTAAGACGGTAAATGCCGCATCGTATGCTGGATGAGGTTATCTGCATCACAGGCAATGGATCCAGATAGAACGTGTAAAGAGTCGTTTCCTTTTGAATTCTTAATGCATAGCATTGTTCTCTGCTAATCATAAATGTCCTCCTCAGAAACTCTGAAATCGCTTGTTGTCTCTCACTCTCTGCGCCACCCATCACCTTATTTCCTAACTCTATGAGCCAATTTATGCAGCATTTTACACGCTCATATACTTGCTTCTCCTTCTCCTTTAGTAACTCCTCCAACCCTCTCTCGCTCATACACACCCCCAAGCGAAAAATGGGGGAAAATAGAAAAGAGTTTTGATCACTCATACCAATATACTGTGTCTAAGTAAAGACCGCAATAACTGCAATATAGTTTAATTGTTATTACTTTCTCTCCATTCTCCCTCACTTCAATTGAGAATACTGGCACCGTAAGCACATACGAAGAGCAGGAGATACACCGCCACTTCTGCTTCTCCGTAAGCCATCTTACATCCCTCTCTACTTTCTCGTAAAGTGTTATAGTGTCCTCAAGATAATTGGCAAGCTCCTCTCCGTCAATATAATAATTGCACTCCCCGAGAATTAGCCGCCTCTTTCCCACAAGTGCAAATCTTCGTGGGTCTGATGTCGGTGCAGCCTCCTCGTAAAATAGCGTTCCTTCTCGCACTTTGTTCTCCTCAATCCAGCAGTTCGCTGGAAAAATAGCTAAAATCCGGAGACCTATGTCGTTTCTCGCAATTAATGTCTCTCCACTCTCAAAGATTTTCTGAAAGTCTTTGAATATTCGTGAGAAGTTGCTTGACTCTACAACCTTTATTTCCGCATCTCTCACCTCCTCCTTCATCTTACCCCCAAGCAAAAATAAAGGGAGTGGGGTGTAATATTATTCATCATACAGGGAATTACTCACACCCACTATTCTCTTTCTCTGTTGCTAAGTTCTATCTGCACTATGTCCACTAACTCTCTAAACTCGTCAGGACTAAGTACAATAGAGGACGTTCCATCAGGAATTAGCTTGACGCTGCCGTCTTCATCCACTAAAACCTCGCATCCGAATCTCCTCTCACCAACCCTTCCAATACGTCTAAACATTTGCATCACCCCCAAGCAAAAATGGAAAAAAGAGGAAATAATTAACCTCGCATCTTTCGGAGCCTCTTTATGTTCGTATGTATCTCTCTTAAGGTTTGTTCCATGAAGTCAATGTCCCACTCCAGCGAGTGGGTGTGCTCTGCAAGCATTGTTATGAGTTCTTCCACATTCTCTTCTATAATCCTCACTTCCATCCTCATTTTTACCCCCCAAAGAAGGAAAAATAGATGGGTTTGGGAGTTGGCCACTCTCTCACTTCTCCACAAATGGTTCTATTAGATCAATATATCCGAATGTCAACGCATCTGAGATTTTCTCCAACCATTCAAACTCCTCCTTTCTCATTCTGATGTGCTTCACTTTTCTCCTTCTCTTGATTTTTGTCTTTCCTCGTGATGCTTCTCTTATCTCTATGTATTTTTCCAGACCGATCGTCCGTTCTATCATGTCAACCTCAAAAACTCTCCATCCCTGCTTTATTAGTCGCTGAATTCTCGGTATTTCCCTAGCGTATTCGCTTAATTTTGGCATCATAAACCCCCAAAAAGAAAAAATAGGGAAAAAGGAGTTAGCGTGTGGAGACTTCTACAGGCACGGGCCTCCTCCACAATTTCGGTACTCTGAGATAATATCCTCGCACTCCTTTGAAGAGGACGAAGTTTACACCTTCATTATAAACCATAACGGTCTCTCCGTTGTAGTTTCTCTCTCTGTAGATGTCTGCTTTTTCGATGTGTATTCTTAGCCCGTGCCTAAATTCTATGATGACTTTTTTCATTCCACACCACCCCCAAGTCGAAAAAGCTCCTTCCCCTTCATCGGTGGCAGGTGCTCCGACCCCCCATCGGGGGCACGGGTAACCGCCCTGCCTAGGTGGCGCATCCCCTCGGGGAGGGGTTCTCGCCCCTGTCAGACCTCCCCTCGGGTTAGGGAAGAGAGAGCTGGTGAGAAGAGACCAGTCTCTCCTCCCGCGCCTTCCCAGTCCCCGTTAGTCAACCCACCCTCCATCCCTCTTCGGGCTTCATAGGG
>Ga0180302_10001635_pt1 | contig 10709 bp, 8 predicted proteins | sample GuaBasSediGuay17_FD_121794 | JGI IMG/M metagenome (GOLD analysis project Ga0180302, IMG submission 121794) | Subseafloor sediment microbial communities from Guaymas Basin, Gulf of California, Mexico - Guay17, Core 4571-4, 12-15 cm | ecosystem: Environmental > Aquatic > Marine > Hydrothermal... | reverse complement strand
GTTGATCACACTCTTGGCTCAAAGAAGGGTTTTTTCTTTCCGAGATCTTCCTTTTTCTCTTTTTCAAATTCAAGAAAAATTTAGAAATGAAATGAGAGCTACGGGGGGACTTTTGCGTCAAAGAGAATTTTTAATGAAGGATCTTTACAGTTTCCATGCAGATGAAAAAGATGCCAAGAGATTTTATGAAAAAGTAAAAAAAGCTTATTTTAGAATATTTAGAAGGTGTGGAGTAAAGGCAATAATGGTGGAAGCTCTTTCGGGGCCAATTGGAGGAAGTATGTCCCATGAATTTATGGCCGAAAGTGAAGTTGGGGAAGATAAGATTTTAGTTTGCAGAAGCTGTGGCTTTTCTGCTAATATTGAAAAGACCGGAGAAAGAAAGAAATGTGAAAAATGCGGAGGGAGGCTTGAGGAAAAAAGAGCAATTGAGATTGGACACATTTTTTATCTTGGAGATAAATATTCAAAAGATTTCAATTTAAAATTTAAAGATAAAACAGGAAAAGAAAAATATGTCTTAATGGGGTGTTATGGGATTGGCCTTCCTAGGCTTATGGCTACTATTGTAGAGCTTCATCATGATGAAAGAGGAATAATCTGGCCCCAAGAAGTTGCGCCTTTTAAATTTCATCTTCTTTCCTTTGGAAGTTCAGATCCAAAAATTAAAAAGAAAATTAAAAAAACAGCTCAAAAAATTTATCAAGAGTTTAAAAAGAAAAATATTAAAATTCTTTTTGATGATAGAGAAGATGTATCTCCAGGTGAAAAGCTTGTAGATTGCGATCTTTTAGGAATTCCTTTTAGAATCATTGTTTCAGAAAAAACCTTGCAAAAAAATTCTGTTGAGATAAAAAGAAGAGACAAAAAGAGGCCAAGATTAATTAAGTTAAATCAATTATTGAAATATGCTCTTTCATCGTGACATGGGAATTGATCTTGGAACTGCTAACACTCTTGTTTATGTAAGAGGGAGAGGGATTATAATAAACGAACCTTCGGTTGTAGCTGTCAATAAAAAGACAGGCCAGATTTTGGCTGTAGGAGAAGAAGCAAAGAGAATGGTTGGGAAAACCCCAGCTCATATTGTGGCTGTTAGACCTTTAATGGCAGGGGTAGTTTCAGATTTTGAGATCACCGAGCAAATGCTTCGCTATTTCATTCATCGAGCTTTTGGGAAAAGATTTTTTCCTTGGCCTCAACCAAGGCTTGTAATAGGAATTCCTTGTGGAGTTACAGAAGTAGAAAAAAGAGCAGTTCAAGAGGCAGCAAAAAATGCAGGAGCGGGAGAAGTTTACTTAATTGAAGAGCCAATGGCAGCAGCAATTGGAATAAGGCTCCCTGTCCAAGAACCTGGAGGAAATATGATTGTAGACATAGGAGGAGGAACAACAGAAGTAGCTGTGATTTCTCTTGGAGGAATTGTAAACTCAAAGTCTCTTCGAATTGCAGGAAATAGACTGGATAAAGATATCATCAGATTTGCTGAAGAAGAATTTAAAATAAAACTTGGTGAAAGAACAGCTGAAGAAATTAAAATAAAGATTGGTTCTGCTCTTCCTCTTGAAGAAGAACTCCAATATCCAATGAGAGGAAGAGATATAATTACAGGGCTTCCAAAAGAGATTATCGTAACTGATGAAGACATTCGCAAAGCTATGAGAAGGTCAATACAAGCGATTGTAAATGAAGTTAAATCTGCAATTGAAGAGACTCCGCCTGAACTTTTAGCTGATATTATGGCGAAAGGGATCTATCTTGTTGGAGGAGGAAGTCAGATTAGAAAATTAGATGAGCTTATAGAGAGAGAAACAAAGATAAAAGTAATTGTTCCAGAAGACCCAATGACTGCAGTAGTGAGGGGTTGTGGAATAGTTTTAGAAAACTTGTCCAAGCTGAAAGATGTTTTGGTTTCAATGGAGGAAATGGAGGTTCCAAAATAAAAATTGAGATAATTATGTTTGACATAGACCACATTTCTCGATTAGTAAAGATAAAACTTTCTCAAAAGGAGAAAAAAGAATTAGAAAAAGAATTCTCTTTGATTTTAAAATTTGTGGAAAAGATTAAAGAAGTAAAGATAAAAAAAGATGTTAAACCTCTAAGACACATTGCTCCCTTAAAGAATGTTTTAAGGGAAGACGAACCGAAAGAATTTAAAAAAAGAAAACTCCTTTTTCCAAAAGAAAAAAAGAAAGAAGACTTCTTTAAAACAAAGCCAGTATTTTAAAATTTCTTTTTCTTTATGATGAGTATTTTGGAGTTTTATCAAAAATTTAAAAAGAGAGAAATTTCTCCTGTTGAGGTTACAAAAGAATATTTAAGAAAAATAGAAAAAAAAGACAAAGATATCGGAGCTTTTATTACTCTTTCAAAAAAGCTGGCAATAAAGCAAGCAGAGATTGCGGAAAAGAGATTTAAAGAAGAAGAAAACCCTCCGCTTCTTTGTGGAATTCCTTGCGCGATAAAAGATAATATTTTGGTAGAAGGAATTAAATGTACAGCCGGATCTTTAATTTTAGAAAATTACATTGCTTCTTTTGACGCTACTGCTATCAAGAAATTAAAAAAAGAAGGAGCGGTGATTTTGGGAAAAACAAATATGGATGAATTTGCAATGGGTTCTTCAACAGAAAACTCTGCGTTTTTTCCTACAAAAAATCCTCTTTCCAAAGATAGGGTTCCGGGTGGATCTTCGGGAGGATCAGCAGCAGCTGTAGCAGCAGATTTTTGTCAATTTGCTTTAGGATCTGACACCGGAGGTTCGATTCGCCAACCTGCCTCTTTTTGTGGAATAGTAGGTTTCAAGCCTACTTATGGTCGAGTTTCTCGTTTTGGTTTAATTGCAATGGCTTCTTCTTTGGATCAAATAGGGCCTTTAACTAAAACAGTAGAAGATGCAGAGATTGTATTTAAGGTAATTGAGGGGAAAGATGAAAATGATTCAACAACAATCAAAGCTTCATTTTCTCCTTTTTCTCCCGTTTCTCTTTCAAAGCTGAAAATTGGACTTCCAAAAGAATATTTTGTGGAAGGGATTCAAAAGGAAGTGAAAGAAAGTATTGAGGAGGCAATAAAAAAATTAGAGAAAAATGGAGCCCATTTTGAAAATATTTCGCTTCCTCATACCAAATATGCTCTTCCAGTTTATTATCTTATAATGTCTTCTGAAGTCTCCTCTAATTTAGCCCGATATGATGGTATTTGTTATGGCAGATCTATTTTAGAAGAGAAAGGAGAAGAATTTAAAAAAGATTTTTTTGAGGTAATTTCAAGCACTCGGGCAAAGTTTTTGGGAAGAGAAGTAAAAAGAAGAATTCTTCTTGGGACATTTGCTTTATCAGCAGGTTATTTTGATAAATATTATCTTTTAGCTTTAAAGATTAGAAATCTTATTAAACAAGACTTTGATAAAGCTTTCAAAAAAGTTGATATAATTTTAACTCCAACCTCGCCTACACTTCCATTTAAACTAGGAGAGAGAATATCAGATCCAATAAAGATGTATCTTGCCGATATTTACACAGTTAGTGCCAATTTGGCAGGACTTCCAGCTTTATCTTTGCCTTGCAAAAAAATAAAAAAGTTGCCGGTAGGACTTCAAATTATTGGCAATTTTTTAGAAGATGAAAAGGTACTTTCGGTAGCAAAAGAAATAGAAAAAATTTTAAAAGAAACATGAAACTTGAAGATTTTCTTCTCTTTTTTCAATCGGATTTGTTTCAAGAAACAATTTTTGTAATAAAGATTCTTTCCTTTATTGCTATTTTCATTTTCATTTCAGCAATTATATGGGGGCTGAAAAAAAGTTCCTGGCTTTATTGGCATATAACAGCTGACAGCAGAGATTTTTGGCGAGGAAGCCCTTTTCCTTTTAAAAAGGAAGCTCAAAAAAGATGGAGAAAAGTAAAAAAGAAACTCGCTTCAAAAAAAGAAAGCAATTGGAAATTAGCGGTAATTGAAGCAACAGAAATTGTGGAAGAGGTTCTTGTAAGAATGGGTTATAAAGCAGAGACTTTAAGAAAAAGACTAGATCTAGCTACACCAGCCCAGATTCCAAATTTAAAAGAAATGAAAAAAGTGGCTTCTATATATGAGAAGGTTATTTCTGATCCTGATTATAAACTCGAAAAGAAAAATGCAGAGAAATTAATTGAAGTTTTTGAAAAATTTCTAAGATATGTAGAGTATCTCTAAAGAAAAAACTAAAAAAATTATTTTCTGCATTTTTGGAGGCGTTTTTTTATTTTTTAGGCATCTTGCAATTTTGATCAAAATCTAATAAAATTTTAGCTTATGAATTTTTCAGAAATAATCGGAAAAAACAGAGAAATTTTCTTTATCTTTGGAATTTTGGCTTTATTTTTTTGGAATTTGTTTTTAGAAATAAGATTGAGAAGAGAAGAGAAAAGAGTTTCTTTTTTCTTTAAGGGAAGAAAGGCAGGAGATCTTGAAGAAGTTCTTCTTGAAATTTTAAAAAAGACAAGAAAAGGCGAGAAAGAAATAGAAAAAATTTTGAAAAAACTTGAAACATTAGATCGTTCCGCCCTATCTTCAATTCAGAAAGTAGGAATTGTCAGGTTTAATCCATTTAAAGATATTGGAGGGAATCAGAGTTTTTCGGTAGCATTTTTAGATCAAAAAGATGATGGGGTGGTAATTACCGCTCTTCATGGAAGGGAAGGAACCAGAGTTTATGCAAAACCAATTACTAACGGAGAATCTTCCTATCCATTATCGAAAGAAGAAGAGGAGGCTATTAGGCGAGCTCTTTCATCTTAATTTAAAAGAAAGTTTAAGAAATTCTTTTTTTGTTTTTTATGGAAAAAATAAAAAAAATTCCTGTTGTTGTTGTGCTGGGCCATATTGATCATGGCAAATCTTCGCTTTTGGAAGCTATTAGAAAAGATTTTAAAATTACAGAAAAAGAAAGTGGAGGCATAACTCAACATATTGGAGCTTATGAGATTACTTTTGAAGGAAAGAAAATGACATTTATTGATACTCCAGGACATGAGGCTTTTTCTGAAATGAGGTCTCGGGGAGCAAAAGTGGCAGATTTGGCAATTTTAGTTGTAGCAGCAGATGAGGGAGTAAAAGTTCAAACAAAAGAAGCAATTGAGGTGATCAGAGAAGCAAAAATTCCTTTTTTGGTAGCGATAAATAAGATCGATAAAGAAAATGCCAATCCTCAAATGGTTAAAGCCCAACTTCAAAAAGAAGGAGTTTTAATTGAAGAATGGGGAGGTGATATTCCTGCAGTTGAGGTTTCTGCCAAAACGGGCCAGGGAATAAACGATCTTTTGACTGTTTTAAGTCTTTTGGCAGAAATGAATGCGGTGGAGGTTTCTCTTGATGTTCCTCCAAGAGGATTTATTATTGAAAGTTATCTTGATTCTCGCTGGGGACCTACCGCCACCGTAATTTTAGAAGAAGGGAAATTGAAAGTAGGAGATGTTTTAGAAAGCGAGACGAGCTTTGGAAAAGTAAGAAAGCTTTTTAATTTTGAATTTAAAGAAAAAGAAATGCTTTTGCCCGGGGAAGCGGGAATAATCATTGGATTTAAAGAAACTCCTGGAGTTGGAGAAAATATTTGGTGGAGTGAATCAGTAGAAAAAGCAGAGGAGAATGTTGAGGCTAGAAAAGAAGAGAGAAAAGAAAAAGGAGTTATAGCTACCAAAGGAGTAGAGAAATATCTAAAAATAGTTCTTAAAGCCGATGTTTTTGGAACTCTTGAAGTTTTAACAAAGATTTTAAAAGAGATTAAAGAAGGAAGAATGGGAATAAAAATTATCAAAACTGAAGTAGGAGAAATTACCGATTCTGATGTCCGCTTAGCTGAAAGCGAAGGAGGAGTAGTAATTGGCTTTAGAGTGAAACCTACTCCCGCAGCAAAACTTCAGGCTCAAAGTTATGAAAAAGGAAAATTAATTTATACCTTTGATGTAATTTATGATGTAATTGATGGCATAAGAAAACTCCTTAAAGAAAAATATGAGAAAAAACCAAAAAAGGTAGAGCTTGGGAAAGTAGAAGTAATTGTAGTGTTTAAGACCCAAAAAAAAGGAGAGAGAAGATATTGGCAAATTGTTGGGGGAAGAGTAATAGAAGGAGAAATTGAAAAGGGAGAGATAACTATTGAGAGAAAAGGAGAACTTTTGCCGGGAGGAAAAATTTTAGAGATGCAGGAGAGAAAAAAAGTTATTGAAAAAGCAGGAGTAGGAAAGGAGATAGGAATTTCTTATGAGGGAAAGACAAAAATTAAAATAAATGATAAACTTATAGTTCACAAGATCGTTTACGAATAAAAATTATGAAAGAGAGAAGAATTGAAAAAGTAAAAAGCCTGCTTCAAAGAGAAATTTCTCAGATCTTACTAAAAGAAATAGAATTTCCTGGAAGTCTTGTAACAGTTACGGGAGTTTCTTTAACTCCTGATTTTTCTAAAGCAAAAGTTTTGATTACAGTTTTTCCAGAACAGAAAGAAAAAGATGTTTTAAAAAAGTTAAAGGAGGAATCTTCTTTTATTCGATTTACTTTGGGGAAAAAATTAACTTTAAAGCCTATTCCTAAAATTAGCTTTGAAATAGATGAAGGAGCAAAGAATCTTTATTTAATAGATAAATTCTCAGCCCAGCATGAGCGTAAGTTTGGAAAAGATTAAAAAAATTGAAAAATTAATAAAAAAGGCAAAAAACATCTTAATTTTGACTCACAAGGCACCAGACGGAGATGCAATTTCTTCATCCCTAGCTCTTTATTTTTATCTAAGGAAAAAAGGAAAAACTCCTTATCTTTATCTTATTCAGCTGCCAAAATTTTTAAGCTTTTTGCCCTTTTTTGAAAAAATTTCTTCAAAACCACCAAAAAACGATGATTTTGATTTAATTTTTGCTTTAGACTATGCTGAAACTCATAGATTGGCGCTGTGGGAAGGTTTTACTTTAAAGGAGGAAAGACTTATTACAATCGATCATCATCCAATTGAAAAACTTATCGGTAAAATAAAATTAGCTGATTCTACTGCCTCATCAACTTGCGAAGTTTTGTACTTTTGGTTTAAAAAAAGGAAATTTAAAATCTCTTCAAAATTGGCTACTTTGCTTCTCTGTGGAATTTATACTGATAGTGTAGCTTTTTCTCGTCTTTCAACTTCAAAAAGAAAAATTATTGGAGAATTGATTTTAAAAGGAGGAGAAATAGAAAGAATTTCCAAAGCCTACAGTTCAATCGCTCTTTCTCGGGCTAAGCTTTTGGCAACAATGATAAAGAGGATTAAAGAAATAAAGCCCTATGGAATAATTTATTCTTGGCTTTCCAAAGAAGATTTTAAAAAAGAAAAAGAAAAAATTTTTCTTCAAGATCCGCCGGTTTTTCCTGATTTTCTTTCTCAAATTGGAGAAGCAAAGATTTATGTTCTTTTAATTCAACAAGGAAGAGAGAAAGTAAAAGTTTCTCTTCGGGGGCAGGATCCAAGAATAGATCTCTCAAAGATTGCTGAAGAATTTGGAGGAGGGGGACATCCTTTGGCTTCTGGTTTTAAGACAGAAGGTAAAATTTCAGAGATTTGGGAAATTCTTCAAGAAAGATTAAAAAAAGCATTGATAAATTTAAAAAAATGAGGTATTCTTTTAAAGAATTTAAAAATGGCCTGGTAGCCAAGAGGTAAGGCAAGGGTCTGCAAAACCCTTATGCGTGGGTTCGAATCCCACCCAGGCCTATTTTGAAAATAATTTTACAGAGAAAAAATTGCCGGGGTGGAGGAATTGGTAGACTCAAGGGACTTAAAATCCCTTGGACCTTTTGGTCCGTGTGGGTTCGAGTCCCACCCCCGGCACATTTTTATGACTTTAAAAATTTTTTATGAAGTTTGATTTTCCAAAACTTGAAAAAGAAATTTTAGATTTTTGGAAAAAAAATAAGGTTTTTGAAAAAAGCCTTGAGGCAAGAAAGAATAAAAGACCTTTTATATTTTATGAAGGTCCTCCTGGACTTAATGGAAGTCCAGGGCTTCATCACACTCTTTCTCGGGTCTTTAAAGATATTGTTTGCCGGTACAAAACTATGCAGGGGTTTTTGGTTGAAAGAAAAGCGGGGTGGGATGTCCATGGTTTGCCAGTTGAACTTCAAGCTGAAAAAGAATTAGGGATAAAAACAAAAAAGGAGATAGAGAAATATGGAGTGGAAGAATTTAACGAGAAATGTAAAGAGATAATAAAAAGATATAAAAAGGAATGGGAAGATTTAACTGAAAGAATTGGCTTTTGGCTCGATCTTAAAAATCCTTATATTACTTCCGATCCAGATTATATCGAGACTCTCTTTTGGATAATAAAAAATTTATGGAAAAAAGGCTTTTTATACCAAGATTTTAAAATTGTTGCCTGGTGTCCTCGATGTCAAACCGCTCTTTCTTCCCATGAAGTAGCCCAAGGTTATAAAAAAGTAGAAGACCCTTCTCTTTTTGTAAAAGTAAAACTCAAAAAATTTAAAAAGAGAAACACCTATCTTCTTATTTGGACAACCACTCCTTGGACTTTACCTGCTAACATAGCTGTAGCTGTCAATCCAAGGTTTGATTATGTTTTAATCAAAAAAGACAAGGAGCATTTAATTTTGGCTAAAAAGCGCTTAAAAGAAGTTTTGAAAGATCAAGACTATAAAGTTTTGGAAGAATTTAAAGGAAAGATGCTTGAAGGACTTTCCTATTTCCCTCTTTTTTCTCTTCCCAAAGACATTTCTCTTTCCTATCATAAAGTTGTCTTAGCTGATTTTGTTTCACTTGATGAAGGAACAGGACTAGTCCATCTGGCTCCAGCTTTTGGTGAAGAAGACTATCAAGTTTTTGTTTCAAAAATTAAAAAAGAAATTTCCAAATCGGCTTCTCCTCCAATTACTGTTAATGAAGAAGGAAAAATGAAAAAGGGAATAATTGGAGAGGGTAAGTTTGTAAAGGAAGCGGATAAGCTGATAATTAAAGATTTAAAAAAGAGAAACCTTGTTTTTAAAATAGAAACCTATCTTCATGATTATCCTTTTTGTTGGCGTTGCAAAACACCTCTATTGTATTATCTTCACAGATCTTGGTTTTTGAATGTTAAAAAAGTTAAAAGAAAGCTTCTTCAAAATAACAAAAAAATAAACTGGATTCCTTCTTATTTAAAAGAGGGTCGGTTTGGAAATTTTCTAAAAGAAGTTAGAGATTGGAATTTTTCTCGTGAAAGATACTGGGGAACACCTCTCCCGGTTTGGAAATGCGGAAAATGTGGAAATATTTTTGTTTTAGGAAGCAAAGAAGAGTTAAGGAAAAGAAAGTATTCTTCAAATAGGTACTTTTTAATGCGTCATGGTTTTTCAGAAAAAAATAAAAAAAGAATTATTGACTTAGACCTTGAAGGAAAAAGACCTTTAACGAAGGAAGGAAAAAAAGAGGCAAGAGAATCTTTAGAAAATCTTTCAAGAAAAGTAAAAATCGATGTAATTTATAGCTCCGACATCCTTAGAGCTAAAGAAACAGCTGAAATTGCAAAGAAAATTTTTCCCAAAGCCAAACTTTATTTTGAAAAAGACCTCAGAGATACAAATTTTGGCGAATATGAAGGAAAACCAGAGAAAGAATTTTATGAGAAGATTGGCTCTTTGGAGGAAGTATTTAAAACTCCACCCAAAGGAGGAGAAAGCTGGGGAGAATGTTTAAAGCGAGTTTTAAAAGTAGTTCAAAAAATAGATAAAAGACATAAAGGAAAAAATATTCTCATTATTTCTCATGGAGATCCTCTTTGGCTTCTTGAAGGAGCTTTTGCTGGAAAAGAAAGAAAAGAGCTCATAGCTTTGAGAAAAGAAAGTTACATTAAAACAGGCGAAATAAGAGAGGTGATTTTTAGAATTTTTCCTTACAACAGAGAAGGGGAGATTGATTTTCACCGACCCTGGATTGATGAGGTAGAGTTTTTGTGTGAGAAATGTGGAGGAAGAATGAAACGAGAAAAAGTTGTTTGTGATGTTTGGTTCGATTCGGGAGCAATGCCTTTTGCCCAATGTCATTTCCCATTTGAAATAAAAAAAGAAACTTTCTTGAAACAAAAATTCCCGGCTGATTACATTTGCGAGGGAATAGATCAAACTCGAGGGTGGTTTTATACTCTTCTTTGTGTTTCCACTCTTCTTTCGTTTGGACCATCATATAAAAATGTAATTTCTTTGGGACATGTTTTGGATAAAAAAGGTGAAAAAATGTCAAAGTCAAAAGGAAATGTTGTCGATCCTTGGATGATTGTTGATAAATATGGAGCTGATAGTCTTCGCTGGTACTTTTTCACTATTAATCAACCCTGGGATTCTAAAAATTTTGATGAGGTGCAGGTAAGGAAAGCATTTAATAAATTTATTTTAACTTTCTTTAATAGCTTTCTTTTTTGGAAACAATATTCACCATCTTTAAATCTATCTCAAAAAGAAATAGAAAAAATAATCCAAAAGAAAAGAAAAAAAATTCTCGATGACTGGATTCTCTCAAAGCTAGAAGATTTAAAGCAAAAAGTAAACAGACTTTTAGATAAATTTGACATAGTGAGCGCAGCCAGAGAAATTGAGAAATTTACTTTAGATCATTTATCAAATTGGTACATTAGACGTTCTCGAGAAAGATTTCAAAAACCAAAAACAAAAAACGAGCTTAAAGAAGCTTCAATTTGTCTTGGATTTTGTCT
>Ga0180302_10001634_pt1 | contig 10714 bp, 12 predicted proteins | sample GuaBasSediGuay17_FD_121794 | JGI IMG/M metagenome (GOLD analysis project Ga0180302, IMG submission 121794) | Subseafloor sediment microbial communities from Guaymas Basin, Gulf of California, Mexico - Guay17, Core 4571-4, 12-15 cm | ecosystem: Environmental > Aquatic > Marine > Hydrothermal... | reverse complement strand
CCGCGTCTGCTGGCTAGGCTACGGCGAGAGGGCCAAGTTCGGCAAGATAATAAACGAGATGGTCAGGAAGGGCGAGCTCAGCGGGCCCATCTGGATAGGAAGGGACCACCTCGACGGCGGCTCCGTGGCCTCGCCCAGGCGTGAGACGGAGGGCATGCGTGATGGCTCGGACGCCATAGCCGACTGGCCCATACTGAACGCCCTGTTGAACGCAGTGGCAGGTGCCACTTGGGTGGCCGTCCACCACGGCGGGGGAGTGGGCATAGGCTACAGCATACACGCCGGCATGTGTCTCGTGGCCGATGGGACGAAGGAGGCCGAGAAGAGGCTCGAGAGGGTCCTCACGACCGACCCCGGCCTGGCCATAGTGAGGCACGCCGATGCTGGCTACCCGAAGGCCATAGAGATGGCCAAGAAGCACGGGATAAAGATGCCTATGCTGAAGTAAGCATCGGTTGGAGGTCGTGGTGGACGAAGAAGGCAGGGTTAGGCTGCTGAAGGAGCTCCTAGAGGAGTTCGGCTGACGTGCGGTTCAGAAGCTCGGGTTAAGCCCGAGCAGGGATGCGAAGAGAGTATTATGAAGGATGGGTTCAGCCTGGGTAGAGCCTTGATAAAAAGCCTAAGAGGCCGCCTACCACGATCGTGATTATAATCATGATAACTATCATGAGAAGGGTACGCTTCGGGCCTAGCTCCTTGAGCGTTACGACCAAAGAGCCCACGCAGGGGAAGTAAAGCGTTACCACGGCTACCGCCGTCAGCATTTGAAGGGCCGTCATGCCCGGGGCCACGGCCCTTAACACCCCCACTGCCACGTCCTTCCTCAACACGCCTATCACCAGGGAAGCCGCGACGTGACCAGGCAGGTTGAAGAGGCCCGAGACCACCGGCCCCAGGAACCCGGCTAAGGTGCCTATTAAGCCCGTGTAATAAAGCAGGTTCACGACCAACACGCCCATGAGCACGAGAGGGGTCCCCTTGAGCAAGAACTCCCTCAGCCTGACGACCGTCTTCTTCAGCACGTTCTTCAGCTGAGGCCTCCTCCAGGGCGGTATCTCCATGATGAGCGGCTCCTCACCCCCCGGCAGGAGGGCGTTCAGGACCAGACCGGTTATAATGGTGGTCGCTAAGAGGACCGCATAGAGGAGGGCCACGTAGGTGGGGCCATAACTGCCCAACACCAACCATATCATGACCTGCTCGGCCATGCATGGTATCCCGATCCACTGGATAAAGGACGCTATGAACCTTGCCTTCTCCGTCCTGAGGATTCTGGTGGCGAACATGCCCACTATGCTACAGCCGCTCCCGGCCACCATAGGACACATAGCTTCCCCGCAGGCCCCCATCTTCCTGAGGGGGGCGTCGAAGGGCACAGCTAGCCTCGGCAGGAGGCCTGAGTCCTCTAAGACGCCGAGCACGAGGTATAAGATGAAGAGGCACGGGAGTATCATGAAGAATACGAAGAAGACGCCCGTGGTCAGAAGGCCGAGCGAGGAGTATATGCCGGGCGAATCCCCTATCAGGACGTATTTGATGAGCCCATCGGGCAGGGCACTGTCTAGACTCCCCCTGACGATGGGCTCGTAAAGACCGTAGTAGAGGGTAGATGGAAGCCTATGGCCTATCTCGTGTATGACGGCCAGCATCGACCAGACAACGGCCAACATGATCGAAGATGCGATAATCAGGCCTGCTGCCGGCCTCACCAATAAGCGATCGATAACGCTGGGCTTGAGGGCCTTTTCCCCGCTCACCACGACCCTCTCGCAGATGGCACTAGCTAGCTCAGCCCTCGCCAACGCCAAATCCCTGCCGAGCTTCTCAAGGTGCTCCACGAACTCGCCGGGCATACCCTCGGTTAAGTGGCTGAATCCCTCATCGCCTAGCATCACTAGGGAAGCTAAGGCCCTTGAAAATCTCCTTAGCTCAGGCGACAACTTATCGATGAGATGGTCCTCAAGCTTAGCGAGACTCTCTTCTATCTCAGGGGACAGCCTGGGAGGGCTTGGCACTCTCCCGCTCCTTAGGACATCGATTATCGTCTTCAAGAGCTCCCTAATCCCTCTTCCCTCGACCGCTGCCGTTAGGACAACAGGAATACCCAGTACTCGCTCTAATTCCTCCTCGTTGATTTTTATCCCCACTTTTTCGGCCCTATCTACCTGGTTGAGCACGAGTATAAGGGGCAGCCCAAGCTCCATTAGCTCAAGCGTTAGGTAGAGATGCCTCCTGAGGCTGGTAGCATCAGCTACCTGGACCACTAAGTCTGGCCTGCCCTCGAGCAGCAGTCTCCTAGCTACGTCCTCTGCCTCATTAGTGGCCAATAGTGAGTAAGCCCCAGGTGCATCTAATATCCTCAGGCGGAAGCCCTCGACCCTTGCCTCACCCTCGTAAACCTCAACCGTGGTGCCCGGGTAGTTGGAAACTATGGCGGTGAGCCCCGTCAGCTGATTAAATAGAACCGATTTCCCGACGTTGGGGTGGCCGAACAGGACGATCTTAGCGTCCACGATCGCACACCTCGCAGGCTAATAGGCGGGCTACCCCCCTGCCCACGAATATCATGGAGTTATCCACTTCTAGGAGGACCCCCGACCTCCCCCTGGAGATCACCAATACCTCCCTGCCGGGGGCAAGGCCCATGGATATGAGCCTGTTCAGCAGCTTGAGTTCTAACCCCGTGCTTGCTAACCTAGCTGGCCCCTCGACCTCCGAGAGCCTACAGCTATGCGTACCTAGCCCCGGAGATAGGCGTGCCCGGCTGCCGTGTCTTGTAGACGCTGAATTCATCCCCCTACGCCCCCTCGCCGACTATAAACCTCGTGGCTCTCCATGAGACGATGGTTGCTGGCAAAACAAGAACGAAAAGCCATATCTCAGGCCTCAAAACATCTGCCAGCCAACCGCTAGCAAGCCAGTCGGCTAGTTCTTCACCACCTGCCAGCAGAGCGGATACACCGTTGGCCGCGAATATCAGTATGTAGAGCACCCCGAAGGCAGCTGCCAACAGGGAGCCCACTAACACGAAGGCTACATCCTCGTCTCGCCCTGGCTTCCATAGTCGCACGGCCTGTAGGAGGACCAGGCCTATCACAAGGGAGGAGAAGCCCCCGAATAGGTCTCCCGCCGGTAGGCCCGGCAGGGCTATGAGCGCTTCCTCGGCGCCAGGCCTCAGGAACCATGTGTAAAATGCGTTTACCACTTCTAGCAGGCCTATTATGGCGTAGGCGAGCCCCATCACCGAGCCGTAGACTGCGAGCGTCCTCCTGGTTCTCGGGTCTAGTGCGGGCCGCATGTGCACCACCTCACGGATATCCTAGTGCGTGCCCCACGCTCACTATGACGAAGGCCACTGCATAGGCCAACAGAAGGCCGTAGACCACCGTGAACACAGTCCACTTCACCGAGTTTGTCTCGCGATAGATGACCCCTATCGTGGCCACGCACGGCATGTATATGAGCGTGAAGGCCATGAAGGCCAGCCCCGTCACCGGCGTGAAGAGTTGGGCTATGGCGCTGGTCAGGGCCTGCTCCTCCACGCCCAGGAGAATGCCGAAGGTCTCCACCACTATCTCCTTGGCCAGGAAACCGAAGAACAGGGCCGCAACAGCACGCCAATCGAAGCCCAGGGGCCTCACCAGCGGCTCTAGGGCCTTGCCCAACATCGCTACATAGGAGTTCTCGACCAGCTCGCCACCGGCCGTTGCCGACCACGGATGTGTGGCTAGGAACCAGACGACGACCATCACGGAGAATATTATCGTCCCGGCCTTCCTCAGGAACAGCACGCCCCTCTCGTACATGTGCCTGAGCAAGCTCCTGAGGGTGGGTCTCGTGTAAACTGGCAGCTCCATTATGAACATGGACCTACGACCCTTGAAGTAAGGTATGGTGTGCCTGAACAGTAGGGCCATGCACACGGCCAACGCGATCCCCAGTATATACATGGAGTAGACGCCGGCGGCTGCGTAAGCGCCTAGGACTGCACCACCTATCAGCACGTAGACGGGCAGGCGGGCGCTGCAGGACATGAGCGGGTTCACGAGTATGGTGAGTATGCGGTCCTCCTCACGTTCTATGGTCCTGCAGGCCATCACGCCTGGTATGTTACAGCCGAAGCCCAGCAGCATGGGTATGAAGGAGCGGCCGTGCAGGCCCAGCTTGTAGAGCGCCCTGTCCATGACGAAGGCAGCACGTGCCAGGTAGCCGCTGTCCTCTAGGATGGCTAACCCGAAGAACAAGAAGAATATGGGCGGGATGAAGACTAGGACGCTGCCGAAGCCAGCGCAAATGCCATCCGCGACAAACGAGGCCAGCCACGGGTTCGCTATGCCATCACGGGCCACATCGCCCAGCCAGCCGAAGAACATGTCTATGGCGTCTGAGAGAGGCGCAGATACGTCGAACGTGAACCTGAAGAGAGCCCACCAGAGCGCTAGGAAGATGGGTATGCCGAGGCCTCTGTGCAAGAACACGCGGTCTAAGAGGTCGGAGAGCGTGAGGCGCCTCTTGCCCTTGAACACCCTTGAGACGACCCGCTTTATGAACTCATAGCGCTTCTCCACGAAATAAGCCTCTGGCTCCTCCCCAAGCTCGGCCTTTAACCCGCTCATCTTATCACCTCCGCTACCTCAGGCCATACGGCGCTGCCCCTGACCTTGCGTAGGACATCTTCATCGCCCTCAAGCAGCCTCACGGCTAGCCATCGCGTTGGATATCGCTGAGAGAGCATCGGATCTTTCCTGATAAGCTCCTCTAAGCGTTCTATCAAGGCCTCAGCCCTCCTGCCGTAGTCTATTTTCAAGGGGCTCTTTTTCCTCTCGCGTGCAGCCTTCACTATAGCATCTTTCAGCTCCTCCATGCCTTGCTTGGTGGTCGCGACTGTTGGGACCACAGGCACGCCCAGCAGCCTCGACAGCTCATCTGCATCTATCTCGTAACCCATATCCATGGCCAGGTCCGATTTGTTCAGGGCCACGACCACGTTGGCCTCCAACTCTATGAGCTGCACGGTTAGGTAGAGGTTCCTCTCGAGGTTCGAAGCGTCCGCGATATCCACGACCACATCTGGCTTTTCCTCCACTATGAAGTCCCTGGCTATGAGCTCGTCCACGGAGCGGGCCGTGAGGCTGTAGACGCCCGGGAGATCTATGATCTCCATCTCAACGCCCTTGTGCACGCACTTGCCCACCTTCTTCTCCACGGTCTTGCCGGGCCAGTTGCCCACGTGAGCCCTGCCGCCCGTCAGGTTGTTGAATATGAGGCTCTTGCCCACGTTCGGGTTACCTATGAGAGCAACCCTGATCACGGAGCCTCACCCCCGTCCACGATGATCTTCATGGCCACGCCCCAGCCCAGGGCCACCCTCGAGCCCTTCACGAGCACCAGAACTGGGCCTGGACCTGCCCTCAGCACCTTAACCCTCTCGCCTCTCACGAAGCCCATCTCGTAGAGGCGTCTGGCAAGGCCTCGACCAGCCACCACGCTTGTTATGACAGCCTCACCGCCCTCTGGCAACATGGCCAAGGGCATCTTCAAGCGCCACCACCCCCTTCCTCGACCAGCTCTACGAACACGCAAGCGGCCTCCTCCCTCCGGAGGCTGAGGTTATACCCCTTCACCTCGTATTCCACGGGATCGGCTAGAGGGGCCTCACGGATCGCACGAACCTCGGTGCCCCTCACGAGGCCCATGTCTAAGAGGCGTCTCCTGATATCGCTGGGCCCCTCAACACGTACTACGACGCCTTTCTGGCCCGGCCTCAGCTCGCTCAACCTGACCACCCCGGCCACTTCTTAGGCCCTCCTAACTCTAGAGTTAGGCATGCCTAACTCCCATATAAGATTAATTATTGGCCGTTGCACAAAAAGATAACTGATAGTGCTATATATGACGCCGTTATCCTGTATTATTGACCATATATATGCAAAGATACACATACATCTGTTGGTCAGATAGACTTATGTTAGGAATAGTGCTCCTCACATGCCCGAGTCCGAGGGCCTATCCTCCTCGCCTGCGAGACGCCCCGATGGTGATCCCGAGGGCGTAAACGCTCGTTATGAGGAGCGGCAGGTGGAGTATGGTGCCCTCCCAGATGGCCGTAGGGGTCGGGCCTGCCCAGAGCGGCCTAGACACGTTTAGCACGCCAAAGGCCAGGCCGAGGAAGGCCGTGAGCCTCATGGCCGTCTTGTTCACGCCCGGGTAATAGAGGGCCATGAGGGCCAGCACGACGGGCGTCGTGAGGCAGTAGGCTACGCCGAAGTAGCCCACGAGCAGGTAGCGTGGGTCCAGCCTGAAGGGCTGCACGGGCGACCAGTAGGCCCAGGCCGCCAGGGGGACCAGCCAGAGCCTCCTGGGCCTGAAGTATTCCTTCCTGAACTTGTTGCGGCCTTCCAGGCACTCCAAGCCCCATGAGAAGGCCACGAGGAGGCCGAGGACCACGTTGCCCGTCAGGACCACTAGGCCGTAGCGGTCCGATATGCCCGTTCCTTGGCCGATGGCTATGGCCAAGTAGGTGGCGAAGGCCCAGGTGTCAAAGGCCTTAGAGGCCTTCTCGCCCCAGAGGACCACGGCGGCTATGACCGCTAATGCCAGGATGTGCAGGAGCACGGAGGGCCAGACGAGATCTACCAGCCTGTATATGACCGCGTGGCTCAGGCCCTCGGATATCACGTCCCCCATCTCCTCCCAGGAGTAGCCCTTGGAGGCGTAGGGCGGGAGGAAGCCGAAGCCTATCAAGAACGCTAGGACGTAGAACCACCACCTGCCCGCCAGGTAATCGAGGGCTCGCGAGGCCCTTTCTAAGGCCCTCATGTCCTCACGCCCGTTGGCTCTACAAAGGCTGTGGGCATAAGGCTGGCCCGAGTTCTCGGCCGGAGAGCAGGAGCTTCATGGAGTCTCCCTGCTTAAGAACCTCATTATCATTTCTTCCACACGCTTCGTCTTACGCCTCCTCGGCCTGTAGGGCCTCGGATACGGCCCGACGACCTCGAGGGCCTTGAGGGCCAGCTCATCTGCCTCCCCCGGCTCATAGCGGTCCCAGCCGGTCCAGTGCCTGAAGGACCCCAGCTTAGCCCAATCAGGCGTGAAATCGGCGAGTTCGTCGGGCCTTATACATACGGCCACCACGTCAAGCTCCCTGTGGAGCGTCAGAGGGCAGGTGAAGACCCTCTGAGGGTCCATCTTATTTTCCACCTTGAGCCTGCTGGTCCCGTGCCTGTGTGCTATATCGGCCAGCTCTGGCCCGACCTTCAGCAGGACGTATTCCACAATCGCGTAGGCCACGTCCAATGGGCCGTGCTTGGAGAACACCTCAGGCGATATGGAGCCGTGGTGGAGGTGGACGTGGGCTCCACGGCCCGACCACTTCACGAACACCGACTTAATGACCCCCTTCTTCTCTAAGAAGGCCAGAATGGCCTCTGCGGCCTCCACGGTTGCCTTCCAGTAAGCCAGTTCATTATCCACGTCCCAGGTCGGCGTGAAAGCTAAGGCATTCCCGTGCGGGTAAGTGTCCTCTTCTTCCTCTAATTTGGCGTAAACGGCCGAGGAAGCGTAAAAGGTCCTGGGCCTTAAGGGCCTCAGGTCCTCGAGGATGCGTTTCACATCCTCAGGCCTTTCCACGCTCAAGGGCTTCCTACGGCCCCCGGGGTCCCGCCTGTACCTGACCAGTATGGGCCTTCTCCTCTCGTCTTTTTCCTCGCAGTGGACAGCTACCCAACGTTTCTTTGAGAAGCGGGCTATCTCCTCGAGGACCTCGGGCTTCCTGTAGTGTTCTACAACCAGCCCGTAGTCCTCCAAGGCACCCAGTCATTCTTCAGGATAGTATATGAGGTCTTTTTCCTCGAGTATGGTATGGAGCTTCTTCACGGCCTCGTGGACTTGTTCCTCGCTCTTACCGCCCGTGCAGACGAGCTTGCCAGATGCAAAGAGCAGTATGACGACTTTCGGGTCCTTCATCCTGTAAATCAGGCCTGGGAACTGCTCTGGCTCATACATGGTGTCCTCAAGCTCGAGCTGGGCCCTCTCGAGGTCTATTTCGCCGTGTAGGTCTCCCGAGGCCACTATGTTCTGTATCTTTATGTCCGGCTTCCCCTTTATCACTATGCCAGCTTTCTTGAGCTTCTTCACCACGCTCTTCACGGCCCTTATAGCCGCCTTCTCGCTCTTGGCACCCGTGCAGACCATCTTGCCCGAGCTGAATATGAGGAGGGCCGTCTTGGGCTTCTTGAGCCTGAAAACAAGACCAGGAAATTCATTCGGTTTGTACTCGACATCCTTGAACGAGGCTACTATGGCGTTCAGGTCTATCTTCTGGTGGAGATTCGCAGACGCCACCACGTTTTGGATGGTGATATCCGGCTCTGGCCTACCCTTTTGCCTCGGTATACTCTATCACCTCTCCCCTCAGATACACGACCCCCCTATTTAAGGCTTAGAATACCAGCTTTTATAGGGCATGGTGCAGGGGCCTACCTGACCTCGGCCTTAATTATCTTCATGGAGAAGTCGAGGGCCTTCGCCGAGTGAGTCAGATAGCCGGAGGATATCACATCCACGCCCGTCTTGGCGTAGTCGGCCACGTTGTCCAGCCCTATCCTGCCTGACGCCTCGACCAATACGGAGGACCTCAGGCCTTCTTCCTCAAGCCTCCTTAGGGTCCTTGAGACCTCCTCGACCGTGAAGTTATCGAGCATAACTATGTCCGCCCCAGCCCTGGCGGCCTCAACGGCTTCTTCTGGGCTCGAGACCTCTACTTCTATCTTCTTCGTGAAGCTCACCTTCTCCCTGGCCTTCTTAACGGCCTCGGACACGCTGCCCACTATGGCTATATGGTTGTCCTTTATGAGGACACAATCCTCCAGCCTGAGCCTGTGCGTATCCCCGCCGCCTACCTCAACGGCCTTCTTGTCGAAGAACCTCAGGCCGGGGACCGTCTTCCTCGTGGCCGCTATTCTTATCTTTGGGTTCACCGAGCGTGCTCTCTCAACCATGTTGGCCGTGGCCGTCGTTATACCGCTCATCCTCATAAGGAAGTTGAGGGCCGTCCTCTCGGCTGCTAGGAGGGCCCTCGCTGGCCCCCTGACACGTATCACCACATCGCCTGGCCTGACCTTAGAGCCATCTCTTAGGGCCTCTACGACTTCGGCACCCAGCAACTCGAAGGCTGTCTTGGCTTCCTCAACGCCTGCCAAGATGCCTTCTTCTTTAGCCACTATCTCGGCCTCAGCCCAGGCTCCTTCTGGCACCAATATCTCACTCGTGAGATCGGTGAAACCCAAGTCCTCCATGAGGGCTTCCCGTACCTTCTGCTCCACGTAAGGCGACCGGGCCATGCTCACGACCCCGTGAGCTCGAACATACGTTCTACGGCTTGCCCGGCCTTCTCGGCTACGTCCCTGGGGATTTTGACGACGGGCCCTTCTTCCTCAAGGGCCCTCAGGACTTTCTCGAGCGTTATGAGCTTCATCTCAGCACAAATGGCATCTGATTTGGCCGGGATAGCCTTCTTGTCAGGGAGTTCCCTTCTGACCCTCTCGACCAAGCCGACCTCGGTAGCTATTATAAACGAGCCGGCCCTTGATTCCCTCACGAACCTATACATCTGGCCCGTGGAACCGACCAAATCGGCCTTAAGCTGGAGGTCGGGATCGCACTCCGGATGGACGAGCAATTTCGCATCAGGCCCAATCTCCTCCTTTAGCTTGAGCATGTCCTCGAGGGAGAAGAGCTTGTGGACATAGCAGTATCCGGCCTCGGGGACGGGTATTATGCATTTCCCCGGGACGTGCCTTGCCACGTGCCAGCAGAGGTTCCTGTCGGGCCCAAAGACGACCGTGTCGGCCTCAAGGGACCTTATGACCTCGATGGCGTTCCCAGAAGTGCATATGACATCTGCTTCGGCCTTCGCCTCGGCTAACGTGTTCACGTAGAGCACGACGGCTGCCCCCGGGTTCCTCCTCCTGGCCTCCTTGACCAGCGAGGCCGGGAGCTGAGCGGCCATGGGGCATGTCGAGGCCTTCTCGGGCAGCACTATACGCTTGTCCGGGTTGAGCAAGGCAGCTGTCTCGGCCATGAAGTCCACGCCGCAGAATATCACGAGTTCCGTGTCGGCTTCCGTGGCCTTCTTGGCGAGGTAAAGCGATTCGCCCACGTAGTCGGCTATCTCCTGTATCTCTGAGCGTTGGTAATTGTGGGCCAGAATGATGGCGTTCTTCCGGTCCGCTAGTTCCCTTATCTTGGCCTGGAGCTCCCTCACGTAGGGCATCTCGGCTCTATCCGCAAGACCCGAGTTAAAGGTTTTAAGGAATACCGACATGCCTGGTGATCTGCCAGGTTCGGAGGATTAGCTGCACTTCTTGCGCCTGAAGTAATGGCCGTAGAGCTTCAGGGCACAGAACTTCCCGCACATGGTGCACGTGCCTGGCACCCGGGGCTTCACACGCTCGAGTATGGACCTGGCCCTCTCAGGGTCCATGGCCAACTTGATCTGGGCCTCGAAATCGCCTTCTGCCCTGGCGAGTATCATTTGCTCGTCCCACTCAAGGGCCCTGCGGCCCAGCCTCACTATATCGGCTGCGTGGGCAGCTATCCGGGCTGCTATAACGCCCTCCCTCACGTCCTCGGGCATGGGGAGGCCCAGGTGCTCGGCTGGCGTGACGTAGCACAAGAAGTCCGCACCCGCCAGGGCGGCTATGGCCCCTCCTAT
>Ga0180302_10001632_pt1 | contig 10727 bp, 7 predicted proteins | sample GuaBasSediGuay17_FD_121794 | JGI IMG/M metagenome (GOLD analysis project Ga0180302, IMG submission 121794) | Subseafloor sediment microbial communities from Guaymas Basin, Gulf of California, Mexico - Guay17, Core 4571-4, 12-15 cm | ecosystem: Environmental > Aquatic > Marine > Hydrothermal... | reverse complement strand
CTTGACAAGGTGAGGTCGCTTGTCTTCCCCAGGGAGCCTACTGTCCCTATGACCTCTCCTCTCATGGTCTGAGCCACTACGAGCCCAGTACCCGGCCTCTCGATGACAGGGTCGAGGAAGGGCCTCATAGGCTCTGTCACCAGAGCCTCTTTGGCAAGAGGCTCTAGTGGGATGTCTATTCCAAGCTTGCTGAGCAGCTCTCTGCTCCTGAACCCTGCTGCTACCACAACCTTGCTGGCCTCATACTCCCCTAGAGCAGTCTTGATGTTAAGCTTGTCTCCCTTGGGCTCTATGCTGATTACCTCTGCTGGCTTGACTACCTCGCCTCCAAGTCTCCTGACCGCATCTAGATAACCCCAGAGCACTGCCAGTGGATGCACTAGCCCCTCTCTTGAGCTCAGGTAGCAGAGCTTCACATCATCCACCCTGAGGTAGGGGTACCTGCTCCTGACCTCATCTCTGCTCAGCTCTATGAAGCTGCCTGAAGCATAGGACTTGAACTCCTTCTCCAAAGCCTCAGCTTCCTCACTTGTCAGGGCTACTGTGAGCACTCCATCCTGCCTGAACAGCGTGTTCGACCCAAGCTCATCTGGCAGCTTTTCATGGAGCTTCAGGCCTTCAGAGGCTAGCTTAGCTACATCTGGGTCCCTATGCCTCCCCCTAACCACGCCGATGTCCCTCCCAGTGGAGCCATACCCGAAGTACTTGGCCTCGAAGACAAGCGGCTTCCTGCCGAGCTTAGCTATGTTGTATGCGATGCCAGCTCCAAGAGCTCCACATCCTACAACCGCTATGTCAGTCTTCTTCACCTTCATCACCTAGGAGGGCTTCCATTGGGACTGGGTCTATTGGTGGCCTAATGACCGTGGTCTTGGCTTCCTTCAGCTTCCCCATCCTCCTCAAGATTCTTAAGATGTGCATCATGCACGACTTGCCTTGGCATGGGCCGGTTGTCGCTCCAGTGAACCTCTTTATGCTCTCTATGTCATCATACCCCATCTTTATGGCTTCTACTATGTCCTCCTCGGTCACATCATGGCAGAAGCATACTATCTTCTTCCCCTTACCCAAATCAACCACCCTTAACTATCCTAACTGCTCTAACCTCGTAAACGAGCTCAGGCCTCGGCACCTCCACTGTGATGACGTAAGCTGGGTCTCCTCTGACCATCCTGAAGACCTCCACCACCTTCCCCTCACCCAACTCTTCTCCAGCTCTGCTCAGTAGAACCGCTTTATCCCCCTTGCTGGGCTTTGGAAGCATCTCATAAGGCATGGTCACATAGCCTTTCCCATCCTTTATCTGGATGCAAAATATCGCTAGCCCTGGGCATATTGCGACACACATCCTGCAGCCAACACACTTCTCCCAGTCTACTCTAGGAGGCTTACACAGCCCCTCCTTCAGTATGGCTCCAACTTTGCAGATCACTGAGCAGGGGTTGCAGGGGATCTCTTGAACGCACTCTATGACAGCAACTCTCTTCCTCCTGACAACGTCCTCTGGTGGAAGCAGCTCCATTTCCCTGAGCTCATCTGTAGTGAGGTAGCCTCTACTCAGGTACTCAGCCAAGCTCACCCCCCTCCTCAAGCTTCTCAATGTCCTCTACAAGGACCTTCTTCAGCCCAGCCTTTATCCTCTCGCTGAAAGGCGAGCCCCTCTCCTCCTCAAGCTCTTTCATGTACTCCTCTATCCTCCTCTTCTCCTCTTCCCCACCATACCCTAGCATGAGGCTCGCGTGTATTCCAGCTATAGCCCCCTCCAGCATGGCTGTAGCAGCCTCCTCTATCCCAGAGCAGTCGCCTGCTATGTAGACGTCTCTCCTAACCCTCCCATAGATGTCTCTTATCGGGACGAAGCCTCCCAGCTCTGGCACCATCACCATCTTTGGCTTAAAGTGCTGGATCAGGTCGTAGGTTGGTGTCAGCCCAACTGATATGCAGATGAAGTCGCAGTCTATTCTTCTCTCTGTCCCCGGTATAGGGTTGAAGTTCTCATCCACCTTAGCTATCACAGCTCCCTCAACGTGGGTCTTCCCGAGCGCCTTCACTATCGTGTGCCTAGTCAGTATTGGGACACCAAGCCTCCTGACCTTAGCTGCATGCACCAAGTACCCGCCTACTCTGGGGAGGACCTCCACTATAGCCTTCACATCCACTCCAGCCTGGAGCAGCTGGTATGATACTATCAGCCCGACATTCCCTGAGCCCACCATCAGCCCTGCCTCACCAGGCTTAATTCCATAGACGTTCATGAGAGTCTGCACTCCCCCTGCACCATAGACTCCCGGCAGGTCGTTGTTCTCGAAGACCAGAGTCCTCTCATATGCTCCGGTTGAAACGACATACTTCTTAGCTCTTATCTTGACTATCCTGCTTCCATCTCTCACAGCAGCGAGGAACCCCTCTCCAGGGTAGTATGCGAACGCTGAAGTCGATGTGAGCACCTTGACGCTGCTCATCTTCGAGATCTTCTCAGTCATCTCCTCAGCTAGCTTGAAGCCTCTGCGCCCAGCGCAGTAGCTGACATTCCCGAAGAACTTGTGGGTCTGCTTTATCAGCTGCCCTCCCAGCTTGTGCTTGTCGTCGATCAGCAGCACGCTCCTACAGAGCTGCCCTGCTTCAATAGCTGCCATCAGCCCTGCTGGCCCCCCTCCCACTACAGCTACCTCCACGTCATAGACTTCAGGCCTCTTAGCTCCTCCCCCCACCGCCTTAGCGCTGCCTATGCCAGTGAACTTCCTCATGAGCTTCAGGTAAACCCTCCTAAGAGCTGAGGGCCTGGCCATCCTCTTGAGATATGCTGATGGAGAAAGATCCATTCTGCTAAGCACTGGAGCCAGCAGGTCTAGCTCTGTGCTAGGCCACCCCTTTTGCCTCCTCACCTTCATGCCATCTCTGACCTGAACCATGCATGTCCTGACGTTGGGTACTCCATCCACTTCCATCATGCAAGCTGAGCACCTTCCTATTGCGCAGAAGAAGCCCCTTGCTCTCCTGTACTTGAAGCTCCTACTGAAAACCTTGACACCACTCGCATAAAGTGCTGCAGCTATGGTCTCGTTCTCATAAGCCTTGACAGGCTTCCCCTCAAAATATATCGTAACCTCTTTTCCACGCTCAAACTCGAGTATAGGGTGCTCTCGGATCCTTAAGTCCGCCAAGACATCCCCTCTTTCGCCTAGCCGCTACCCCGCGTGGTTTAAAACTTTTACCAGCTGCTCGGCACTTCTCTGCTTCAGTGTGAAGTAAGCCAGCATCTAAGGCAGCCACCTTAGCTGGCTCCTATGCGTGATGTAGCGTAACTCTCATAGTGCTTGACGTAAAATTAATTACAGTGCTCGGCAGAAACCTCCTAAGTGGTGCTCATGCATGCATCTCGCTCCTTCATAGCAGCAGCCTTCTTCATAGCAGTTATGCTCCTAGCGTCCAGCTTACCCCCCTCAGCTGCTCACCCAGGCCCCTTCTTCACCATATCAGTCACCTCTGATAAGGGAAGCTATACACAAGGTGAGACAGCGACGATAATAGTGACTGTGAAGAACGTTGGAGATGAAATGGCCACATTCTACCTGGGTGTGGAGATAGTAGGCCCAGATAACAACGTGTACGAGCTTCCTCTAAGCGGCCCCATCTTCCTAGACGTGGGAGCCACCACAGACCAGATCCGATTCACATGGACCATACCTGATAATGCTCCAGAGGGAAGGTATAGGGTTAGAGTCGACTGCTGGAAGCATGCTGACAAGTCTGAGAAGTGGGATGACGACCTCAGTGAGATCGTGCTCTTCAGGGTATATGCTAAGCCCACGCCTATACCTGGCCCCCTCTTCAGCATAACAGTCACAGCAGAGTCCAAGGTGTATGCTAGAGGAGAGAATGCTGTAGTCCATATTAAGGTCAGGAACATCGGGGTTAAGCCCGCGTACTTTTACATAGTTGTCACGTTCATCTCGCCATCAGGGAAAAACTACACCATTATAGTGGAGCCACCAGCCTACCTCTCCCCTGGATATGGGCTAGTAGCCAGAGAAGTCAGCTGGACTATTCCAGAGGATGCTGAGCTAGGTGAGTACAAGATAGCAGTGGACTGCATCCAAGACCCACATAGCATAGCGAGGTATGAAGACGACTTCGTGGAGCAGGTGATATTCACCGTGGTAATGGAGCTTGCTCCAGTGTTCCGCGTCGTCGTCGTGGAGCCCTCCAAGAACTCCTATTACCCAGGAGAGGCCGTCAGCCTGTACATAGTGGTGGAGAACATAGGGAACACCGAGGGAACCTTCTACTTGAGCATAACAATAGTAGATCCAAGTGGTGTGAGATACGAGCTAGACCCGCTTCCACCCAAGGTGCTTTATCCTGGGAGCAGGGTGGTGTTCTCTAATGTGGAGTGGAAAGTCCCCGCCAACGCCACACCAGGCTCATATGCAGTGGAAATAGACTTCATAAGCGACCTATCAACGGGAAGGAAGTGGAAGGACACTTTCACGAGGATGTACGTCTTCAGAGTAAGCCACCTACAGGGAGAGCCCCCTCAAACTGAGGAGGAGCAGCAGGAAACCCCGCAGGCAGAGCTGAAGGTAGCGGAGGCAAGCATAGCAAGCATAGATGTCCCAGCCCAGGTGGCTCTAGGAGAGGAAAGCTACCTCAAAGTGTATGTGATAAACACAGGTGAAGCCTACATCGCAGCTAAAGTGATATGCAATGCCACTGGCGCCAGGATATCACCCGAGTATGCGACGGTCGAAGTAGAGCCAGGAGCCATAGGAGAAGCCGTATTTAAGCTGCTAGCTGAGTCAGAGGGCACACTAAACATCACCATACTGCTAGCACATGGAGACTACGTCCTAGACACCCGAGTAGTGGAAGTGGAAGCTGTGCCTCCACCAGCTGCACCTGCAACAGCTACACCAGAGGCCAGCTGGCCCTCCCAGACGCCAGCTCCTCAGAGCCCCTCAGAGCTAGTAGAGCCATCGTTCTCTCCTAGCTCAGAGCCCCAGGCAACAGAGCTCATACTCCAGCCAGCAGCGACTGAAAGCCAGCAGAAGCTACAGCAGCCTGAGCTGAGCTTTCCACTGCTCGCAACGATGGCTGCAGCACTAGCTGTCCTCATATCCCTAACGATCCTGCTGAGAAGAGCTAAGGTGAAAGCTCAGTCAGCAGCTCACAGCGAGCATGGCTTCACACGTTAGCGTCTACAGCTGCTCAACCGTGTGGTAGAGGCACGAGATGCAAGGGTCAAACAGCCTGATGGCTGCCATAGTCTTGCCTATAATGTAGTCCCTTGGGAAAGCTAGGTCGCTCGCCAGCTCCACAAGCCTATTAGCTACCATGATCATGGTGCTCATGTTTATCATAGTTGGAGTCAGTATTCTGCTCTCTGCTATAGCCCCCCTCTTGATCCTGTAGTAGTGGACTAGAGTTCCTCTAGGCGCCTCTAGTGCAGCAGCTTCCTGAGAGTCTGACACCTTAAGCCTCTCCCTCAGTACGCCATGGTAGAGCCTAGGCTCGTTCAAAGCCTTCTCAACAGCGTCTATACACGCCTTAACCTCATCCAGCCTTATCCTGATGTGGCTCAGCAAGTTCATGACCCCATGTATGCTTCCTCCTCTAGCAAGGTACCGGGCAGCAGGCCCTGTCAGAAGAGCTTCTCTGCTGTAGTCCTCACTCAGCAGGCTTACCGCCGGTATGAGCTTCAGCTCCTGTTCAGCTGCGTACACCTTAACTTCACCCCAAAGCTCCTCCCTGCTAGCTGATGTGACGAGCTTGATGCGCTCAGGGAGGTCATAGAGCTCCTTGTCCACCATGGCCTTGTCTAGAAGCCTCCTGCTGTACAGGAGGTCTCTAACCCAGTCTACTGCAGCCTTAGCTTGCTTAAGCCTCTTCTCGATCTTATCTCTTGAAGCTGCTGTGAGCCTGCTGTAGACCCCTCCAGCTGCCGAGATCATCGGGATCACTCCCCTACCACCTAGCTCTGCTAGAACCCTGTCGCTGAACGCTATCAGAGCTCCCATCCTCTTCGGGTATTCTCTCTCAGCCTTAGATAGCGTGAACACATCTTGAGGCGAGTTGTAGGCGTATGAGAAGAGCTCAGGCAGCGCATGCAGGAACAAGTGCAGGGTATGGCTCTTGATGTGCTCAGCCAGCAAGGCAAGCTTCCTCACTGCAAGAGCTGCTTCAGGTGGCCTCTCCAGCCCAAGCGCGGCCTCGATCGCATGCGATGACGCTATCTGATGTGCTATCGGGCAGAGCCCACAGATCCTGGACACGTAAGCTGGCACAGCTTCAGCTGGCAGCCCAGCTAGCGCATGCTCTACACGCCTACAGTGCATCGGCTTAAGCTCCACCCTCTCGACTTCCTCCCCACGCACATGGAACACGACTTCGGCAGGAGACTCTACTCTAGTGAGCACTCTAACAATCCTTACGCTCATAGGACACCAACCCTAATGTACCTCGAGACAAACTGCATCAGTTTGCTCTTCTCTAGCTGGATGTCGAGTATGGAGAGGAAGTTTGCCAGCTGTGAGGTATAGCTCTTGGCTGGCGGCCCAAGGCAGCCGTGGCAGGGCACACCGAGCTCAATGCAGACGGCGCCACATCCTCCTCTAGTAACTGGCCCGAGGCACAGGGTCTCGTGGTCCAGAAAACAGGCCTTAGCTTGAAGCTCCTCAGGAGGCTCCAGGTACCTGACCCTGATGGGGGGCTTCCTCCTAAGCGGGGCTCTCGGGCACTCCTTGCACACGTTGTAGCTTGGCAGCCTGAACTCTCCTCCACTTACCTCAGCTATCAGGAACTCCCCAACAAGCTTCTCAGGCGGAGGGCATCCTGGTATCACTTGGTCTACCTCCACAACCTCAGGAACAGCCTTAGCGCTCTCTACCTCCCTGCTGACTACCCCCCCATACACCGCGCAAGTCCCTAGGGCAACTAGCTTGCTGCAGCTTTCCCTGACTCTCTTGAGGAGCTCCTCCTCTGCTCTCTTGCAGACTGCTCCTGACACCACCGCGATGTCTGCTGACAGAATCCTCTGGCTGTCAGTCACCATCGGGAAGTAGGCTACTGGCATGGAGTACACGAGGTCTTGCAGGACTGGCGACGAGAACACAGCTGAAGGGCACCCGCTGCACCCGCTAAGCTGGATTACCGCCCACCTTTCCCCGTACTCCACTCTCACACCCAGCTAGCTCCCTATAGAAGCTGTCAACCTCCCGCGCAAACCTCTCCCCCTCTATGGCTGATATCTCTACAAGCCTCACCCTACCCCCCGTGGCTTCACCTAAGAGGTCTCTGAGCTTCTCCACCCTGCTCTTCGCCTTAGCAATCCCGTCGATGTACTTGCAGGATCCCAGCCTACAGCCAAATATCATCACCCCATCAAACCCCCTCTTAAGAGCCTCAAGTATGAACTCCGAGTCTATCCTCCCAGTGCACGTGACCTCTAGTACAAAGGTGTTTGGGTTGTACTTCAGCCTCCTAAGCCCAGCGTTGTCAGCAGCCGGGTACCCACATGCACTGCAGCAGAACGCCAGTATCTTGGGCTTACTATCATAGGTTGAGAGAGCCTTAACCATCTGGAGGATCTTCCCAGAAGGCTGGTGGAACTTCAGTGCTCCAGTTGGGCATGCTGGAAGGCAGGCGCCACACCCCTTGCACTGGAATGGGTCGACATACACCCCTGTGTCCCCCCTGCTCACTGCGTTAAACGGGCAGACAGCTTCACATAGCCCACACCCCCCACATAGCTCTGTGTCTACTACGACCTTAGCCTCCTCGACCTCAAGCTTGTCTCTGGAGAGTATCAGGGCTACCTCAGAGGCTGTAGCTAAGCTCTCATAGACGAGCTCCTCGTAGCTCTTCGGCCCAGTAACAGCCCCGCATGCGAAGAAGCCGTACGGCAGCGACCTAGGGTCCAGGAACCCCCTTTCATCTACTGCGAACTCCAACATGTAGTGCAGCTCTCTGAGCTTTGATGGGGGATCCAGGCCTAGGTTGAGGATCAGCAGGTCAACCTCCACCCTCTTGCTGCCTATCTCTACAATTATCCTGCCGTTCTCAGTTCTTATCCTCACCCCCCTCCCTATTATCACGCTATCCCAGATTTCAGTTGGTATCACGCTGTCTCTAGGTATGTTGTTCTCGTCGAATATTATGTGGACTATCGCATCTGGGAGCTTCTCCCTGATGACCCTCAGGTACTTAGCTGCTACGCTACAGCAGTACCTCGAGCACCCCTTGCTAGTCATGCACTGCAGTATGCCTATGCTGAGAGGCTTCTCCCCACTAGACGGCTTAATTATCTCCCCCCTGGTTGGCCCGTCTAGGGAGAGCATTCTCTCGAACTCTGCGCTGGTTATTATGTCCTCGTGGAGTGTGTACCCATACTTCTCGAGGAGAGGCCCGCTATAGAGCTCCCCTCCTGTAGCTAAGACTACAGCTCCGACGGAGATCTTGTCCTCTTTCTCCTTCATGGTGAGGTCTATTGCGTTAGCTGGGCAGGTCTCCTCGCACTTGCGGCAGCTCAGGCACAGCTCTATGTCCTCTGGTGAGATGAAAGGCGCATAAGGGTATGCTGTGGAGTACGGTATCTGGATCACCTTCCTGGAGGTCATCCCGAACTCGAACTCACTAGGCCTCTCACGAGGGCATACTAAGGCGCAAGTCCCGCATCCAGTGCACTTCTCGATGTTAACGTACCTGGGCTTTCTGAGAAGCCTTATCTCGTAGCTTCCGACTTCCCCTGATATCCCTACGACTTCTGTGTTCGTCATTATCTCAACGTTCTCATGGAGGACTAGGCTTGAGGCGAGCTCTGAGACCAGGCAGCTAGCGCAGTCCCCCTTACCCACTCTGCTCCACCTGGCTAGAAGCCCACCGATGGTTGGAGCTCTCTCTATCAGGTAGACCTTGAACCCGAGCTTAGCTAGCTGCAGGCTGACTAGTATCCCGCTTACTCCACCTCCTATGACTGCAACAGCCTTCTTCACAGCGACGACCTTGGTAGGCATATACGCCTCTACTCCAGTCGACTTGACTGCAGCCTTTAGCATCGCTACAGCCTTCTCTGTGGCCTTGTCGCCAGGCTGGTGCACGAAGGCGCAGTGCTCAACTATGTTAACTACCTCAACTGGCACCTTAACCTTCGCCTTTATCTGCTGGTATACTCCAGCATGCAGCTTCGGTGAGCACGCTGCTATCACAAGCCTGTTTATAAACAGCCTCCTTACCCACCCAGCTAGCCTCTCTATGCTCACAGGAGAGCAGAGGTTCTGGAACACCATGGTTGAGACCACGCCTTCAAGCTTAGCTGCCTCCTCCTCAAGCCTACTTGGGCTGATAACCTTGCTTACCTCACCATTACACATGCACACTACGACTCCAATCCTAGAGAGCACAGGCCTCCTTCTCCTCTCCCTAGCTGGAGGCCTGCCAGCTAGGATCTCATCCCTGTACTTTATCAGCTCATACAGCTTCCAGCCGCTGTCAGTCAGCACATAGACTCCTTCCCTCTTCTCGATGAAGCCAGAGAGCCTTTCAAGGTGGTAGTTTAGCTTCCCAGTCTCAGCTATCCCAGTCTTCTCCATTATCTCCTTGTACGTGAGGGGCCCTTCCTCAGCTAGCATCCTCACTATCTTCTCTCTAGCTGAGTGAGCGAGCACTCTAAAAAAGCTCAACTCCAACCCTCACGCAGCTGACATGCTCTACGTTAAAATGTTGCTCTAGGTGTCGCTCGTGAGCAGGACCGTAGAGGTAAGGGACAAGTACACTGGGGAGGTCATAGCTGAGCTTGAGGTGGACTCCCTCAGCTCCTTCCGTGAGAAGGTCAGGAGAGCTCACGAATCAAGGGAGAGGATAGCTTCAACAGGCTTAGATGACCGCCTAGAGAGGGTGAGGGAGATAGGCCGAGAGATAAGGAACAGGAGCGAGGAGATAGTCGACCTCATGGTGCGTGAAGCAGGGCAGCCAGTGAAGTACGCCAGGTGGGAGGCTAGAGTGACCTACGGGAACTCCATGTTCTTCGATGCGCTGATAGACAAGGTGAGGCCAAAGGAGGTAGAGAGCTTCTCCGGGAAGAGCTACGTGTACAGGACTCCGATGGGGGTTGTAGCTGCCATAACACCGAGGAACGCTCCGCTAGTGCTCCCAGCCTACTCCCTGTTCTCATCGTATGGTGGAGGCAACGCGACGGTGCTAAAGCCCTCGATGAGGGCTCCCCTCACCACTCTGAAGCTAGCTGAGCTAGCTGGAGACATAGTTGAGGTCGCAGTGTACCCTGGAGCTGAGGCTGCGAAGGAGTTCATACACAGCCCTCTAGTGGATGCCATAGTCATCTACGCTAACAGCCACGTCGGTAAGGAGCTCATGATAGAGATGGGCAAGTACCTGGAGAGCACCAAGCAGAGCTTCATGGGAGGGTTCTTCACAGTAGCTGGGAAAATGAAGAAGTATGTCCCAGAGCTAGCTGGAAACGACCCCATGATAATCCTGGAGGTCGAAGACCTAGAGAAGATGGCTGACATAGCAGTCAAGGGAGGCTACTCCAATGCAGGCCAGATGTGCGTGTCCAGCAAGAGGTACATAGTGCATGAGTCAGTATACGGTGAGCTAAGGGAGCTGATGGTAGATAAGATCTCCAAGCTGAAAGTCGGCGACCCCAGAGACGAGTCAACAGACATAGGGCCTATAGGCAACAAGCTCGCGCTCGACCTAGCTGAATACCAGCT
>Ga0180302_10001631_pt1 | contig 10727 bp, 15 predicted proteins | sample GuaBasSediGuay17_FD_121794 | JGI IMG/M metagenome (GOLD analysis project Ga0180302, IMG submission 121794) | Subseafloor sediment microbial communities from Guaymas Basin, Gulf of California, Mexico - Guay17, Core 4571-4, 12-15 cm | ecosystem: Environmental > Aquatic > Marine > Hydrothermal... | reverse complement strand
GTAGAAGAAAATTAGAAATTCTTAAGAAAAAGTATGCTTAATGGAAATTATAAATCTATGTTTCGTTTTATGTAGAGATTCCTAGCCTTAATAAAATGGTATGAATAAATTTCGCATTTTGCTCAGAAATGGTGAAAATGTGTGAAAAAAATATGGTGGATATGTAATTATCTTGATTATAGTCTTGTTGTTCTTTTCCTCACCTTGGCTATATTATAAGCACTCTGCACTCGAATAAGAGGAGATTCTGAATCTTAATAGAATAAAAGCTGGGCTTATCAACTTCAAAATGCTGATCTGATGAAATTACTAATTCTAGATTTGATTTAGTAGTAATAGATTATTCCCGCGATGGAACAGAAGCCAAGAATATTCCTCTAATGAAATAGCAAAAATAAAGAAAGCAGGAATTATTCCAATATGCTACACCAGCATAGGCGAAGCATAGGATTACAGATTCTATTGGAATAAATCATGATATGAAAAACCTTCTAGGTGGCTTGGTAATGAAAAATCCCGAGCGGCCAGGGTGTTATGCTATTAAATGCTGGTATAAGAAATGGAAAGAAATCGTTTTCACATGTTTAGATAAAATTATTGAGCAAGTTTTTGCAGTGTTTATTTAAATAAAATGGATGAATTTGAATATTGAGCGGATCCGAAAATGGCGAAGGAGAATACTATCCGGAAAACCAAACTGCAAAGTGGATGATAGGTTTTATATATGAAGTTGCAGACTATTGTTGAAGTTAAGCAGGTGAAGGATTTCTACATTATTCCACAAAACGGTGAAAGATTACTTGACTATGATAATGGTACTCTACTAAATATCATCTCTGGTTGGGCTGTTGAAGATTTATTTTATAATGAACCAAAACTTATTCCTGAAAGTATTATACGAGATAGAATCCGATATTGACAAAGTACATTCGCTAGGAAAATTAGTGCTTGTTGTTGATTACGTTGTGATAAAACGGGATACAAAAGGTGAAAACAAGGAAAGAATTGATGATTTTATTGCAAAAACATGCGAAAGGGGATATATTCCATATATTACTAGATATGATCATGCATTAGACGAATTAAACATTATTGAGTGAGTGCGGCCACCAAGCAAAACATCTGGAAATAGTTTTTGGACTTGCATAACTTTGTTAGCAAAGAAATTTTTGACTTGAACTTACTAAAACTTATTAATGGTTTAGTGAATAATAGAGGTAATAATGCTTTTACTTTGAGTTTTTAGGGCGGTATTTTAGATGCGATTCATAGGAATAGATTTGGCTGGAAAAGAAACAAATCCATCTGGCGTCTGTTACATTCAAGGATGTACGCTTATGGAAATAACTACGCTTTATACAAACAATGACATTATTACCTATGTTTTAAGTAGAAAACCAACTTATATTGCTGTTGATGCTCCATTTGATTTTCCAAAAACGGGAACCCTAAGAAAATGTGATTTAATATTAAAAAAACTTGGATTAAATCCCTTACCTCCCATTCTAGAAGGCATGCGATTGCTCGTCTTGCGTGCAAAATTTCTTAAGTCGCATCTTGAAAAAAGAGGAATAGCCGTAATTGAAACATTTCCCTTCGGTGCTTTGAAACTCCTAGGCTACAAAAGAAAACCCAAAAGTTACAGCGAGAGATATCGTACCGCTCTCGATTTAATTCGGCTTTTTGGTATTGTAAGATGGAAAAAAATAAGTCTTGCTCATCTTAGCCCCCACGAGTTTGATGCATTAATTTGTGCAATAGTAGCCTACTGTGTTTACATTGGAAAATTTGTGAAGGTTAAAACAGATGATGGTGAAATTTACTTCCCTGTTACATCTGATGCAATGAAAAGAGATTTTGATGAAAGAATATCACAGGAACTGAGAAAATTAAAATCATGATTGTTCATTGATTATTTGTGACCTTACTAAGGATTCTTTCTTTAAAATCATACTAAACAAAGCATCACTAAGAAACTCCTCGAAATCCTCCTCAAAATGTTGGATGCTAGTTTCAAAAACCAGTACTGGGATTTGATACCTTTGTTGAATATACTTTCCAAATTCACGGATTTTTTCTATAGGAATTTTGGAATCTTGAGATTTATTCACAACCAGAATAATAAAGCTTGTAAAATTATGTGCAACAGCTATAAATGATGCCACATACACTGAGGCTCTAAATAATGATTCAGGATTAGTTGGATCTATAACTATAATTGCACATGTGGCTCCAGCAAGAAATGTTCTAAGAAAATATGGATTTCGCCGCAAAAGTTCGGATCTTATATCCCATACAAAGAGTCTTGCTATAACTTCTTCCCCTAATCTTAATTGCTTTAAATAAATTCTCATACCAGGCATAAGTTCCTCAATGGATTTACCTTCAGTTTTAAAGAAAGTTCTGACAATTTCTGTAATTTCTGAGGACTCTCCAAGCAATACCACTTTGCACATTATTGTTCTCATGCTTCTCAACTTTGTTTTGTACTAATGTGTGTCCTAACTGCAACCGCGTCCTACTAAAATTAATAATACATACATCATCATTATAATACTTGTAAATATTTCTCGTACTTAACCCCAGTACTTTCAAAATAAGTTTTTTATTGCTTCGGTAAACATTTATATGAAAAACATAGAAGCTTGCAGAATTACTCTAATCTTTATCGCCCTTCCTCATTTTTTATGTCTGTGATCTTAAATACATACGTTCCATGTATTTTCTTGATGTAACCACGAACAATTATTGGTTTTTCTTCACATATCTTCTCAATCTCTAAATCTCCACCACCATATGCAAAGATTTCGCCTGTTTCATCTTTTAGAACACATATCTCATACTCACTTATTGTTGGTATATTAACCGAAAAACTGTCTCCTCTGGGGCTCTTTCCTAAGAAGCATGCTTTGGCTTTGAGTATAACTTCCTTATTAAGGTACTTTTCAGGGAAATCCTTTAAATCCTTTATCTTGACAATAGTTTCTTTTTCTCTTTTAACTTCCTTTTCGTTCTCACCATCCATTAGCAATCACCATTCATTATTATTCAATTACCCTCCTAGACTCCGCCTTATATCGCTCTAAAATTATGGTTAATAATATTGGAGCTATAAAAGTTGTTGTCATAACCATAATTAAGAGTGAAAAATACCACCCTGGAGACAAAATTCCCAGAGAATCCCCGACTTTTAGGAAAATTAGTCCAACTTCGCCTCGTGGCATCATACCAATTCCAAGAATTACCCCCTTTCTTAGATTACTTGGTTGTCTCGGATCCAGCGAAAGTACGCCACTAATAACTTTGGCTATACATGCTGCAACACTTATGATTACTGCTGGAATAAATGCAGCCCCCGCAACCTTAATATCTGCAGAAACCCCCACATTTATGAAGAAAATTGGTGTAGTTATAAATGCTATTGGTGAAATATCTCGAATAATTTCTTCTCGTGCTTCAGATCCAGCAAGAATAAGGCCTGCCATGTATGCTCCAATTATTGGAGATAGTCCATATGCGTAAGCGAGATATCCAGCAAGTAATGCAAATGAAAATGCAAAAACTTCTCTTGCACCGCTGGCTTTAAGCCGATCAATGAATTCCAAGACATATCTTGAAATGATAACGCTTAGACCAATCATAAATATGAAAAACGCGACCACGCTTGCAATGATTTGTATAACATTTTGAATTTTTACTACTCCTGATGTAACAACGCTAATTGCAATTGAAAGAAAAATAATACCAATTATATCATCAAGAACAGCTGAAATAATAATCAATTGCGCCTCCTCAGAGCGAATTAATCCCAAATCTGAAAACACTTTGATGCTAATACCTACCGATGTAGCTACGCTGGCTGATCCAGCGAATACTGCTAGTACGAAATTATTCGTCATTAAATACACTGGGATCATTACGAAAAAGAAACTAAAGGTTACTCCCAGTATTGCTAGCAAAATAGCTATTTTTCCTCCACGAGAAATCATTTCAATATTAGTTTCTAATCCTGCGACAAATAGTAGCATCATAGCTCCAAGTTCGGATAGAAATTCGAAGACTTCTGATGTATGAATCAAACTGAGAAATGAAGGACCTAATATTATCCCAAGAAGAATGTAACCAATAACCTCTGATTGTCTTATTCTCTTAAAAATCTCAGCCACAATTAATGCTAAAAGCAGTAGTGCACCATACTGCAGTATCATTGCTATTATTTCCGATGTAATCATACTAATCACCTTGGCAAGTTATAGAATAGTTTAAGAAAGAATAATGCAAAGAATTATCATTAATTATTAAAACACCAAGCATATTAAATCTTCAACTTAAATTGCTTTTGCACTCCATTAATTATCCTTCTTAAAACTGATTTGAATTTACCTAGGATTATCTCTCTACATTTTTCATCACTCATGTATATTAATTTCATGCTTTGGTAATCTAATTTACCAGATACGTATGATGCATCAATTAATTTTGAAATAAACTCGTTAGCGCTCTTAAATGAAAAATCAATATACTCTGACAAACATGCGTAAAAAAAGTCATAACAATCATTAAAATATCCGAGTGCATCGTGAAGATTATGGATATTTTTTCTATTATTTCTTAATTTAATCAAACGAGAAACATAACTATTAAAGCCAAGCTCTAGCGCTTTTCTTATAATATCCCTAAAACGCACAATTAGATTTTTACTCTTAAGCATCAATACTGTAGCCAACGCATATTTTGCTAGATGATACGACCTATTAACCGCCGAAATGATCCTGCCATCTTTGAGATCCATTATGATCCTTGGTATTACTAATGAAAAGAAAACCAATTCACGATATATGGTATAGTTAGAAAACTGGAACCCTTTCTGCCTTAAGTTCTTTACAAATTCTGAATTCAACGCTGATTTACCATATAAAATTGTAGCACCAAAAAACGGTTCTCCTTTTAAGAATTCAGTCTCTACAAAGGACTTCCAGTAAACAGATAAATCAATGCGTCTATCTAATGGTAAGTAACTTAGTGCTCTTAGCACTTCTCGTATGTCGCATTTATCGTTGATTATTAATAATATATCAATATCACTAAACTCCTCGTCAAAGTCATCCTTTTCAATCACAGATCCGTGAAGGATTACATCCACTACATGTTTCCTAAGTGCATTAATGATTGCATCTATTAGGGAAATATCCATTGTTGCTCATAACTAAAAGCAGTCCTTATCTTAATATTAATAGTCGCTACTACGCGAATTTTATGCCATTCCAAAATCAAGACAAAGGACCCTTAAATTTTTCAGAATAATGCCTTTTAATAAGTTATGGGGAAATTTGTGAAAAAATTTGTAAAAATAGTCAAAAAGAGGATTCCATGGATTTCACACATAATTAACGAAACAACAAGCCGTGAGTTTTATATAAAACGAATAAAATTATCTAAGAAAACAATCTGTATCCTTTGCAGAATGTCCAGAGGTCTTTGTGGACAAAGTCCTTGCCCGCTTTATCATCTGTTTGACAAAGTGTCTAAAGTAAGAAGTCTTGTAATAAACAAGAAACACGTTATTGGTTCAAGTCCGCCCGGCTTATTTGTTGGGCATAGCAAATATCCTTATGTTAATGTTGGACCATTAGTTGCTCCAATAGTAGGCAATGTGGAAACTTGGGACACCCCTGAGCAATGGACTAATATAACATTTAATCAGTTAATTAATTACCGACTCTCTCTCATCAGGGGATTTAGAAAAGCTCATGTTAGAAATCTAAGATCCAAAATAGTTGAGAAAATTCAAGAGCTTGCACTCTCTAGAAGTAGTGTTAGTGTTGATGCAAAATTTACAAGACCTCCTCGAGGAAAGCTAATAGATGGAGAACTCAGACCTCTCGGGCCAAAGGCTGAAATTGTCGATTTCTTTTTAGATGGGATAAAAACGCATCAATTGTTAGAAAAATACTTTAATGATGATGAAATACGTGCTGAGGATGCATTATTTGAATTGAGAAAAAGAGGAGTACTTGTTTCAAATTTAATTCGTGCTTTCTCCGCTGGACTACTTGGAATTAAATCCCAGAGAAAACTTGTTCCGACGAGATGGAGCATAACTGCTGTTGACAGTATACTTTCGCTTAGATACATACGAGAACTTAGAACCTTTGATAAGATTTCAGAAATTCGCGTTTATGAAGGAAATCTTCTAAACAATAAATTCGTTGTAATAATGCTTCCAGGAATTTGGTCGTTCGAGTGGTTGGAAGCATGGTGGCCCAGAACAGCCTTTAATTTCCTTGGAACTGAGATTGCAATTTGCGGTGATTATGAACTGCAATTTGATCGTGATTCCTATGCAAAAGTGGGTGGTTGTTATTATGCATCCAGGTTAGCTGTTAGCGAATTCTTGTTTAAAATCAAAAGGCAGGCAACAGTTATCGTGTTACGTGAAATCTATCCAACACCGGAAAATATGATTCCCCTCGGTGTATGGCTTGTTCGCGAAGGCGTTCGCCTAGCTTTGAAAACTAGGCCATTTATTTTCGATGATTTAAAACAAGCTTTTGCATTCTTGAAGGATAGGCTTAAACTTAGGATTGATGATTGGATTTCATCGAGTTCTCTTTTGAATATTATTACTAGGCAAAGACGCATAACTGAATTCTTGAAAAAATGACTATTTTTATCGCTTGTTGGTTAAAATAAGAATAAACAATATTTGAAACTCGTTTGGGTATCTTGAGAACACTGATCTTCAAAAGTTAACTTAGAGTTTGCAAGCTTTAATAAAAATGGGTTGGAATATTAGTTGGAAAAAGGTGGAGTTTATGGTTACTATAAAGCTTAAGATGGGTAAGAAAGGATACGTCATAATCCCAAAGATTATCAGAGAAAAATATGGATTCAAGGAGGATGGTTATATTCTTGCAGAGTTAAGAGAGGATGGAGTACTTCTTAAGCCTGTGCCAAGTATAGATGATCTTAGAGGCTACTTCAAAAAACATGCAGAAAAATTAAGATCGTTAAAAATCACATCTCCAAAGCTTGGTGAATTAAAAGGTGCTTGTCTTGAAGAAGAATTCCAATAAAGAGCTTGCTTTTATCGATGCAAATTTCTTCATTTATCTAAATTGCATTTCAGATGACATGCAAAGGAAACCATATGAAGACTTTTATGTTAAAATAATTACGTCTTACAAACTATCAACTGACATTCTTGTGCTTGATGAATTGATTTATATTTCAAAAAAGAAATATGGAGCTCCATATGATTTGACCATAGACTTCATTAAACGAGCGATTCTTCCATATGTGAATATTTTACCGATTAATGCAAATATTTTAGACGAGTTTTTGAGCACGTTAGAGCTATACTCCTTGAAACCTTCTGATGCAATTCATGTTGCGGTTATGAAAATGAATAATATTTCAGTCATAGTTAGCGAGGATGACGAGTTTGATAAAATACCGTGGATAAAAAGAATTTGGATTCAGAAATACTGATTGTTGACTCTTTTAAATAATATCCTCTAGCTTAGTCAATAGCAGAAATCAATACGAATGTTATACTTCTTTCCTAGTTGAATTATTCGCTTTCGTAATAATTCGTAAAATTCTTTGCTTTTTGCTTTTTTCCAGAATTCGTATTTTATTTTTGAAGAAAAATTATTAAGTGCTTCATTTATGAAAATCCAATTCTTAGCTTTAAGATTCAGTTTATCAACAAGCACTCGCTGTACGCCGTATTCATTTACTTCCTCAAAGATTAAAGTAAGATCTTTTTCCGTGAATATTGGAAGAATGGGTCCAATAAACACATAAGTATGAAAACCCATGTTAGTAATCTTTTTAAGTGCTAATAATCGCTTTTCAATGGGTGTTGCCTTAGGTTCAAAAATCTCTCGTACTTTATCATCAATTGTTACTATTGTGAAACCTATTTCCGCCTCAGTACGTTTAATTAAATCTAAGTCCCGTAAAACTAAATCAGATTTCGTCAAAATCGTTATCGGATACTGGTGCTTTGTAAGTATATCGAGCAACTTTCGAGTTATCATATACTCTTTTTCAATGAATTGATAGGCATCCGTAACACTGCTTAACAGCGTTAGGCCTTTCTTTGCAACTCTGATTTCTCGTAAAAGAACACTGGGCGCATTTCTTTTTACGAACACGACTTTTCCCCACAAACTAGGATTAATTCCCTTTCTTTCAAAAATATACCGTGCATAACAATAAACACAACCATGAGCGCAACCAACGTAAGGATTTACTGCATAATCAACTCCATAAATCTTGCTCTTCACCAGAATACTATTAACACAAGTTTCATGAATAATGATATCCCGAGAACTTCCCTCCTTTATTCCAAAATAAGATAAAATGTCCTTGGGCAAATTTAACTCCAAAAATAATTTTATAATAATGACCCTTCAAAAAATGCCAAGAAATATTCTCCATGCTAAGATTAGCTCTAAAAAGATTTCTTTAAGTACTCCTTTTTCTAGTCTGCGAATCAGCCACGGTGGTGGTAAGAATCCAAGCCACACTAAAATAATTCCAACAAGTACACAAATGTATGCAGGAGTCATCCAGAGAGTGTAAGGAAGTCCAGCTGTTGCATCAAGAATCATAAAAAACAAAAAATCCAAGAGAGATTAAAAATCCTGTTAGTATTAATTTAAGTCGCATTCTTTTATCTTGTTCTTCTCAACAATAATTTCCCTCCTGAGCGAGATTATTACCCAGACAGCGCTAATTAACAAAAGAATTAGGAGAAGAGTTGATGCGATCTCTCTAACTGACATCTCCCCCGCTTCCTTAAAACCAACTACACCATACCAATTGCGATAATCAAATGATACGAGTAAATATATCATCAAAAGAACTGGGTATGAGACAAGTCTCTTTAGACCAAGTCCGCCGTGATATTCATTATCTGCGAATACAAATAGCCATAATGCCGTGAAACCAGCTACAAAATAACCTAGAGCTAACGATAATACATATGTGTAGATGATAATACCTCATACTGAAATACTTGCATCAGAAGTATCCCCTAACCATAAATTAATAACACCTACCTCAAGAATTAAGGAGGAAATAAACATCAAAGCATAGAATCTGTTTAATGCTAAAAGAGATAATTTTTTCTTTTCCGGTATTATTCGCAATGCACGATGAGATACTATCGTAAGATATCTAGTAATTATGATTGCCAGGAGATATACAGCAATGGGTACATAAATTATTGGACCTACCACCTTAGATGGCTTGTATGCATAACCTATCTTGAATGCCTTTGGAATCATCCATGAATTATATGAAATGAAAGCAATGAGTAACGATATAATAAAAAATATCCAAAATCTTGACTTTATATATCACTCTTATACATAACTAAAATAATGATACTCCTAGACAACCTCACAATCTTATATCGAGACTTGATAATATGTTTATGAATACCGCGGATAAGCCCTAGCTTATCGTGAAATTTATTTTAGTCTCCCTTACCTTGTATTTCTAGAAGAAAGCTTGCCAATTCATAAAATCCGTCTCCATTTTCCTTTGAAAGCACTATATCAGCAATCTCTTTTATCTTTTTACTAGCATTTGCTGGACATGCTGAAACTCCAGCGATTTCTAATATTTCTGCATCATTATCTCCATCACCTACAGCCAATACATTTTCGAGCGAAATATTCATTATCTCAACTAGTTTCTGAACTCCAAATGCTTTGTTTACTCCTTGGGGAGCAATATGAACCGCAAAACCGCTGTCAGTTATTTCAACATTTCGTATTCCACGTTTTTCGAGAGTTTTACTAATCTGATTTACTGTTAACTTTGCGGATTTCTCTGTACGAATAAAAGCCAGATCAACATAACGATAAGGATTAGTAGGGGATGAAATAAAACCTAGATTTTCGAGTATTTCTGTTACCTTATCTTGTGGAAACTTTCTATTAACAATGTATATAGGCTTAAAGAACCTTCCAATAACACAACCATTCTCCGCAATGACATATCCACATGTTCCAATGTATCTTGCTAGAGTCCCCAATATTGGGAGAGCATTTCCGCTTACAAGTATTACTTTTATTCCTTTCTTCTCTAATATGCGGATTGCCTCAATTGCTTTGACACTAATAATATGCTTATTATCTGTAAGTGTTCCATCAACATCAGTTACTACTATTTTGATTCCCCTCAGCTTCCGCAAAATATCCGATTTCGGCTGTGCCTTCACTTGGCTTCACTCTCTCGCTAATGATTTTTGTAAGTGTATTCCAGCCTCGTGAAATCCTTGAGAAACCAAATATTAATAAGATAAATGCGAGAAATGATAAGAATTGAATAGGATACAATGCGGTTATTAGATACAATGCACCAGCCCAAGAAAGCATATTACCACCACTTCTGATGGTTCTTATTGCTTGCATTATTGGGGATGAAAAAATTATGGAAAAACCCTCCTCAGCCTCCTTGGTCGTGAGAAGACCTCTTACTCTCGTTAAGATATTCTCGGCATCTTTTTTAACTCCCTGACCCCAAAAGAAATATCCTAAACCAACGGTTGCAATATCTCCTTGCTGAAGCATGTATGACATATGACTCGTTGCATTTATTTCATCAATCATACTTATTACTTCTGCATCACTCAGCATTGGCATTTCCATCGCAAGTTTTAGCATCATGCTTCGTATTTGGAAAAAGATGTATATTGTTGCTGCCTC
>Ga0180302_10001627_pt1 | contig 10732 bp, 10 predicted proteins | sample GuaBasSediGuay17_FD_121794 | JGI IMG/M metagenome (GOLD analysis project Ga0180302, IMG submission 121794) | Subseafloor sediment microbial communities from Guaymas Basin, Gulf of California, Mexico - Guay17, Core 4571-4, 12-15 cm | ecosystem: Environmental > Aquatic > Marine > Hydrothermal... | reverse complement strand
TCATTATTCATTAGCTTTCACTAGCATTTTATCAAACAGATTTAAGAGTTTTAATATTTCCTCACGCAAAACAAGCAGTTTATTCCTAGTTAAGAAATCTTTCTCTGTCTCGATAGAACTATCGACAAGTCTAAACGCACGAATTAACAATTCTTTTCCTTTCTTTACATTACCTTTTTTAGCCTCTTTAATGGCAGTTCCCATGAGTTCAATGATGTTATTAACATCCGTCAAGAAATCACCAGAAAACCCCAAGCAAATCCCTTGGAACAATACCATAGGTAAATCCATACTTTTCTACAACATCTTTGACAGTTAACTCACGACCCTCTTCATCACGCGTTTGAACAGTAACTCCAGAAGGTGTAATTAATGCAACTTGATCTGCTTTTATACCAAGAGATTCAGCTGCCTTTTTAACTGCTTTTGAGATAGGCTCATCAAGATACGTATAAACAACAGTGCTTGATCTCCAGCCTTCTCTGCGCACCTCATAAAATGTAAGTTCAATTGCAACTGGTTCTTTTTCACGCTTACTTCCTGTAGACATAACTCACCCCTTACAATAAAAATAAAGTATAGCTTAAGCTATATTAATGGTGTCTATACGTACATCAAAGTCAATCTTAAGTGATTATTCTAATCCAAATCACTATTTTGGTGAAATTAATGTATATATCAATGCATGCGTTTACTCATAATTTACTAAACTTCAGAACATCTACAAATTTCCCTAGTACAACTTCTTTCAACATTGATTGGCTACAACAATCAAAGTTTTTAAACTCTATTCTAATTTTTAATTAGGAGTACTAGATGAAATTCCCGGGGCCGTAGTCGAGCCAGGTAAGATGCCGGCTTGGGGTGCCGGTGATCGCGGGTTCAAATCCCGCCGGCCCCACCATTCTGATGAGAGGTTTCCGAACTGAATTTATGATGATCCTCCACTCTGCTGAACCTTATTCATTCCCTAATCAACCTCGCGAGATATTGATCGAGTTTAACTACTTGAGAAACCTTGCAGTACTCTATACAAGAACTGTTAGTATGATTATTCCACCTAGTTTATTCAGTACAAGTCTCGTTCTGTAATAGTCAAGGAATACTAAAAACTCGACAAGAATGTAATTTGGAATAAGTTTGATATTAAAAATAACTAGAAACTACCAAATATTATACATCCATCTTCAAATTTTTATATTTCTTCATTTTTTACATGCATGGAGTATAAAGAATACTGAGGGGAGATTAAAATGGCTTACGTCCCTACAATTGAAGGAATACCAGTTTTAATTCTTAAGGAAACCACAACAAGAGAAAGAGGAAAACGTGCACTTTCCGCAAACATAGCTGCAGTAAAGGCCATTGCAGAAATCGTCAGGACTACTCTAGGACCACGTGGAATGAATAAGTTGCTGGTCGACTCTTTAGGCGATATTGTAATTACAAACGACGGAGCCACAATATTAGATGAGTTAGACGTGGCACATCCTGCTGCAAAGTTGGTTGTACAAGCTGCAAAATCATTGGATAAAGAAGCAGGAGATGGAACAACTTCCGTGTCAATTTTAATCGCAGAGCTTCTTGATGAAGCATTCAAATTAGTTGAAAAGGGAATTCATCCATCTGTTATCGCAAGTGCTTACAAGAAGGCACTTGATGAAGCTATTCGATATATGAAAGAAAAACTAGCTAAGAAGATTGATATCAAGAAGGATCAAGAGTTTCTTAAGCGCGTTGCGATTTCTAGCTTGAACTCAAAACTCCCTGAAGAGGCAAGAGAATATTTTGCTGAATTGGCGCTTAAAGCTGCTGAGCTTGCATATGATCATGAAAGAAATTACCTTGACCCTGATCTCATATCAATAATTCAAAAGGAAGGTAAGAGTCTTCTTGATAGTCAAGTTATTGCTGGTGTTGTTCTTGATAAGAAAGTAGTTCACCCAGAAATGCCAAAGATCAAGCGTAATGCTAGAATTGCTTTAATTAATCAAAACATAGAGATAGAAAAAGCAGATGTTACTTCTAACATTACCTTGGATAGTCTAGAAGCTCTTGCTAAGCTTAAGGAGAAAGAAAAGGAGCAAATTGAGAAAATGGTCAAGAAACTAGTTAATTTAAAGGTTGATGTTGTCTTCTGCCAAAGAGGCATTAGTGATATTGCTCAAGACGTTATGGCTAAGAGTGGAATTATGGCTGCTAGAAGAGTCCGACGCGCCGATATGCTCCTATTGCAAAGAGCAACCGGAGCAAAAATTGTAAATAACATTGAAGATTTAAGTGAAGAAGATATAGGATTTGCTGGTCTAGTTGAGGAGAAGAAAGTAGGAGAAGACCACATGATCTTCGTGACTGAATGCAAGAATCCACGTGCAGCAACAATTCTACTTCGTGGTGCAACAAAGCATATAACCGATGAAGCTGAAAGAGCAATTAAGGATGCAATTGGTGTACTGAAGGACGTACTTGAGGATAAGTTAATTGTTCCCGGCGGCGGTGCAACCGAGGCAGCACTTTATATGCACCTTATGGAGTGGGCAGACAAGGCAGAAGGTCTTACTGGAAAAGAGAGAGAAGCCGTTAAGGCATTTGCTCGTGCTTTACTCATTGTTCCAAAGACATTAATTGAAAACGCTGGTGAAGACATACTTGAAGTAACTGCTGAATTACTTAAGGCAAATGCCAATGAGCCAGGAAAGTGGTGCTTTGATGCGTCTAAAATAAAAGTTGTTAAGATTGATGAGGCGAATTTCTGGGATCCCTGGAGAGTTAAGCGTGGTGTTCTTGCAACAGCAACGGAGGCTGCGATAACAATTCTAAGAATCGATGATGTGATTGCATCTAAGCCACGTGAGGAAAAAGAAAAGAAGAAGGGTAAGGAAGAGTTCGGAGAGGAAACTCCTAAGTTCTCATAGAATTTGCTTTTAATTTTTCTTCTAGTTTTTCCTCATTACATTTTTGAATTTCTCTTATCTTTTTCTTGATTTCTATCGCTTTCTATTCAATATTAATTGATACGAATCTCGCTCTCTCTGCTCATTTATATGAATGATTTTGTAATTTGAATACTTTTTTCTATAAAAGAGAATTCCGGCGGATAATGTTGGCAAAGCTAAAGTTCAAGAAATTACCTATTCACATTGGCGTGATTCCAGACGGAAACAGAAGATTTGCTTTAAAATATGGTTTTTCATTCGAGGAAGCTTATTGGAGAGGCTATCTAAAAGTGAAAGAATTTGCGGATTGGTGTCGTGAGTTTGGCGTAAAGTATCTTACGTTTTACACGTTAAGTGTTGAGAACCTCAATAGGTCACAAAATCAATTAGCTACGATATTTAAGGTGCTTGAAAAAGCGTTTGATGATTTCATTAAGGACGAGCGTGTATTTAAGGAAAAAGTCCGTGTAATGGGGTTAGGCAGAATTCACTTGCTTCCTAGACGAATAAGAGAGGTTATAAAGAAAGTTGAAGAGCTTACAAAAGATCATGATCGTTACTACATTTTCCTCTTAGTCGCATATAGTGGGCGTGCTGAAATTATAGATGCTGTGAAAAAAATAATATCTGCGGGAATTAATGCTGATGATATTGATGAAAATGTTTTTAGGTACTTCTTATATCTTCCTGAGTGGGTGCCTGATCCTGATTTGATTTTCAGAAGTTCTGGTGAAATGAGATTAAGTAATTTCATGTTGTGGTATTCTGCGTATGCAGAATTTTACTTTTGTCCAAAATTATGGCCAGAAGTAACTAGAGATGATTTAATTGCTGCTCTAAAGGATTATGAAAAAAGACGTCGTAGGTTTGGACGCTAAAGTCTTGTTCGTATTTAATCATATTCTTAATGTTACTACTTCATCTTGAAGAGAAACCGTAAAAGTTTTGCATGTGAGCTCAGATAACGTCTTTTTACTTGGATCCCAGAAGATATCTCCTATTATTACGAAGTATAATTTGGATTTCTTGCAAACTTCTTGTAGTCCTTGCTTAACTTCATCTTTATCAATGTCGTAAATTGCACTGTCTGTGATTATAAAAGAATAGCATGAGTGTGCACGGACGTCATCTAAATGCTTAAGAATTAGAGGTATTGCTCCGCGGATGTTTGTTCCACCCTCTGCGTCTAAACAAGCTATATATCTTTTTGCCTTCAAATAATCTCTTGAAGGTTTAAGACCTTGCCAAGCACCAGAACTAAATGTAATTAGTCCTATACTGAAATTCTTTTCCTTTGCAAAATCGACTAATGCGATAGCAATGTCAATTGCTTTCTCAAGAGGTTCGCCTATCATTGACGAACTCGTATCAATGATTAATTCTATATGACCTTTAAGCTCATCTTTTTTGATCTCTGCCAATGTAGAAAATTCTGGAATTACTTTGCCAAAGCATTCTGCACTTATTTCTATGTTTAATATTCTCTCATCATCATCAATATGCCATATTCTGAAACCATAGAGTTTTTGCTCTTTTTTGCTTCCACTTTCTATAATTCTAATTAATCTCTTTCTTGTAAGTCTGACAACGCTTCTGAGATCGCTCCTGAATTTTTGTTTCATTTTGAGTTTCGACGAAGGAGCAGGGAGAAATCCTCGATCTATTAATCTTGCGATTTCTAATGCTGCTTTTTGATCTATTTTCTCAATCTCTAAAACAGTGCTCGTTTCTCCAAGTTTCCATTCTCCACCATGCATTACAAATGGAAGAGCCTCTACTTCGTATTGTTCTAAGAGTAATTGATTTTTTGGAACGTACTCTTTTATCAAACCAAAGAATTTCTTTGCTTTTTCTTTAATTGATATTTCTGAGTTTAAAATGGAATTTACTCTTATTGCGAAAAAGTCTCGTTGGTTCTTAGTTATGCTTACAATGATTTTCTTTATTATAAATTGAAGTCCTTCTGATTTAAGTTGTTGATAAAGCCAATTAAGTGCCTTGACTGCATATTCTTGCCATCTTTTCCTTTTTAGCAGTTCAGTATATGACTCAAATAATGAGAAAAGAAAGGACATAACTCTAGCTAGAGTTGATTTCCATCCAACGTTAAATTCCTTTGCAGCTATTGTTCGAATTAGTAATTCATTTAAATGCGTTGCTGGCGAGATACCATGGTAAGCGAGTGATGTCAAAAGATAAAATAATTCATCATCTTTTAGTTTTTTTGATGGAAATCTTGGCAGTGTTATTCTCCCCCATTTTAAGTGAAATGATGGAATCTCAACATAAAATGTTGGATAGATAAGAAAATCGGTTGCAAAATTTATTAGAATATCATTAAATTCTCCAGAAATGGATGTAGCAGGAATGGAATATTTTGTCGTACTATTCATTCTTAATCATCTCTTTAAGCACCTTTGAAAATTTATCTCTAATTCTCTCGGCTGTACTTAAATCACTAGCGCAAATCACTAATTCATCAGCATCAATATACGCTGAAAATTCATCAGAAGAAAATTTTCCTGTACTTAGTATGCGTTCACTTAGTCCTAATTCACCCAAGTTTATTTTCTTAGCAATTCTTAATGGAATTCGTATTTTGAATTTTTCCATTGTAATTTCTAATTGTTTCAACAGATTCTCGGCATGCTCTGGCAAGAGTTGCTTAGTGATTATATTTCTGATTTCAAAAAGTTCTGAAATTTTCTTCGCTTTCTTGATTTTTTCATCAATTTTTCTTATCATTTTTTTAAATTCCTTCTTGAGATCATTTCTTAATTTCTCGGTTGCCATGCAATAGAGTTGAAAAAGAACCCTATCTTTTTTTCCACGAGAAATGCAAATTTTCCATAAATACCACGCTAATTCAACTTTAGTTTTCTCAAATAAATTTTCTTTTTTCGCAACATTGCAAAGATAAGAATCAAGTTTCATTCCTAGAAGCAACGATGAAGCAGCAAGTGCTTTAGCCCATACGCCAACCACGTTCTTATTTTTCCACTTTGACCTTACGATGCTATTTATAGCTAATTTACACCATTCCCACGGACTCATGTTTGATTCCGATATTTCTATCCTATGTGCTAAAACGTATGGAAGAACCTTAATTACATCCTCATACGTTACTTCCTTTCTGCCCTTTAACCATGCTCTAGCTCTTGCAAATAGCATAGAAAATATGATTGCACGCTCGCCTGGAGGGATTGTAATTTTTGAACAGGGTTCTCCGGCATATTCACAATCTGCACACATTGATTGCTTATTCTCATAATAGAAATTTAGTTTACTACATCTGAATGTTTCAATAAGCAAAAGAAGAAAAATACGAACTGTTTCAGGTATCTTTACTCTTTCAACATCATCCCATACTTCCTCAAGTTCTTCAATTGATATGATTTTCGGCATCGTCTTGGATATATCATAAGTACCCTCTTCAATTACGAATTCTAAGAACTTATAACTTTCTGCAAGTCGTAAATATGTTGTAGGTATCGAAACCATAAACCTTGAACGAAGTGCCAGTTCTATCTCTCCAGCGTAGGGATTTGCATCAGCAAAACATATGTAGTCTGGTGAATAAATCACAATGCCACCATATTCTACAAGCTTTTGTTCTTCTAATAAAGAAAGCAAGGCATCTTGCACCGCTTTACTGAAACGATTAATTTCATTAATAAACTTTATTCTAGCTCTAACGATCGGTCTGATGATGAGTTTTTCTTCGCCTTTTGTAAGAAGATTTTTTATGTCTGTCGAGATAAGAACTTTCTGTAGTGTTTTCTCGGGCGCACCTGTAACCACGGCAAAGATTGTATCATCATTGTTCTTTGAATAAAAAGCATTTGCAATAGTACGAACAAGTGAACTCTTTCCAGTCTCTGGTGGGCCCAATAAGAGAATTCGTGCGTTTCTAACGAGAATAGAACAAATTATTATATCTTTCAGATCCTCACTTGTACAGATCCACCGTGAAAAAAGCTCTTGTTTTAGCTTAAGTATCTTTTCTCTGTGAATATGCTTTACTTTCACAATCATACTTTCACAAATTGTATTCCAGATTTATAAATAGGTCTTTTATTAATAAGGACACTCGAATTCTTCTCCTCCTAATCAGTTGAATGAAAACTGGAATTGCTGTAATTCCAAACGCTACCGGCATTAAGAGTGTATTCTCATTTTGAGGAATCTCCTCACTAAGTCTGATGAACTCTATCGTTGAGTTCCTATAAATTACTCCATTCGCCAGCACATTGATTGCGGTCAGTTTAATTCTTATCGGATTTTCAAGCTCAAGCACATTGCTCGCGTTCGCAATCCTCTTATCCCCGCTTAAATGTATTCTTATCTCATGATTGTTTAGTCTTAGGATTAAGTCCGCCCACACCCATTCTTCATCGAGCCTGTAGTATATTGTGATAATCACCTTGAATGTTCCATTTTCCAGCGTGATTGTTCCCTCAAGCTTGTCATTTAGGTTAATTAAGCTTTTCCAAAGATTTGTTGAAATGTGAATTGGTGCTCTGCCTGTGGTGTTAGGAGCAGTAGGATTATTACTAGTAGAGCTTTCATTTCTTCCATCTCTTAATATACTCCTCTCTCGCGGCTTTTAATGCTCTCCTCATTGCTTCCGTTATCTTTCTTGTGCTTTCCTTCGCGTTTATTACTATGAAGAATATTTCGTCGCCGTTTACTGCGTCTCTTATTAACACTGTTTTCGAGTTTCCTTTGAACATGTATATTGCATCTTTGTCTCCCAGTGTATTCATTAACCTAAACAAAGTAGTTAGGTGTCTCATCGCGTCCTCTTCATCACCTACTACAGTATATGTAAATGCGTCTCCGTCTGCTAGAACTACGGTCTCTGCCAATGATTACATGGGATTGCCTCAATTTATTCCGCGATCTCATGAGATTACTTACGATCCATTCGCAAATTTGAGTTGGCCTTGAAATTGGATTGTTTCGAAGATAATTGATGCTATTTGGTTCTTGATTGCGGATGTTTTCGCTTCTGGTGATCCAATTGGTCATCTCGCTTATCAGGTTGGGCTTATGTTGCTAGCAGTCTTCTTTCTAACTTATTTGGAATAACCTTAAACCGAATTTACATTAAACATTAGCTCATATTTTTAATTTCCCACATCCCCTAAGATTATTCTCATACTTATAAAAGATTCTCAGCACCTAATAGGATCGCTCATGACGACTTTTTTGCACGTTTTCATTTGATGAATTTCTTGTTTTATCTGGTTTTAATTTGAATAGTGGATAGCTTAAATTTTTGCGTGCGATTAAAGAAATCAATAAACTCACGTTAAATTTGATGATCAAACAAACGGCGAAATCAGGAAAACTCAAAATCGCAAAAGAGTCGTCAAGAGCGCCTTCACAAATTGTATTCCAGATTTTTTTAATTCCTTTTATTAATAAGGACAAAGTTTGCAACTTTTAGGGTAAGCTTTAGATACAATTAAACATGGATCATCAAAAATGATAAGCAAGCTAAATAGTCCAAGGGACTTAATTGGGAAAACACTAAAGATCAAATGCCCTGAATGCGGAAAAGTGCATGTATACCATATCACGGAAAAAGATGTAGTTGAAATTTCCAGAAAGGGCGTAGCTACAGTTGCATTACCTTGCACGAATACCCATGTACTCATCATTACTTTTGATCAAAATGGAGTTCTTCGTGGAGCGTATGTTTATAGACTGGCAATGTCTAAAAAAGCTCCTTTCCACCTGCAACAAGAATTAGAAATTGAAATAATCAATCAAAAGGTTGATCCTCTTCCTAATGTTGATCTGATTATAATATATCCAACATTTCGCATAATTGATATTTCCTTAGCACAAACCCGTGATAAATCATTCTTGATGAAGATTTTTAAAAAAGCGTTAATGTATGTAGGAGAAGGAATTCAAAGAGATCGCGTTGGAAAGAAAATCGCTTATTTCATAAGTAATTCGAACAATATTATTTTTGTCTGCTTATCACCACTTTCCAAAGCATCAGTTGATGCACTTGAAATGTTGTCTTACGACGTAAAGAAAGTGATTAAAGCTAACGTAATAAAGGAGGTACTTGAATTTGTACGAGAACTGGAAAAATTAACTCCATACGCACAAGAAACAATCATTAGGATAATTAACGCTGACAAACTAAAAGTTTCCCTTGTTTCAGAATCTGCTCTCAAGTTTGGTAAAACAACCTTGAAAATTCTGCTAAGGAATAGGTTTTATATACTTGAAGAAATGCTTAAATACGACCTGCTTAATAGGAACTTAAGCATAGCCGAGATTGCTGCTGCTTTGAAAAAACCCATAAGAGAAATTCTTTCAATCTTACGCGAGTTAGAAAAACGGGGAATAATTAAAATTTCTTTTTGAATTAGTGGTCAAGCAATGTGACTTAAAATGGCTAAGTTATTATGGCTCTTTAAATATCCATCAAAAATTGACAAATTCAGTCAAAAAATAATAAGAGAGACTCTGGGTGGAACTAGACCTATCTCTGGGCAAAATGTGATGAAAGCACTACATGTATATGCATTAGATTTGATAATCAAGACGCTCGCTGAAATTGGTGTCTTAAAATATGTAGAAAAAATGCCAAGAACAAAGGAGGATATAGAGAATCATTGCGGAATAAGACAAGATGATGTCTTTGGTGATATATTAGAAGTACTAACATTAAATGGAGTTCTTGAAGAGGCTGGAGGACGATTTCGTCTAAAAAGAGAACTTGTGAAAAAGCCCAAGTTTCTACAAGAGTTAAAAAAGGAGCCATCAATCTCTGGAATGTTTGAAGTACTCTCAGTTCTTGGTTCAAGCTTAGCAGATATGCTTTTATCAGGAACAGCATTATTTGACTGGGAAAAAGATGCAGCCTTAGCTTGGGAGGCACTGGAAGTATCATATCCGTTTACATTAGCAAGATTATTTACCATAGAACACGCATTTAAGTATATCGCTATCAGAAGAAAGACAAAAGTTAGATTAGGAATCGTTGGAACATCATGTGGATGGGCAATTGCAAATGCATACTCCTATTTTCGCATAAGAAAGAAACCAGTAGAAATCGTCGGATTGGAGTTCTCAGAAAGAGCCTATAAACTATCTCAAGAACTAATTCATGAAAGAGATATTCCATCCTATGTTTTGCACTCGGAAATTCCCGAAAAATTATTTGAAGATGAAAAAGATTTCGACATAATAATTTGCTTCCATCACGAGTATCTGTTCACTTTTGAAGAAAGAAGAAGAATTATTAACTCGCTCAAATTTAAATTAAAAGAAGATGGAGCTCTCCTTTTATTCTCCTTTACTAGATATAAACATTTGATTCCAGCATGGGATATAATCTTCAAAACAATTAGAAATTGGAAAGGACTTCCCGACGTAGAAGAACATCGATCAATTTTAAGAACATTATTTATGCGCGTCAAAGAAAAAAGCGGAGGAAAACTTGTAAAAGCTGAGTATCCATTATGAGGTGATTGAGATGAAATCAAGAAGCTTATTTTTACTTTTCTTAGTCGTATTCACAGTATTTACTATAAGTGGTCATGCTCTAAAGTTCGCATATGTACTTGAAGAAAAAATCGTGTTCAAAACACAAACTTACGATATCCAATGTTTACATATTATCCCCAGGGACTATAACAAAAGGTTAAATGTCGCTGTATTAATGTGGCATGGCCTTCTTGCACATAAAGAAACTCTACATTCCATTGGTATTGAACTAGCTAAAGTTGGATTTGATGTCTATATTTGCGATTTACCAGGACATGGAG
>Ga0180302_10001626_pt1 | contig 10734 bp, 10 predicted proteins | sample GuaBasSediGuay17_FD_121794 | JGI IMG/M metagenome (GOLD analysis project Ga0180302, IMG submission 121794) | Subseafloor sediment microbial communities from Guaymas Basin, Gulf of California, Mexico - Guay17, Core 4571-4, 12-15 cm | ecosystem: Environmental > Aquatic > Marine > Hydrothermal... | reverse complement strand
GTTATGGTGCCGGGGGCGGGCTTCGAACCCGCGATCTCCGGATCTCTTAGGCTTTCTCACCCTATGAGTCCGGCGCTTTAACCAGGCTAAGCTACCCCGGCTAATGAAATGATTTTACTCCGCTCTTAATGAGCTTTATGCATTTTAAGCCCTTCACGTTGTCTTCGTGAGCTTCTTAACCCCACTTTCATAGCCCACATAAGCTAGTCTTGTAAGATTAGTGAAAATACCTACCTCCACAACTCCAGGTATGGCTTTAATCTCCTGTTCTAACTTACTTGGCTGTTGAATCGGTGGAAAACTCACATCCAGGATAAAGTTACCATTATCAGTTACCACGGGTCCATCTTTAGCCTTTCCAGCATCTCTAAGCTTCGGCACCCCTCCGAGTTTTTCAAGCCTCTTTGAAACTACTCTCCAAGCAAATGGCAGAACTTCAACTGGTATAGGGTTTTTCTCACCTAAAGCTGTGACAAGCTTTGTGTGATCAACTATTATCACAACCTCCTTAGCTGAGCACATGACAATCTTCTCTCTCGCTAAAGCAGCTCCGCCACCTTTAACTAAGTTTAAGCTTGCGTCAACTTCGTCTGCTCCGTCAATAGCTAAGTCTAATTCAGGGTATTCGTCTAAGCTAGCTATCTTAAACCCCTGTTCAATAAGCAGAAGCGCTGACTGATGTGATGTAGGTACAACTTCAAGCTTAAGCTTTTCACTTCGCTTTCTTTTCCCAAGAAGTTTTATGAAGTGAGCAACCGTAGACCCCGTCCCAATGCCTAATACCATGCCGTCTTTAACATGCTCTAAAGCTGCGTTAGCCGCGTTAAGCTTAGCTTTCTCAAGATCTATAATTTGAGGCACAAGTATTCCATAGGCGTGTCTTAAGCTAAATAGCTTGTCTTACAAAGCTAGTTATTGGAGCCCCGGGCGGGGTTTGAACCCGCGACCTTCGCCTCTTTGGGCGCCATACCAAGGCGACGCTCTAACCAGGCTGAGCCACCGGGGCTTGCTGTTTCTCGATTTATCCCGGTAACATTAAAAAGCTTTGCTTACAATTTCTCTTGCTAGGTGCTGTTCTCAGCTATGGAGCGCTTATCAACTGGCGTTGCTGGTCTAGACGCGATGTTAGAAGGAGGGATTCCAAGAGGATTTTTAGTAGCTGTTACTGGCGAGCCTGGAACAGGTAAAACTATCTTGTGTATACACTTTATAGCTAAGGGGATAGATGAAGGAGATCGGTGCATATTCATTACTACTGAAGAAAGCCGAGAATCTATCTTTAACCAAGCTTCTCAATTTGGCTTTGACTTTAGAGTTGCCGTTTCAGACCGCAGGCTTGTGCTAATTGATGCGCTGATGGGCTATGACGACCCCTGGTCTCTTAAAAACTTGGAAGTTGAAGAACTAGTTAGTAAGATCATTGAGGCGAAGAAGCACTTAGGCTATGGGAGGGCTAGGCTCGTAATAGACTCTATGTCAGCTTTTTGGCTGGATAAGCCAGCTATGGCGAGAAGGTACTCGTATTTTATTAAGAAGGTGTTGGCTAAGTGGGATTTTACAATACTAGCTACTTCTCAATACGCGATATCTACATCAGAGGCTTTTGGATGGGGTATAGAGCACGTAGCAGACGGCATTATAAGGTTTAGGAGAGCTATTAGAAATGGCGTATTGAAGCGTTTTGTGATAATTGAAAAAATGCGTCAAACACAGCATAGCTTGAAAATGCATGAAATTGACATTTTACCTGACAAAGGCTTAGTTGTAGTTAAGCCTACTGAACAGAGGAAAGAGGACGTTTCCTTGCCAAGTGAGGTTTTAAGGAAAATTAAGCGCAGCCAGCTAAAAGCTGAGTCTGAGATACCTTAAAGTGAATAAGTTAAGGTAAAGAAGGCGGGGATTACTTTCAGCTTATGCCTTACGTCTCACTTGCTGGACCTATCAGCGTAGTGCTTGGTGTACTCTAAGGGTTTAAGCTTTGAAACTATGTAGTCAAAAGCTTTCTCTGGGTCGCTTTGTTCACCGCATGTGAAGACGTCTACTGCCGCATACTTGTACTCTCTCCACGTATGAATCGCGACGTGGCTTTCTAAAACTAAGGCTATTGTAGAAACGCCTCCTTTCTCTCCTCCAAACTTCCACGACTTGACATCCCAAAGCGTCATGTTGGCTATTCTGCTAGCTTCGATGACAATTTCACGCAATAAGTCCTCTCTTTCCAAAACTGTAGGGTCGCAGTCGTAGAGGTTTCCGTACACGTGCTTTCCGACAACCCGTCTACTTGAGCTATCTCCTGAAGATGAGGTTACGCTCTCCACTTTTGTGTCGAGATCCTCCTTACTACTAGTTCATCAACCATGTGAAAGCGAGGAGGTATATATACGTTTGCCTCCCCTAACAATGCAGCCTCATGTAGTAAGATATAAAGCGAAGGCTTAAGGCAAAGTTAATTGTGAACATAAGCTAAAAGTCCCTAAAGCAGCTGAGGCGAATATAAGTTTGGAGTTAAACGCCGACAGAGCGTTTAAGTGGGGTAAGTTCATCGCCTTATCGATATTAATAGGCTTAGTCACGGGCGTAGCTGTAGTGCTGTTTCTTCTATTACACAACAGCATTTGGTTTTTCACATATCGCGCCATAGTAGAGGGCGCTAAGCCGCTAATTTTCATATTTCCAGTGACGGGGATTTTCGTGGCCTTTGTGCTCGTAAGGTCATTAGCTACAACTAAAACTACCGGGTGTGGCACTCATGCGGTTATAGAGTCTTTCCACTTCTATGGAGGGGTAATACCGTTTAGAGACACATCAAGCAAGGTAGTAGCGTCTGCGCTAACAATCGGTTTTGGAGGTAGCGCGGGGCTAGAGGGTCCAAGCATCTTATTAGGCGGTGGTCTCGCGTCAGCAATTGCTCAAAGGGCAAGGCTTTCACCAGAGGAGCTTAAAGCCCTTATGTTAGCTGGGGCTGCGGCAGGGCTATCCGCTATCTTTAAGGCCCCTTTAACAGGCATATTATTTGCTTTAGAAATACCATATAAAAGGGACTTAGCGAAGGAGGCTTTCATACCAGCTGCCATAGCTTCAGTAACCTCATACTTAACTTTGATATCGTTAATCGGCGCTGAGACGCTTTTCCCAATAATACCGTCACTTTTCGTACCGTCCCCTATTGAGATAGCTCACTTAATTTTCATAGGCTTACTGGCTTCAGCTACTTCGCTTTTCTTTATATTCACGTTCAGGCTTATGGAGAGGTTCAAGGTATTAATATACAACAAGTTTGTGCTAGCTTTGCTAGGCGGCTCTTTAGTTGGAATTATGGGCCTCCTCTTACCCTATGTGATGGGCGCTGGCTACGAAACAATAAGTTCAGCTGTACAAGGAAAACTACATGTCTTACCAATTTACGTGTTGGTGGCGATATTGATATTTAAAATACTAGCCACATCAGTGACGCTAAACTTTGGGGGTAGCGGTGGGCTTTTCATACCATCCATTTTCATAGGCGCCGTATTAGGCTCTACATATGTAGCTGCTTTCAACCCTGGCTTTGATGAAATAGCCATAATGGCGTCAATGGCTGCCGTGTTAGCAGCTGCCAATAAGACGCTTTTAACGAGCGTAGCCTTCGTGGCTGAGACGTGCGGCCCAGCATCCATTATACCAGCTTTAATAGCTTCAACAGTCAGCTTCTTCACATCAGGGGAAAGCTCTCTATATGAGCCACAACTCCCTAGAAAAGTCGTTGAAGAGGGCAAAGCTCTATGTGAAATGTATAGGCTAATGCTCAAAGGTAAAGCGCTTGAGAGGCTTAAGAAGATTAAAATAAGGGAGGTCATGACGCCTAATCCAGTAGCTTTAAATATTAAGATGAGCATTGAAGAAGCCTTAAACGTCGTTAAGCAACATGGCTTCAGAATATACCCCGTAGTAGACGATAAAAAATCTCTGTTAGGTGTCGTCACATTGGAAGACTTGTTATCGGTGCCGCCATCTAAGTGGACGATGCCGCTAGATCAGACAGATATAAAACCTCCATTAAAAGCCTTAGCAGACCAAGACCTATTAAGTGCCATCACGAAAATGGTAGAATATTGTGAAGATCACGTCTACGTAATCTCAAGCGAAGAAACAAACGAGCTAATTGGAGTACTAGCTGGCATCGATGTCTTCAAGAAAATCTTAGAGAGCATACGCTAAATGGTGCGGGGGGCGGGACTTGAACCCGCGAAGGCCTACGCCACAGGATAACCCATCTGCAGCCCCTAGAGCTCTACAGATCTTAAGTCCTGCCCCTTTGACCTGGCTCGGGAACCCCCGCACCAAGCCAAAAATATACACCGCCGGCAATCCTTAAATCTAACGCTCAAAAACCTCAAATTAGGGGCCCGTGGCGCAGCCAGGATAGCGCGCCGGCCTTCTAAGTCGGTGGTCGCGGGTTCAAATCCCGCCGGGCCCGCCACGCATCGAACTTCTTACGCAGTTTCCTTCAACATCTTAACGTTAAACTTAACGCCAGCTTTTTCCCCTTCATCTATTAGCTCCTTTAACACGTTTCTGTGAACTGGTATGCCTATGTGCTTTCGCGTTTCCATTGTAAGCCAAGCCTTCTCTCCAGGAATCCAGACTTCGCTGTCTTCAGAGATTTTAGGCAAGCTCTTAACGTAGCTTTTAAGTTGCTCAACCCTATCAAGAAACTGCTCAAGAGGCATAAAGCTTTCAATATCTAATGCTATGATGAAATGCCCCACATTAGCTGGCGTATCGCTTAGCGTATGTCGCACACCTTTACCCCAGCTAGCTCCAGTAAGTATACCTGATAGCAAGTCGACGATGAGCGCTAAAGCCGCCCCCTTATGCCCTCCCATTTCCTCACCTAGCCCTCCAAGAGGTAGCACCGCTGCTTTCTTTTCGAGAGCTTCCTTTGGGTCTTCCAAGAGCTTCCCATCAGGTCCTATGACCCATCCTAATGGTAGCTTCTTGCCCTCCTTGGCGTAGATCTCAACTTTACCTATTGGGACAACGCCTACAGCCGCGTCAAATATTATCGGTGGCGGATATCTAGCTGGAGCGCCAATGGCTACGGGGTTTGTACCGAAGCTTCTACCTAAGGTATGCGTGTAAGCAACCAAAGCCTCAGAGTTTGTTAAGACGCCTCCAATCATATTCTCCTTAATAGCTTGTAAGACAAAGTAGCCTGCCATTCCAAAATGGTTGCTGTTTCTAACGCCTACAGCTGCTACCCCTACCTTCCTAGCCTTCTCGATGGCCAGCCTCATAGCCTTAAAAGCTACAACTTGCCCAAGCCCAGCGTTGCCGTCGATTAAAGCCGTTGCCTCCCCTTCCTTAACAACCCTAACTTCTGCTCTAGGGTTAACAGAGCCCATGCGGATACCGCCAGTATATCTCTTAAGCCTCTGTACTCCGTGGCTATCCACGCCCATCAAATCAGCTGCAACTAACACGTCAGCGGCCACTTCAGCGTCTTCGCTTGGAACACCTAATGCCTTAAACACGTCAGCTACAAACTGCTTTAACGTTACGTAATCTAACCTCACGTAATCGCTTGGAGGCGTAGGGACCGTTTTCTCGTAAAGCCTCTTCAAGGAGAACACCTAATAGCTTTTCACTAAGCTTTGCACAACAATGCTTTAAAGCTTAGCTAACGTAAAAACAGCTTTGATAAGCCTTGTCAGCTCTATCAGATAACGAGATATTAAGCTGTTTAAGCCAAGGCATCTTGAAGATCGAGCCATTCAATGAAAAGTGCTTAAACCCCGCTGGCTACGACCTAAGGTGCGCTGAAGACTTAACAATACCTCCAAAGACACATGCCCTCGCTTACAGCATGGAGTACATAGCCTTGCCGACATCCATGATAGGCATCTTGCAAATAAGGTCTTCTTTAGCGAGAGAAGGCGTTATCGGAAGTTTTGGTTTCGTAGACCCCGGCTTCAGAGGGCAGCTAACTCTACAACTCTTTAACTCCTCATCCACGCCTATCTCGATTAAGAAGGGTGAGCGCATAGTACAGTTAGTTTTCATAAAGCTGAGCTCCACTCCGTTAAGAAGTTACTCAGGAGCATATCAAGATAGCAGAGGAGTAGTATTGAGCAAGAGAAAAAGCTAAAGAAAATCGCGAAATTTTAAGTTTTCAACTACTCTACGAGAAACGGAATCTATTAATAACGTCGTCTCGTCTAAAACTATTTGCCGCGGGGGTTTAAACCACGAAAACCCGCTTAGAGGAACTTCAGCTTCAGCTAAGGGCTGTCGAGCTGCTTAGACTAGCTAAGAAGAGACATAGCTATCAAGAGCTCTCGAAGTTTACTGGCATACCTATAACTGTGTTGAACCGCTATGTGAAGGGGCACATCTTGCCAAATGTAGATAGAGCTGAGGACATACTATACTCTCTTGAGAGGAACTTCAACATAAGCCAGCAAATCCTAGATAGGCTTAAGTTTACCAAGGGAGGCTTCATAGACAACACGAGAATACTATCTGACGTGACGCTCTTACGCTTCGCAGCAGAATACGCTATTAGAAAGCTCGCAGGTCGCAGGATTAGCAAGGTCTTGACGGTTGCTGTTGACGGCATACCATTTGCCTCTCAAATAGCTTCGCTACTTGGAGTAAACTTGGTCTACGCCAAGAAGGAGAAGGAAGTCGGCGTAGAGAGCTTCTTAGAGGAAACGTTTACAGTAGATAGGACAGGTATGCAGTTTAGCCTCTACTTGCCTAAAGACTTGATAGAGAAAAGGGATAGCGTCTTGATAGTAGACGACGTGGTTAGGTCAGGGGAACAGCTGAGGGCATTGATTAACCTAACTAAGCGAGCTGGCGCAGACATAGCTGGTGTTTTCATATTAATAGCTATTGGAGAGAGATGGAAACAGGAAATAGAGCAGGCTCCGAAATACCCCATAGAGTACTTAGTAAGCATCCCAGAGAGGGCTTAGCGTTCCTTGAGGACCCTCAATATGTTCTCTTCAAAAGGAGGCCCTATGACCCCCCTCTCAGTGACGATGTGAGATATGTTCTCAGGAGGGGTTATGTCAAAAGCAGGGTTTAAGACCTCAACGCCGTTTGGCGCTACCTGAACGCCAAAGACGTGCGTAACCTCTTTAGGCGACCTATGCTCAATAACCACGTCCTCAACTCTGCTCTTAAGATCAAATGAAGAAGTAGGTGCGGCTACGATGAACGGTATTTTGTGATACTTCGCTAAAATGGATAAGCTATACGTGCCTATTTTGTTGATAACGTGACCAGATGATAAAACGCGATCTGCTCCGACAACAACCTTGTTCACAAGCCCCTTCGACATCACGTATCCCGCCATGTTGTCAGTTATCAAGGTCACTGGGATACCGTCTTGCATAAGCTCAAAAGCTGTTAAGCGAGCTCCTTGGAGGAGAGGTCTAGTTTCGCAAGCAAAAACCCTTATTCGCTTACCTTGTTTCACAGCGCTCCTAATAATGCCTAATGCCGTACCATAGCCTACACACGCTAAAGCGCCAGCGTTGCAGTGCGTCATCACCCCATCTCCATCATCTATAAGCTCAGCGCCTGCGTCCCCAATAGCTAAGTTAACTTTGACGTCTTCCTCAGCCATCAGCAAAGCCTCTTCTTCAACGGCTTTCACGAGCTCCTCGCTACTAGAAGCCCTCGCAGCCTTGGACAACACCCTATCAATGCTCCAAAACAAGTTCACAGCCGTAGGCCTAGTTTTCCTCAGCCTCTCAGCAGCCTTATAGAGCTCACTACGAATTTTCTCTAAGCTGAGCCCCTTGCAGCGCTTAACAGCCAACGCTAGCCCCATAGCTGCTGCTACGCCAATAGCTGGCGCCCCTCGAATATTCATGTCCTCTATAGCCTTAGCCACATCCTCGTAGCTCTCGCATCGCAGATACTCAAGCTTCAAGGGCAGCTTAGCTTGATCTAATATTAAGACGTGATCCCCCTTCCACTCAATTGTGCGCATACCAAGACCAACCTTTTAAATACGCTTTAAAGCGTCTACCTATTTAGGCTGAGCGCTAATTGAAACGCGAAAACGCGCAAGCTGCTAAACAGCTGACGACAGCGAAATTGACTCCGCAAGGAGCGGTCATCAGCTTAGCTGAAGCCAGCTTACTTAAGAAGTCAGGGTACGGGGAAGTTGAAGGAGATTTCTTAACGTTAACGCGGGTTGAGACGCTATACCTCCTAGATAGAGGGAAGATAAGGGTGGTCGACGAGCAAGGCAAAGAGTACAGCCTCAAAGAGCTAGTAGACTTCTACGCAAAATACGATAAGGACATCTGGCTAAAACACCTAGTATACTCAGATTTAAGGAAGAGAGGCTACATCGTCAAACAAGGCTTTAGAGAAGAAGGCATAGAATTTAGAGTTTATCGGAAAGGAGCTGAGGTAGGCAAAGAAGCAGCTAAATACCTAGTAGTTGGGATAGCTGAGGGCACGATACTAGACGTATCAGAGCTACAAAGCCTCGCTGAGAGAGCGCAAAAAGCAGGTAAAGAGCTTATCCTAGCTGTTATAGATAGGCAAGGTGAGATAACATACTATGACGTTTCGTGGACCCATCTATAAGACATTAGGCTTCATAAAGCTACTAAGGCCAGTTAACTGCTTAATGATGGGCTTAGCAGTAGCCGTAGGCGAGTTCATAGCCTTAGGGGCGATGCCGCCGCTAAGCCCCCTACTACTGGGGATAGCCACCGCCTTCTCTTTAACAGCGTCGTCAATGGTCATAAACGACTACTACGACGTCGAAGTAGACCGCATAAACGCCCCCACAAGGCCGCTTCCGAGCGGTGTAGTATCCCTAAAAGAGGCAAAAGCCTTAGCCATAGCCTTAGCTTTCATAGGGCTCTTAGCAGCTTACATGATATCAACTGAAGCCCTCTTGATCGCGATAGCTGCGTATGCCATATCGGCGAGCTATAGCTCAAAGGGGAAGAAAACAGGCTTCCTAGGCAACGTCATGGTAGCTTCTTGCGTAGCCGTACCCTTTATCTTCGGCAGCGTAGCCGTAGTCAAGGCTATAACCACGTTAATAGCAATCTTCGCCCTACTGTCCTTCCTAGCCTCCATAGGCAGAGAAGTCACTAAAGGCATCGTAGACGTAGAAGGCGACTCGAGCAAGGGGATTAAGACGGTAGCTGTCTTAAAAGGCCGTAAAGCAGCTGCTCAACTAGCTGCATCTCTGTACTTAAGCGCCGTAGCTCTAAGCATATTGCCATACGCGCTAGGCATAGCGGGCATATTATACCTCTCTCTCGTAGCAATAGCTGACGTAGGCTTCGTAGCCCTCTCAATATCCATACTTAGAGACTACAGCAGAGAAAACGCCTTAAAAGTTAAAAACAGGGCTTTAATACCAATGCTAATAGCCTTAATCAGCTTTCTACTAAGCCAAGCATGAGTCAGCTAAGCTTAGACAGTATAGCTTGCAAAGCTTCATCAGCACTTAGCAAAACCTCCTCCCGCTTAACCATATCCCTAAGCCTAACCTTCCCCTCCTCAACCTCCCTCTTGCCCACAATCACGACGAACGGTATGTTCTTCGAGTCAGCGTACTCAAGCTGCCTAGAAAGCCTCCTACCCATTAAGTCCACCTCAACCCTCACGTCCCTAGACCTAAAGAGAGAAGCTAGCTTAACAGCCTCGCCTTTAACAGACTCGTCTACAGCAGCTATGAAGACGTCAGCATACCTATAACCCCCCCTGCCCTCCCTAGACGATAAGACCTCGATAATCCTCTCAATGCCTAAGGAGACGCCGGTCGCAGGCAAAGCTCTGCCTCCAATCCTCTCAATTAAGTCATCATATCTGCCGCCTCCAGCTACGCTGCCAGCGCCGTAGGTCCTAACCTTGAATTCAAAGACAGGCCCCGTATAGTAATCTAAGCCTCGAGCTAAGCTAAAATCCACCTTAACCTTATCAGCAAAACCATACCACTCCCCAAGCTTAATAATCTCTTCAACCTCCTTAACGCCCTCAAGCGCCCTCTGATGCCTCCTCAAAACCTCCTCAGCCTCATCTAAGCTAACGCTAGTAAGCTCCAGAACCCTCTCAGCAACTCCATTGGGAAACCCCCTAGAGTAAAACTCCCTCACAACTCCCTCCCTCCCAACCTTATCCAGCTTATCGAGAATCCTACACGCCTCGAAAAAGCGGTCATTGCTGACGCCAGCTTCAGCCATAATCCCCTCAAGCACCTTCCTATTACTAAGCTCAATAACGAAATCGTTGAGCCCAAGCCTCTCCAAGCAGGTAGAGGCGACAGCTAAAACCTCAGCATCAGCGTCAGGTTTATCGCTTCCAACGATATCGGCGTCAGCTTGAACAAACTCCCTAAACCTACCACTTTGAGGTTCCTCATATCGCCAAACCTTGCCAATACAATACCTCTTAAAGGGCAAAACTAAGGTAGGTGAGCTAGCCACAACCCTAGCTAAGGGCACAGTCAAGTCAAACCGTAAGCCAAGCCACCTGCCAGCCTTATCTTGAAAACAGTAGATCTGCTCCTTAACCTCATCACCGCACTTAGCAGACAAGACCTCCCAAAGCTCCAAAGCAGGAGTATCCACTTCGCCAAAGCCGAAGAGCTCGAAAACCCTTCTAACAACCTCGATAACCCTACGCCTAAAGCTCATCTCCTCAGGCATGAAATCTCTCATGCCGCGAGGTCTCTTAGACAACCTGAAGACACCAAAGCCAAGTAGTAGG
>Ga0180302_10001624_pt1 | contig 10741 bp, 13 predicted proteins | sample GuaBasSediGuay17_FD_121794 | JGI IMG/M metagenome (GOLD analysis project Ga0180302, IMG submission 121794) | Subseafloor sediment microbial communities from Guaymas Basin, Gulf of California, Mexico - Guay17, Core 4571-4, 12-15 cm | ecosystem: Environmental > Aquatic > Marine > Hydrothermal... | reverse complement strand
CTTATAGACCTAATAGAGGGAACTTAAAAAGCTTAGGTATAAATGTGGAAATTTCTTGAAGATAAATATTACTATAACATCCTAGTAAAACTAATTTAGTGTATCATAACTGGGATAATATACAGAAGATAAGGTATTCCTTCTAAGAACATTTTAAGGATAAAAGTAATTGGCGGGCCGGCCGGGATTTGAACCCGGGACCACCGGCTCTCCAAGGTGCACCTCCCTTCTAACCGCCTATTTCCATGAAAAGAGGGCACCTCGACAGGCCGGTATGAGCATGATAACGCATTATGCTCACCGGGCTACACCACCGGCCCGTTTTTGGTGCACCATTATCTTAGGCACTTTACTCTAACTATGGATATTATTTCAGGTTTATCTAATAAATTTTTCTCCTCAAAGGACAACTTTTATATTATTTTACTTCTTGGTGGGCTTTATGTATAGGAGGTGGTGGATAAATACGGGAATAGTTGATAGAGAACTCTATTTAGACTCATTAGTTGAATCTCTATACTTCTCAAAAGATTCCGATGAAGAACCAAGTTGGGAAGAATTAGAAAAAGAAGCCATGAATTCAAAAGAATATAAAGAATGGATTAAATGTTGGAAGTTATTCGATGAATATTTAAACAACCATGATTTTGATATTCACATTAATGATTTCGATGAAATAGTCATTAAAGTATGGGGTAATGAAGACCAAGTTAAGGAGATCGCTGAGGAAATCCTAGATATCCTAGAAAAATGCTTTGAAGACCAAGATTTATATATTACAGCAACAGCTCAACCAGAATGCCCAGAATGTGGATGGCTAGGAAGATTCTCAGACAAATACTGCAGCAAATGCGGAACCCCACTACTAGAAGTCAAAAAACTAACATTCAACAGAAAAAGAGAAAAACAATAAAAAATAACTTACAAGAGGGGATTAGTGGGGCCGGTGGGATTTGAACCCACGACCGTCGGGTCTCGCCGCTCCAGATTTTTCTTCATCCCTCATTGGTCTGCAGACCCGATCTTTGGTTTTCTGGAGCCCGCCGCCCTGCCTGGCTAGGCCACGGCCCCTTTTTTGTTCATTAATATTTTTGTTGTGGTTTTTTATATGGTTTTTTGGGTTGTTTATTGTTTTTCTGTTATTTTTTTGATGTAGATTGCTTTTGTTAGTATTTGTGTTTTTGGTATTGTTTTTGGTATTATTAGTTCGTCTACTTTGATTATTTTTCTTATTTTTTCGTTTATTTGTTGTGGTGTTATGTCTTCTGTTAGTTCTAGTTTTTTAACGTTTTTAATTATTATTTTTCCTTTTGTTTCTTCTAGGTCTTTTGCTGTTAGTTTTAGTTCTTCTATGTCTCCTATTATTGTTGGTTTTGTTTTTTCTAGTTCTTGTGTTATTGCTTCTCCCATTACTCCTAATCCCTCTTTTAATGTTATGAATAGTGTTATTGCTTCATTTATCATTTCTCCTACTGTTTTCCCTAGTTCTCTAGCTATTTTCCCTAGCTCCTCATATAGCCTCGTATCTATTCCCCTTATCGATATTATCTTTTTTCTTTCTTCTTTTTCTTCTGTCATCAATGTATTACATGTATTATTTGATATTTAAGTTTTACTTGTATTTCTTCGAATCTTTATATATTCTATGTTTTTTAATATTTAAGATGGATTTTGGGGTGTTTTATGTTGTTTGTTTAGTGTTTTTGTTTTGTTGTGAGGGGTTTGTATGGTTCTTGCTATTGAGACTAGGGGTTTAACTAGGGTTTTTGAGAGGGGTGATAGGTTGGTTTATGCTTTGGATGATGTTAGTATTAGGGTTCCTAGGGGTGTTATTTATGGTTTGTTGGGTCCTAATGGTGCTGGTAAGACTACTTTAATTAGGATTTTAGCTACTCTTCTCCTACCTACTAGGGGTGAGGCTTTTGTTTTGGGTTTTGATGTTGTTAGGGAGGCTGATAGGGTTAGGAGGGTTATTAATCTTGTGAGTGGTGGTGAGAAGGCTGGTTATGGAATTTTAACTGTTAGAGAGAATTTGTGGTTTTATAGTCAGTTGTATGGTTTGGGTTTTAGTGAGGGTTGGAGGAGGATTAGGGAGCTCGCCGATCTCCTTGATATGCATGATTTTCTTGATGTTAGGTTGAATCGTATTTCTACTGGTATGGCTCAGAAGTATAGTCTTGCTCGTGGATTGCTTAATGATCCTTTAGTTTTGTTTTTGGATGAGCCTACTATTGGTTTGGATGTTGGTGCTGCTAGGTATATTCGTGGTGTTATTAGGAGGTGGGTTGATGAGGATAGGGATAGAACTATATTTTTAACTACTCATTATATGGGTGAGGCTGAGGAGCTTTGTGATTTAATATCTATTATTCATAGGGGTAGGATTATTGCTACTGGCACTCCATCTAAGCTTAAGAGTATGGTTTCTAAGGAGGTTGTTTATAAGGTTGAGGTTAAGGGTGTTTCTGAGGATAGTTTGAAGATGGCTTGCTCTGATCTTGATTGGCTTGTTGGCTTATCTTCTAAGACTGATGTTGAATCTGGAAATGTTGTTGTGCGTTTTATTATGCGTGATGGTGATGCTTCAGATATTATTAGGTTGATTGAGGGTTTGGGTGGTGAGGTTGTCTCTATATCTAAGGTTGAACCTTCTCTTGAGGATGTCTTTTTAAAGTTGGTTGGTGAGGAGTTTTGAGTGGTTTAAAGTCTAATGTTATTCGTGGTTTTAAGGCTGCTATTGCTAGGAGTTATGTTAGGGTTAAGGGTGGGAATAGGGAGCCTAGCTGGTTGGTTTGGGAGGTATTCCTACCATTACTAATGATTTCATCTGTAGTTTATACTTATCAAAATTTGAATGCTCCTAGGGAGTTTGTTGGATTTGTCATTTTAGGTGGGGCTATGATGAGTTTTTGGTTTAATGTTTTGTGGGGTATGGGTTCTGTAATGTATTGGGAGAGGGAGAGGGGTAATTTAGAGATTTTCATTGTTACTGGTGCACCATTATATGGCTTACTACTCGGTATGGCTTTAGGAGGAATGCTTAATACTACCATTAGGGCTTTAGCAATTATCTTAATTGGAGTATTCGTTTTTAATGCATATTTTAATCCTGTTGGTATTCCAGGAGCAATACTAATATTTATCTTGACGTTAGCTGCGCTTTATAGTTTAGGCTTATCCCTTGCAAGTATTTATCTAATGTATGCTCGTAGTGGTTGGCGTGCTAGTGAATTGCTTAGTGAGCCTATGATGTTTATATCTGGAATGTACTATCCAATTACAGTATTTCCATTTCTACTTCAATTGATTGCCTCGTTATTTCCATTAGCTATTGGTATTGATGGTATTAGGAGGTGTTTAGTTTTAGGCTCTTCAATTAATAGTTTGATTTGGCATATTACAATGCTAGTAATTATGACTGTAGTTCTTCTATGGATTGGGCTTAAGATTCTTAGGTATATGGAGATGAGGGCTAGGAGGGAGGGGAGGTTAATCTTAAGATGGATTTAAATAGGTGGTTTAGGAGGATATATGCTATAATGTGGTTTTCATGGCAGGAGCTTAGTAATTGGACTAAACCATATATTTTCGCTGTATATGTTATGGTTAGACCGTTATTCGGCTTACTCCTATATGCATATATCTATATTGCCTTCGCCATTACCAGTGGATTAGTAAATCCAGATGCAGCCTTCTACCTAATAACTGGAATCGCCTTCTACAACTTCATTGGTGAGGGTATATATGGTGTTACATGGGTTATTCATGAGGAGAGAGAACACTACTCCATATTAAAATATAATTATATCTCATTTCCGAATTTAAGGGATTATCTATTGGCTAGAAGCTTGGTTAACTATATTATTGGCTTTATAGTCTCAATAATAGTGTTAATTATAGGTTTTTACCTAGTTGGTCTGGGAGTTAGCTATTTAAATCCAAATATTCCCCTCCTCCTCCTTATGTATATTATCGGCTTTATATGGAGTTCATTTTTAGCTGTAACCGTATCTGGAACAAGCTTATTCTCAGCTGAATATGGACCGTTAATTTCAGAGGCTATCGCAGGACTACTATTCCTACTGGGGAATGTTTTATTTCCAACTAGCATACTACCTCAATGGCTATTACCTCTAGCTGAAGTATTACCGATGGCTGATTGGATGGAATTAATGAGATACTCATTAAATATTGGCTATCAAGTCAATCTACTATTTCTACTATCTAAGCTTCTAATTAAAACCATTATTTATGTTATTATTGGTATTGTTTTCTTTGCTATAGCTGATAGGCTGGCTAGGAAGAGGGGGGTGTTAGAGGCTTCATTTCACCATTGAGGTTATAGAAATTAGGTAGGTTTGAGCATTAATTTTTGAGTGCTTATGTTTAGAAGTTTAGATGAAGTTGCTAAAATTATTGATTATACGAATGTTAAGCCTATAGCTTCAATTGCAGATATTACCAGGTTAGTTGAGGAGACTGAAAAATATGGTTTTTATGGTATATGTGTTAGCCCGATATATGTTAAGCTTGTTAGGGATCTTATTAGGAAGGATGTAAAGGTTGTTAGTGTTGTTAGTTTTCCATTTGGTACTTCTAGTGTTAAGGCTAAGATTGATGAGGGTTGTGAAGCTATAAGTGATGGTGCAGATGAATTAGATATTGTAAGTTGTTTAGGCTATATTAAGAGTAGGAGGTATGATTTATTTCAAGATGAAGTTGAAACTATAGTTTCATTTTTTAGGAGGGAGTATCCCGACATTATAGTTAAGATTATTGTTGATGTTCCTTATCTTAGTGTGGATGAGTGTAGAGCTGTAGCTGATGTAATAAATGATGTTAAGCCACATTACTTTAAAACTTCAACTGGATATGCTCCTAGGGGAACTACAATTGAGGATGTAAAGATGTTTAGGGAATTATTAAGTAGTGATGTTAAGATTAAGGCTGCAGGTGGAATTAGAAGTTTTAGGCAGGTTGTAGATTTAGTTTTCGCTGGAGCTAGTAGAATTGGAACTAGTACTGCTATTAGGATAATTGAGGAGGCTAAGAAGGAGATTAAGGGTGGGAGAGTTGGAGATTGACATATTTATACCTACATCCTTCACATCAAACCTACCATCATTAATTCAGAGAACACTATCTATAGCTAGTATAGCTAGGGCAGCCGCAATATTTGGAGTTGACACCATCTATATTTATCCAGATCCATTAGAGAGGGATCCCACAGCTAGAAAGCAAATAATTAAAATTCTTAGGTATTTAAATACTGCCCCCTACCTAAGAAAATATCTATTTAGCTTAGATAGGGATTTAGAGCATGTTGGATTAGCACCACCACTAAGAACACCATTACATAAGGAGAAGGTTCCAATTAAAGATTTAGATCTTCCCGATTATCGGGAGGGTGTAGTTTTAAGGAGTGTAATGGATAAGTCTGTAGTCGATGTAGGTTTGGATAAGGAGGTATTAGTTAATAAGAAGTTTCATAGGGGTAAGCATGTATTAGTTAAGATTACTAAGGTATCATCAAAGTATTTACATGGGGAAGTTGTAGATCGAGGGGAAACACCAATATATCCAGGATATAAAGTTGTTAATGTAAAGGTTAAGCTACCTGAATTCCTAAGGAAATACGATGGAAAAATAATATTTACATCTAGGAAAGGTGAGAGTATAGAGAAGTTATCTAGTAAGATTAAGGAGGTATTAAGTAGGGGGAGGGTCGGATTAGTATTTGGTGGACCGAGATATGGAGTATTTGAAATCTTAGAGTATTATAATTCATCGCCATATGATTACTCAGATATAGTTGTAAATGTTGTTCCAAATCAAAACGTTGCTACGATTAGGGTTGAGGAGGCAGTAATTATAACTCTATCTATATTTAACTATCTTAAGATTGGAGTTGTGAAGTAATATTATAAAGCCAAACTTAAATATAACCTTAAGAAAATACTTAAGAGGTAGAGTTGTAATTATCGGTGGGTACTAATGGGAGCTAGGAAGAAGCATGCACCTAAGAGGGGATCACTGGCATTTACACCTAGGAAGAGGGCGAAAAGCATAGTTCCTACTATAAAGTATTGGCCGGAAGTCGATATTGACGGTGTAGTACCTTTAGGCTTCGCTGGCTATAAGGCTGGAATGACAAGTGTCTTCTACATAGATAACTATAAGCATTCACCAACATATGGTAAGGAAATTTTCGCAGCTGCAACAGTAGTTGAAACTCCACCACTATACGTATTAGGTGTTGTAGCTTACAAGGCAGATTATTATGAAAATGCCTTGAAATGCTTTGGAACGGGAGTAGTTAAGGATGTACCAGACTTTATTAGGAGGAGGGTTAAGACGTTAAAGAATGGTAATCCTGAAGTAATAGATAAGATAGAGGAAAATCTAGATGAAATAGCAGTATTAAGATTATTAACTGCTATGCAGCCACATAAAGCCGGAATACATAAGAAGAAGCCTGAAATATTTGAAATTCAATTAGGTGGAAGGTCAAGTATCGATGAAAAATGGGATTATGCTAAAAGCCTTCTTGGACAGGAACTTAAGGTGACAGATGTATTTAAGCCTGGTCAAGTAATTGATGTTATAGCTGTAACTAAGGGTAAGGGATTTCAAGGGCCGGTAAAGAGGTTTGGCATTAAAATATTGCATCATAAGGCTAGGAAGACTAAGAGGAAGCCTGGTGCATTAGGTCCATGGAAGCCATCAGCAACAATGTATACAGTACCATTATTTGGACAATTAGGATTTCATAGAAGAACAATATATAAACTTAAGATTTTAGATATTAAGAAGCCAGATGAATTTGAGAAGCCATTAGAATTTAGGCGATATGGAGTAATTAAAAGTGACTTCCTATTAATTAAGGGTTCAGTTCCAGGACCGCCGAAAAGGCTAATTAGAATGAGGTATACTGTTAGACCTGTATCGGAGTATCAATTAGCACCAGTTGAAATTACATATACATATCTTCAGGGGTGGCCTAAAGAATGAAGGTACCAGTGTATAACTTAGCTGGGGAGGAGGTAGATAAAATAGATCTACCTAAAATATTTACGGTCCCTGTTAAGCCTAAACTAATAGAGAGAGTATTTATACATCAATTTACACATAGGTTACAGCCTAAGGGTAGGTATCCATTAGCTGGTAGGGAGAAGAGTGCTGAATACTTTGGTGTTGGATTAGGATTAGCTAGAGTGCCGAGGTTAAAGGATGGTAATCTTAGGGGTAGAGCTGCTATAGTAGCTATGGCTAGAGGAGGTAGGAGACCACACGTAACAACACCAGAAAAGAAAATTCATAAATATATTAATAAGAAGGAGAGACTGTTAGCTATAGCATCAGCAATAGCTGCAACTGGAAATAAAGATTTAGTTGCTAAGAGGGGACATATAATAGATAATGTAAAGAGTTTTCCAATAATTGTAGAGAAGAATGTTGAGGCAATATCTAAAACTAGGGAGTTTAGGGAGTTCGCTCAAAACATAGGTATCTACGACGATATTGAAAGAGTGGTTAATAATGTAAAGACTGTTGGTGGAAAAGCTAAGTGGAGAGGTAGGAGGAGGAAGGTTAGGAAGGGACCATTAATAGTATATGGCGAGAATAGAGGTATATTTGAAGCAGCTAGAAATGTATTGGGTGTAGATGTAGTTCCAGCAAGAGACGTATCAGTAATACATTTAGCTCCAGGAGGAGTACCAGGTAGATTAACAGTCTGGATAGAGACGGCCATACCAATAGTTGAGGAGAGACTAGAATACGTACTTAATAGGTTAGAGCTTATGAAGGTGATTTAAATGAGTAGTAAGGTAGGCGTAGATCCCTTCTACAAAGTAGTTAAGACACCACTAATAACTGAGAAGGCAGTATTACAAGTTGAGAGATTAGGTAAGGTAACATTAATAGTTGATATGAAAGCTAACAAGCGATTAATAAAGCAAGTAGTAGAGAAGAAATTTGGAGTTAAAGTTAAGAAGGTAAATACTATGATAACACCTAAGGGGGAGAAGAAAGCAATAGTAACGTTTATGAATAAGGATGATGCTATGAAGGTAGCCGTAGCACTAGGAATACTATAGTAGGTGAGAAATATGGGTAAGAGAATACTAGCTCAGAGAAAGGGTAGGGGGTCAATATTTAAGGCATTAACCCATAAGTCAATAGCGCCATCAAGAATACCACCAATAGATAAGCCAGTAACAGCAACAGTAGTAGATATAATGCATAATCCAGGAAGGGGAACACCCCTAGCAAAATTCAAAACGGAAGATGGGCAAGTCTTCTACATACATGCTGTAGAAGGACTATATGTTGGTAAAAAGATAAGCTTCTACGAAGTAGATGATCCATCACCAGGAGATATAATGAAGTTAAAGGATATACCACCAGGAACATTAATATCACATATAGAGAAGACCCCTGGAGATGGAGGGAAATTCGCTAGAGCAAGCGGGGCATACGCACAGGTAATAGGGCCGTCAGCAGGGGGAATAGAGGTAAAACTACCATCTGGAAAGACAACAGTATTGAATCCTGAGTGTAGAGCTGTAATAGGAGTAATAGCAGCTGGAGGAAGGGTAGATAAACCATTCCTAAAGGCAGGTAAGAAATATCATTGGCTAAAGGCTAAGGCTGGAAAGAGATGGCCAAGAACAAGAGGAGTAGCAATGAACCCCGTAGATCACAAATTTGGAGGAGGAAGACATCAACACGTAGGAAGGCCAAAAACAGTATCTAAACACGCACCACCAGGTGCAAAGGTTGGAAGCTTTGGAGCAAGGAGAACAGGTAGGAGAAAAAGGTAGAGGAAGGGGGGAGTACATCATCTACCCACTTCGGAATCCTCCTAGTGTCAATCCCGTGTTTTTTAAGGGAAGCCACCGGCACTGATAGTTGATATGTTCTCTTACCAAATAGGGAAGACCAAGGCTTTACATTTGCCTTTGTCTTAATTCCAATTTGCTTCTCTAATTGCTTGAAATACTTTAAAAATTTTGTGTTGCTGTTTAATACCCTGTTAGATTTAGCTCCCTCTGATAATTTAAATCCATACAACCATAATTTCCTTGTAACTAAGCTACTTTCAACTATCTTTCTGACCTCTTCCGTTATCTCCTCTTTATCATGCGCTATTATGACTAGGTATAAGGTTAATATCTTATGATCAATATACACAGTGAGCCGTGGCTTTCTCTGAATGCTAGGCTTACCAATTAAGGAGAGTAGTCGATAGCCCACTTCTAACTGATGAGGTACTTCAGGTGAACATGCTATGGAAAATCTATATTTGAACCCTCCAGTAGCTGGGGTTTTAGATGGGCAAATTACTGCCGAGCCATCGCCATAATATAATCCAAAAAGCAATGCTTTATGATAGATATTTAGAGGTAATTTATCAAATAACTCAAATAATAAGTCTGGATAGCCTTGATTAATTCTATCGCTTCTTATCCTTTCATCTCTTTTTCGCTTTAACCTCTTAACATTAGGTGGTGGATACCCATTAAGCCACCGCTTAACCCAACTCAGAGGAATCGCTAAAATCTCTGAAATCTCTAATTGAGAAAAACCGTGACGATAAAGCACTATAGTCTTATAATATTTACCCCTTATCACCCTTCTCCTTAAATACTCCTCTCTAAATGCAATCATAAACCTCACCCATCAAAAAATCATATAAACATTTGGTCTCAGAACTTTCGGGAATCAAGCTATTTAATAATAGTACCCTGTATTCTTCCCCTAGGCTACCACGCGGGGCCCGCCTAGGGGCAACCCATCTAAAGCTTAAGCAACCACGCAGGGCGGCTTAAGCTTTAGATGGGCGGTACCCTGACCCCCATTCCCCTACCCTCTCCCTGAGTCGGCCCAACCACGCGGGGCGGAGCCGACCACCAACCTAAACCTCAGCAACCTCGCGGGGCGGCTGAGATTTAGGTTGGCGAGGGAGAACCTTCCACCTAGCATATTTGGCGTGACTAGTTACGGGCTGGGGGGAGCCCTTGCCACACCAAACATTGACTAGGTGGATTCATCTCCATAAAAATAAATACATTATAAAGGGTGGGCACATTAATAGCTAGCCTTAACTTTACACTGATTTGTTAAAAGCTTATATATTTATGTGCATATGCTCATAATGGGATTAGTATGCAGCATAAAGATTGTATAAATTATGTTAATGGATACTGTGTATTACATGGAATTCCAGTACCACCAAATGGTCAAGCATGCCCACAATTCCAACCAAAACAAATGCATCCACCAATATATAGAATGTGGCAGGGACCAAGATGGATACCTCCACCAATGCCAATGCATAGACCGAGAAGAATGAGAATTAGAATGAGGAGGAGATTAAGAAGAGGTTGGGGATGGATAAATAGATAAACCTATCCCCTAACCAATTCTTAATAAAATCCTCAGCTAATTCTCCCTTAAAATCTATATGGAACTATAACATTGAAACTTAAAACCTCATATTTATTATTAAGTGCTGATAGATAGCCTCCTCTCGGCCATAATGTAGATAAGTTAATATTAGAGAGGTTCCAAGACCAAGTAGAGCCATTAGAAAAGTAAAGCTTAATAATCCTATAGTTAAATACACAGTTGACTCTAGGCTTAAGAGGGAAAATACTAAGGTTATAAGAGCGGGAAAATAAATATGCTACATCACCAGTAGATAGGGAAATTAAATTGATAGTTGGCATGGGGATTG
>Ga0180302_10001623_pt1 | contig 10745 bp, 17 predicted proteins | sample GuaBasSediGuay17_FD_121794 | JGI IMG/M metagenome (GOLD analysis project Ga0180302, IMG submission 121794) | Subseafloor sediment microbial communities from Guaymas Basin, Gulf of California, Mexico - Guay17, Core 4571-4, 12-15 cm | ecosystem: Environmental > Aquatic > Marine > Hydrothermal... | reverse complement strand
TTCTAATAGCATGGGGCATATTATCGTCTAATATGCTTTATTATCCATTCTAGAATATGTATTATTATCTCTATACATAATAGTGTTACTATTAAAAACTCATGTGTGAATGGTTTAAGTATATCGTATGGATTAAAGAAATAGCCTTCCTTAGCATATTCATCTAGTAATAGTCCAATTATAAATATGAGTAGCCATAGCTTCAACCGCTTCATACTGTTTCTCGTTGCCCTGTATTGTTCCTTAAGTAGTTTTCTCATATACTTCAACAAGTACTTCATACGCTGGTGGAGAGTCATATAGGTACACCTTGAATGTTACTAGGTAGTTTGGACTAGCTAGTCTATATACCATTTCATCTATTATTGCATCTATGTCTGTTTTTATTTCCTCTGGGTCTTCATCCCATAGTCCCTGTAATGCTTGGAAATAATTTGTTACTCTAGCCATTAGTGCTGACACTAGTTCTATGAACATGTATCTACCATGTGCTGTATCATATATTGACTGTATCTGGTCTTCGAATGTTTCATCCGGTGTTACATAGTATCTTGCCTTCTTGTACCCGGTTATCATCATTACTGCTTTCACTAGTGGTGCATCCTTTATGAATCCACTTCTACCAAATATTAGTTCTCTATCGGTTTTAAAATCTCCTGTTAATGTAACATCTACTTCTTGGTATGCATGATAGTATAGTAGTCTCTTCAGTAATATTACTATCTGTGAGCCAGAGCTGAATGATACTGCCATGTTAGGCTGTACTAGTAATGGCATAGACATTGTTTACACCTTACATCTCCTTACTAGCATACTTGAATACCAATAGTTTATACGGTATTGATATTGATTGTCCACCTGATAATAATAGTGTTAGTTTATAATTATCGGTATCTGTTAAGTATTTTGGCGTAACCATTACTAATGGATCTATTTGTTCTCCCCTGAACCTATATGATAGGTACTTTTTATATGTTCCCTGTGCAAGGTCAAGATACTCCCTAACATATACTTCATTACCCCTCTGCATCCCCGATAGGTCTAGGTATCCAGTTACCATATAGTATGTACCAATATCCTTTAGCTCCAGTACAGTATACTCTATATTCACTGTATCAAGGTTTATAGTGCCTATGTATGGAATTATATCCGATATATACCATATAGTCATATATATTCACCCATAAGCATTATCAGTAATTTTATTAGATATGTATACATGCGAATAGACTGTTATTGGAGTTGGATTGGTCATCACACAATTACTATGTCCCTTGGGACATGCCACTGGTTCATAGTCATAAGATGTAGTTGTTGATAATCCTGCATCAGCATCATCTAAATTATGGCTATGCCATACTTTTCTTCTCATTCGTATTGGTACACTAGCTTTCCATTCGTTTGATGTACCAGTTGATTTATTTAGGTATAACTTCCTCACGTAAACACCTATATGCATTCGACAATTACTATGTCCCAAGGGGCATGATTCTAATTCTTTTATAGCTATTGATTTATTGCTATAGCTTGATGATAGTTTTTCATATGTATGTGTGTGTCTCTTTTGTCTAATGTATAGTGGTGGCTTTAAGCCGGTATATTTATTAGTCTTTTGTAGGCTATACTTGTACAGTGTTTTTTCAGCAACAATACAATATGTATGATCCAATAAGCAGTATCCGGGGTACCATGTTCCATAGTATGTATCAGTCGTATATGTTAACTTGTTTGCGGCATAATATTTATGAGTATGTTTTACTCCTCTCATATATATTACCATAGCTACACCTCCATTCCTATGAATTGTTCTATAAATTCCCAGTATTCCTCATCCGACATATCCCTTAGCCTCCTAGTATGTGGTATAACATTATACTTCCAGTGTCTCAGAATATCTGCCATTCTTCCTTCTATACATAGTTGCCAGAAGTCAATGGCAAATCGATATTCCTCTCCATCGTCGGTCTCTATAGTTACTATTAACAATCCCCTGTTTTCACTACCATCTGGATTACGTGTCGGCTCTATGGATTTTATACGTACATATTCAGGTATGTATTCACTCACGGCTCAGCCCACACCTCCGTGAACTCCAAGTATCCTTTTCCCCCACTTACTTTCATCTTTATCTCCACATTATGTACTCCATTTGATAAGCCTGATATATCTATCTCTATTTTCTTAACAGTATAACTACTACCAGTATGGGACGTGGAACCATAGTTGGTTCCATCTATATATACTGCAATATAGGTTGTTTTATTAGAGTAGCTGTTCTTTATCCTTACAACTACAATTAGTTTGCTCCAGTTGAAATCTGAGTCCTTATATAGTTTCAACTGCTTCATAGTAGTATATGATGTCTTCGTAGTAGTAACCTCTGTCTCATCAGCACCTATTAATACTCTACCGACACCACCACCGCCCATATCAACCCATTTCAGCTTATCATCAATTGCACTATAGCTTAACACTTGTCCATCGCTAGGAGTATTTACTGTATCTAGTTTTGTATATGGAATCAATGGTATCCTATCGAGGGACAGAGTACCACTGACTATATCTGATGCATCATGTGTATGCGTAATTGATGCATATTTATCGGCTAGTGCTGTATCACCCTCGTATATGGTATCACCATAGATATTCACACCATAGATATTATTCCATTTATAGCTTGGGTCGCCTAAGCCATAGGCATTATTATCCCTTGGTATTATATTTGTATTTACTGATTCTAGGAATGATGGGTCTAGTACTAGTATCGGGGTGGTGGATGGCTCTTCATCTATTTTATCCGAGCCATGCCACCACTTTCCCGTCTGATGTTACTTTTATTGGTTGCCAGTTACTACCATCGTATCCATATAGTGATACTCTTAGCCTATCCTTTGCCATACTCTCCAGTGCCTGTATAAGCATCTTTAGTGCTAGTTGCTCCAGTGTCATTGCCTCCCATTTATCTAAATCCACACTAAATATGTCTCACCTCCCAGTATTTGTTTATTATTTCTTCTTGCCTTTTTTCAGCGCATTATATTGTTTCTTTAGTTCATTATATTCTTTCCTTAGTTCATCGTATTTCCTTGCCTCTTCTTTGAGCCGATTCAGCTCCATAGTTATCATTGAGAGACTATTGGCTAGTTCTGTTACTTGGAATGTTAGCTCGGTTAGTGTTGAATGCAGTATCTGTAGTTGATTCCTTATACGCTGTAATCGTATGAGGATTTCCTGATTAAAATCTTTTACCATAGTGTCCACTGCACCCTCTAGTGTCATGTCAGGCTACCTACTATTACTTGTACCTTGCCCGATGATGGTGTACCACTAGCTACTGCCTTAGCCCTTATGTATCCGAATGCACCGTTTAGTTCTCCTATACGATAGTCTCCAGATGGTACTGTTATATTATCCCTTATTACGAACCAGTTACTACCATCATAACTACCCTCTATAGTGATAGTAACATCTACATCCTGCGTATTCTTCATATAGACTATCTTGCGTCCACGCCTACGTACATCAATAGCATTACCAGTTACCTCTGTAGTGCCTACCTGCTGGTCAATGCTTATGCCAGTACCATAGTCGGCAAATACTCCACCAATGATATTGCTTCCACTGGGCAGTGATGGTAGTGAATCAATAGCTGTCTTTAATCTGCCACTACTATCTACTATTATACGCCTCCATATAGAGCCTGTCCATCCCAGTAATGCACTACCAATTATAGTGGTTGATGGATTAGATAATGAATCACCCAATGATGTTGCATTCGGGAACTTGGCACTAAAGTTACTAAGTGTATTCTCACTGGCTCTGGTTGATAATGCTGTATCCAAGTTAGGTGGATTAACAGTGGCTTTCACATTGACTAGGAGATAGTCATTAGCGTCAAATGATAGCTTATCAGTCTTTGATTTTATACCACTTAATGTAGTTTCCTTAGCAATGCCTACATTATCGGCATTCAATGCCATTAGTAGATTATTACTACCATCAAAGCTTAGCTTATCAGTCTGCGATTTGATATCCTGTAGTGTTGTCTCACTAGCCCTAGTACTTAGTTTCACATCTAGGTTTGATGGATTAACTATTGACTTAACATTTACCTGTAGATAGCTATTGGCATCAAATGATAGTTTATCGGTCTTGGTCTTTATGCCTGATGCTATATCATAGATGTCTGTAAGTGTCTTACCACCAGTGCCTACTATAGCGTCCCTTAACTGGCTCAGTTTAATGTCTAGTTGCTCTAGTATTTGCTTCCTCTGTAAACACTCTTGGTCTAGACATACCCATTGACTCATGTTACCTCAACCTCCATACCTATTCGTTCAATAGTTACCAATGTCTTTTTAACTATATGTGATACTAGTTTCCTGAATCCATCATTATCTAGCTTCTCATAGTCCTTCTTAGGCATACTATACTGTGTAGTATATACTGTATTGCCCTTACTATCGAGTATGGATACCAGTATCACTATACTATCACCCGTATCCCTTATATCCTCTACCTTACCCCTATATTTTATCTTGGACTTACCTATACGTACCATACTCGGATATCACCTCCCCCCCAGTCCCCCTATGGGGATATGGGGGCTTAGAGGTAATATCCTAGGACTACTACTGCAAAGTACCCGGTTGATGGCGATTCACTAGCCCATGCCTTCATCTTAATATATGTGTATGCATCAGTATTCATTATACCCGGCTTTATACTATTTGCAGGTATCTCTATAGGTGTACCCCTTATGCTTATGAATTCAGCTGATGGACTATAGCTCGTCAATACATCTATATATACTGGTTTATCATGTGCATTAATGAAGAAGAATAATCTACGCTTAAGCCCCTTCAAGTCAAGTACTTCCGTCTCCAATGGAGTAATTGATAACTGGTACTGACTACTGAATACTAGTATTGGTTCAAGATAGTCATCAATATTAATCATTGGTCTGCCCTTATTATCTACACGTATCACTAGTCCAATCAAGTCCATAACTATATCGTCTAGAAAGATATTGCCATCAGCAGTATCTGAGGCTGTTCCAGATATCCTTATAGCCATTGATACTGCATTACCGGGTGCACTAATGGTACGTGATACGGTAGTCCATTCACTAGTTAGGTCAAGCGTGAACTCATCAATACTTATTATTCCACCACTACTACGTCTCCATACAATCTGTAATTTTAGATCAATAATGTTCTCATCCTCCTTATGTACTATGGTGAATGTTATCAATTGTCCCGGAGACACTGGTCTAGTAGGTGTCTCCACATACCCTGTTTCTCCAGCCGGTATAGTTACCTTTAATGCATATTTACCGGCAAATACTTCTTCATCCTGTACTGTCTGTGTACAATTATATTCTGTTAAGTCGCTAGTACCATCCTCGAATGACTGCTCATATACTCTGGTACGCTGTAATGCACTTAATGGTATATCCAGATTACTTAGATTAGCTAGTTCAAGCTGGGGCATACCCTATATATCACCCCCATACTGCATCCCATTCATCCCCTCTCCCTCTCCTTCTCAAACCTAATCTCCTCCTTTATATCAGTCATAGTACTATTCATCCTAGTAATTACATTCCTTAAATCATTGACAGTATCAGTTAGCTTATCAATTGCATCGGTAAGCTTCTGAATATCCTCACGTACAGGATGCACTATCTCCTTTGTATGCCATTTGAATAACTCATACATTATGTATATTGTTACTCCAGCCAACCCATATTGTGCAAGTATAGTAACTATATCACTCACTTATTACCACCCCCTCATATATATACTAATCCAATCCAGTCAATAAGTGGTGGATATAACTTATCTATAGTTGTCAATGTATCCCTATTCTTCACTTCTGCCTCAATATGTATCCTTGCCGGACTCGATATAGGATTAATCATACCAAAGTCAAGTGTATCAGTATATCTGTTGTCATAGTTTATATATACTTTCTTACCACTAACATCCCATCTAATATATGCCTCACTACTTACCCACCAAAATGGACTATACTTATAATAATAACCTGCTGAAGAGGACTCACTATCCCATCTAGTCATAGTAAATTTAACAGTATATGCTCCCTTATAATGATGTATTTCGAACACCATTTTCGGATACTCATCAGTTAGACTCTGATACAATATAATCCTAAGATACCTATCACCCTCTCCACCCATCTTAAATGAGATATAGACCCTATCAATGACATCAAACGGTATATACTGTATACGCCACCTATAATTATATGATTCACTAGTTGCTTTCGACCTTAACCGATAATCATTAATCACTGGCTCAGCATTATTCTTCTCAACATAACTCCACCCATTCTCCCATAAATCTCCCTTACACCATGTAAACAATGCACCATATCCATCTGATGGTGCACCAGCCACTGTATATGGATAAAATTTATGCACTATACAACAATCAACACCATAATCACTAACAGCTATAGATGGTACTATCTCGCCAGACGTAACTGCACTTGCCTCAAGTATACGTCTAAGTATTAACTCAATATCAGTATCCCCTCTAACAAATACTGATGTACATTGCTCAAGATACCTTTCCTTTGATGCACAAATAGTATAAATATCCTCGGACACATAGAAATCAACCTTACCATCCGACCCAGTTGTAGCCATTGACAATACATTATTATCCTTCATCAGCTTAACTATGGCTGACAATATAGGCTCATAACTCATCCACTATACACCTCCCCCTCAATAAGTATATCCATTATTATATCTAATACATCATCACTCTCCTTAGTTAATACAACATCTATCCATGTAATATAATACCAGTCCTTACCAAATATATCAATATAGTCCGTTGTATAACTTTCATTACTATCATCTCTAAACCTAATAATATACCTACACGGAGGAAGATAATCTCCACCATAGCATATAAATTTATGCTCAATAATATTATCTATATCATAATATTCATCCTTACTAGTATCATATATCTCCACCACACTAGGTACAACCATATATGCATCATCTGGATGTTCTAATGCCCAAAATACATCATATACCATATCAACAAACTGTCTACCCCCGGGACACTCAAATGTAAAATTAAGCCAGTAGAAATGACTAGCCTCCAGAGTAAATGGTGAGGTTATAACACCAATAACTATATCGCCCTCAGTATCGCTATGCAAAACCAATTCAACCCTATTAACATTAACCTCTGTCTCAAAATACCTATATGTTTTCACTTTAAATACAACTTCATCAGCACCACAAGACAAATACGTTGATGCAATAGACATTTCTATACTATCCTCATCAGTCATAAGTCTAATTCTAGACAATGTACCAATTAGGTTTCCATTCATAAATAGCTCTCGCATCAAACGGAAAAACTCAGGTGTCAAGTATCCAGTATATGAATTAGTAACTATACTCTGCACTACCACACGTAACATACCCCCATATACATATATAGTGTATAGCATATAGTAAAAAAATATATTAGATTCAAATGTGTACACTATTAAGGTTAGCTAGTAGCGGCGGCACTATGTACATAGAGTTTGTTATTGACATCATCATAGCCTATCTCTAGTATTACTGTAGGATATGTTGCAGTATCGACTTGCTTTAATACTGTATTACCTAATATTGAGTTAGTTGAGCTTATAATACTATCACGTAATGCCGATAATCCTGCCTCAAGAGCATACTGGGCAAGAACTAGTCCCCTAGTTATAATGGCTATAGCTTGTGGTCTAACATATCTAGCCGCACCGGGTAGGAATACATTGACAACACTACCAGTGAATTCATCTGGTGCCGCTATATCCCTTACAACCTTAAGGTCTCCACTAATTACACCAATAGCCTTGACAGCAATACCACGCCCACGAGCATATCTTAATCCAACTGCACCTACTGTATATTTGGCATTGGCAAACTTATTAACTGCACCATCAACACCCTTCTCAAAATCACTGATACCAGTATCACCCGGTGTAAATGCCTCAGTAACCCTATCCTTCCATACATCATATGCTCTTGATAACTTTACTTGGAATTTCATCTTAATAATATCGGCATCCTCCCAGCTAGGATTGACAAAATTCTGCCATACTTCATAGGCTGAATCAGCAATTAAGCTTCTAAACTTTGTCTCATTAGGTATTCTAGCCAATAAATTGTTTAATATTCTATCACGTTGACCCTTTAATGTTTCTTTCCACTCGTTAATGACATCTTCTTCAAGCTCTGGTACATCATAATAGCCCTTATATTCTACAACGTAGCTCACTATTTCACCCCGGGACAGGGTTCTATATTATTAGATAGAGTCCCTAGGCTTTTAAACCCCTCGCCATTCCGTGAATCATAACCATACCAATAGCCCTAGCATATATGATACTGCTTACACATAATTCGCTCACGTTCATACCACCAATGCCTAAATCTCCTGCGGCTAAGATGGAATCCAATATATACCGAGCAATGACCTATCTCTGCAATATTTTCCCTCTTACCAGTAGCACGTCTAAAACCATCCTCTACAACTGTATGTCTATAGAGTAGCTGATATAATTTAACAGCATCCCTACCAATACCCATCCAATCTCTCCACGTATATACAGTTTCATCCCCTGATAAAGCACCAGTATCCCCAATAGCCTGTAAACTACTAAATATATCATAATTATACTTCTTATTCCTTAACATTGCAAAATATAAGTCTATTGGATCAGTAATCACAACAGTACCACTGCGTAAATTATATCCACTAGTCCATCTAAGAACATATAGTCTAACAGCATAACCTTTAGTAATATGTAATGTTACAGGCGTTAGTTTAACCAGAAACTGACTCCTAGTACATGGCATTGGTCTAGTATATGCAACATAATATTTATACAATATTGCCAATACCTCTTTCAACCTCTCTAACTCCTCTGGAGGAATCACAATCCTATAAGACGTGGATAGTAACTGCGTAAATATATGATTCAATGCATCAAGAACCAATGGTAATCTAGCCGGGTCATTGAGATATTCGTCCAGTTTCTCATGGAAATGTAGCTCAATAGTCCTATTATAATACCTCGTAATAACCAATGGCAATGCCGTACCACTACGTATTTCATCCCTTATACGTCTTACACGTCTAGCATCACCCCGTATTTTAAGCCTACTCCTAGCATCTAATAATGGTCTCTCATATATCAAGTAATCATATAGCCAATCATATATATCCTCAAGTAAAAACGGTAATATCCTCCTCAATAAACTCCATTTCCTAATAGGATTAATCATATCAGGCTTACCATACAACGATATACCAAGCCTATACATGAAACCACGTATTTGCTCATTCACTACACGCCTATATATTTGATACATAGCAGTATATACATGCCTATCAATACGCTTTATATGTTGCCACTTCTTATCAATATCCCTCCTAATAGCATCCCTATACCGTCTCCTAACATCCTCAAATATTATACACCTCTTCTCATAATCCTCCCTATCCCTACTCCTCCTACCCTCATATCGCTCATCCTTACCAATTAAACCCCTACGCCTCTTACGCTTACGAGCCACTATACCACCCCCTCTGCCAAAATAGTCCTAGACAGATTATGCATGAAGGGGCAGGGGTCTCGCCAATGCATGGTACACTGTTCTATACTATTAGATTTATTTATATAATATAATATATTTATTAAATACCATGAAAACATTAAGTTTTCAATGGTATTATTATTTTCTATGTATTTCTTATTAAATACCATAGAGTATATCATAGGATAGCATGGGGAATGGATGCATGGGTTATTGGCATGGTTTCTGTGTTCAAGAATGGGTTTTGGTGTTGTTGCTTCGTATTCTTCGAATACCTTTGGGGCGGGGGGTAATGTAAAAGCATGGGGAATGCTGGTATACCTCATTATTCTATACACCTCTGTATGCATGTGTCTAGCCATTGGGTATCCAGATTACTAAGGTATATGAACATGCACTTCGTTATGCACTGGAATGCTATTCGTTTTACTCCTCTATAGTGTCTGCGGACTACTTGTCTTACTGCATGTCCTATGCATTTATTCATCATATTATGTACTATTTGCTGGTATGGTGTTAATGGGGATAGTGTTGATAGGTCTTTTGTCCATGCATATATGCATTCCCTATATTTCTCTAGTATCTCTATTGTTATATCTGTGGTCATTGTTGTGGCTTACCCTTTACTGTTACTGCTAGGCGATATGGCTGTAAATATTCTACTTGTAGTGGTAGCTGCCAGTTCTCGGGGTACTGGTCTTGTGTACGGTATATGTTATAGCTACGGTATGCCCATAGGTACTCTAGTCCCTTGAATAGTCTCTGCATGAGTTTTCGTTGTTCACCATCATAGTGTGTATTAACTGCCTCTATTATTTTAGCATATTCATTGCTTAGCATCTGTAATGCCTCTCTGTACTCGTCTATGGCTTCCTGTGGTAATGATATTTGTTGTGATAATATCTGGCTCCGTAGTGAATCAATTACATTGTTAACGTCTTCTGATAGCATTTCATAGGATGCCCTTATACTATCCATTATGCCCTTGAACATTTCATCATTTATGAGTCCAGCATCATAGGCTTTCTTATTTGTCTCTAGCTCATTAATCATGTCCGCTGTTCTAGACATTGCAGTTTCAACTATATCGTTTGCATACATTATTATATAG
>Ga0180302_10001622_pt1 | contig 10749 bp, 6 predicted proteins | sample GuaBasSediGuay17_FD_121794 | JGI IMG/M metagenome (GOLD analysis project Ga0180302, IMG submission 121794) | Subseafloor sediment microbial communities from Guaymas Basin, Gulf of California, Mexico - Guay17, Core 4571-4, 12-15 cm | ecosystem: Environmental > Aquatic > Marine > Hydrothermal... | reverse complement strand
GTATAATACTAAACGGAGTAGACCATAATCTCCATAATTCACATACACATGCATCAAAGAGTAAAAGTCCTTGCCCAGTAGTACTATGGTTTTCGAGATATAAGAGATATAAGCAACCATATCATGCACTTATTGCTTTTGTACTGGCATCGAAGCGGATACCAAACATGAAAATGATTATAGCGGGAAAAGGTACAAAAATATTACGAAAAATAGTTGATAATTTGCAACTTGAAAACGTGGAAGTTCTAGGTGAAGTCAAGGAGAAAATGAAGGCAAAGCTCATGCAACAAGCATGGGTATTAATATGTACATCTAGGAAAGAAGGTTTTGGATTAACAGTATTGGAAGCAAATGCCCACGGAACACCAGCAGTAAGTTATGATGTTCCAGGGCTAAGAGATTCCATAAAGAATATGAAAACAGGGATATTAGTTCCATATGGCGATATAAAAGCATTATCAAAAGCCTTGACAACATTATTGAAAGACCGAGAATTATTACAAAAAATGGTATACAACTCGTTAAATTGGGTTACGCACTTTAATTGGGACATTAGCTACAAATATTTTGAAAGAGTTATTGAAAGTGTCTTGGATTAAAAACAAGGTAATCGTTATAGGAATTGATGAAGGAACTTGGGATCCTATAGTCTCTTAGGTCAAAGAAGGGGAGTTACCTACATTTAAATGATTAATGGAAGAAGAGGCCTGGGGAATACTTGAAAGTCTGGATTCTCCAGCCCCAGCTTTCTGCCCGGACACTAATAACTACAGGAAAAATCCCCGGAAAAATACAGTTCTATAGAACCAAAAAGTTACAATTCGTGAAATTGACGACTTGAAGAAATAACCTAAAGGCCTGAAGTAATGATTAATATATTGATAAGCACAACTTACTTTAAAATTCTCTACTAGGCGAGGATAACTACATGAAAAAGACAGGAAGAGTGATAGTAATAGGACTAGACGGAGGAGATTGGGATATTTTATTACCGCTAGTAAGAGAGGGAAAGCTACCAAATATCAAGCGATTAATAAATAGGGGTATATGGGGTAAATTGCAGAGCACTATACCTCCTATTTCAGCCTCTGCCTGGGTTAGCCTATTTACTGGTAAAAATCCGGGGAAGCATGGAATTTTTGACTTTGCAAAGGTAATAGTTACAAAAAACGGTTATCGTATAAAACCTGTAACAAGTAGAGATATTGATTCTTTAGCCATATGGGATTTGCTGAGTATGAGAGGTAAGCGAGTGGCCATAATAAATGTACCTATGACATATCCTCCCTGGAAAGTTTATGGGATTATGATAAGCGGCTTTCCCTGTCCAGAGAAGTTGGGCAAGCACACTTACCCTAGAAAATTAATTTATGAGTTAAAGAAAGAGTTTGGTAAGGACTTGCATTTTCAGCCTAAATATAGTCCTTTTGATGATGAAGAAGCATTTGTTGATGATCAGTTCGTTATAGCAGACTATGTTGAAAAAGTAACATTATATATCATGGAACGAAACTATGAATTCATCTGGACTACCTTCGTTGGATTAGATGCTCTTGGACATGTTCTATGGAAATATATAGATGAGAATCATCCAAGGTATAAAGGTGCCTCAAGAAAGCTTAAACAAGCAATAACTGAAATGTGCATAAGGCTAGATATTGCTCTTGGAAAAATCCTTAGTACTATGAATGAAGACGATGTAATTATCCTTGTTTCTGACCATGGACTAGGGCCAGTGTACTACGCAGTCTCGCTAAATAAATGGTTAATAGATGAAGGGTTCATTAAATTAAAGACCAACTTTTGGACGAAAGTTAAGAAAGTACTCTTTAACTTAGGTTTTACACCCAACAGACTTTTCTCTATTGTTTCATTAATTAATTTAGGTAAGAAAATACAAACAGAGGCTTATAGAGAGAGATCACTTATAAAAATGTTAATAAATAAAATAACTCTTTCATTAGATGACATAGACTGGTGTAATACATTAGCATATGCTAGTGGAAATATGGGTCAGATATATATAAATAAATATGCCATACAGGGTCAACAATACACTTCCCTTATCTCAGATCTCATAGATAGATTAAAAAGATTAACTCATAATGACAAACAAATCTTTGATTTAATTTATAGAAAGGAGACCTTATATAGAGGGAAGTATTTACAAGAAGCACCAGATATTGTTTGTATAAACTCTCTTCAAAAATATATTGTATCTAGGTTCTTCGAGCTAGGGAGCAATAAATTGATAGATGTTCATCCATTTTGGTCAGGTACACATAGATTATATGGAATATTTGCAATACATGGACGCGATACTTACTTCACTTCCAAGAGAAGAAATGCTAGTGTATATGATATTGCTCCTACAATACTTAGTCTATACGGGTTACCAATTCCTAAAGAGATGGATGGAGAGGCCATTGTTTAGTGAACTTCCATTAGTCTCCATAGTCATTGTGACACATAATAGAAAAAAGCATCTCGTGCGACTTATAAGGTCAATACTTTACTCTAAATATCCAAGTGATAAAATGGAAATAATAGTTATTGATGATAATTCTAGTGATGGTACCTTCTCTCTAGTACGAAGGATCTTTCCTCAAATAAAGATTATAAGAAATAATAAAGAGAAATTACTTGCTGAATCGAGAAATATCGGAATTAGAAACTCCTGCGGAGACTATATATTTATAATAGATGATGATAACATTGTAGATTCTGACACTATTTGGAACTTAGTTACATTTATGGAGTCTCATCCAAGTGTAGGTGTTGCTGGACCAAAGATGTATTATCTTAAAGACTCTCAAAGAATTTGGTGTGCTGGCGTTAAAATAAATTACTACAATACAATAACAAAATTTATAGGTCGCGATACTATAGATGATGGTACTTTTGATAAAATAATAGAGTCTGACGCCTTTCCTAATGCCTTTATAGTTCCTCGTAAAGTAATAGAGAAGGTAGGTATGTTAAACTCTAAGTTGTTTCCTATACATTATGATGAGGGTGATTTCTGTAATCGAGTAAAACAAGCAGGGTATAGAGTTATGTTAGTCCCCTCAGCAAAAGTCTGGCACGATGTACCCTTCACTAAGGAGAAGTTTAAAATGCGTTTAAGAAATCCTATGCGGGCTTATTACACTATACGCAATAGGTTCTTCTTTCATAGAATATGGAGTAAAAATATACTCCAGCATGTATTTTCTACATTTTTCTCGCTTTTTATATCAATATACTATCTAATCATGGTTTTAGTCGATAACCCACAGGAGAAGAACTGCGTTATAAAAGCTGCACTTAAAGGATTATTTGATGGAATCTTATTGAAATGGAGATAGTGAGTAGACTGAGTACTACAAAGAGTATTCATATTTTATCTAAAAGTCATCACATTGATTAGAAAATAATATATTATCTGCATAATGTGGAATAAAAAAGTAATTCCAAGAACCAGGTCAACATCAATGTTACCTATAGCTATGTTGTACCATGTGGCTCTCGTGATTATCAATAATTTAAATTAAGTTAATTAAGAAAGAGGCGGCAAGGCATCGAAATATATAACAAGATACTAGATGTAATGTTGACTCTTCTATTTGGTACTAACAAAGGGGTCAATGTGTTAAATATTGACTGGGATTACCTTATAGTATTGGACGCTTGTAGATGTGATGTGTTTAGACACGTTTATAGAAAGTTCTTTCCCTCAGCTATTAAATTTAGATGTATTACATCCTTAGGCTCTTCAACTATGGAGTTTATAGAGAAAAGTATTAATAGTATAAATATAGACAAAGAGAAGGATGTTATTTTCGTGAATTCTAACCCCATGATCGATCATGTACTAGGGGTAAGGTTTAAGAAAATATTTTATAAATATATATCAGTATGGAAGAATTATTGGGATAAAGAGATGCAGACAGTAAGACCTGAAGACATGTATTATGTTACTTTAAAGACTTATATAAAAAACCCTGTCAAGAGAATGATTATATGGTTTCTACAGCCTCACTATCCTTTCATTGACAGAAAGTTTAATCATATTAATGCGTTGAATAGAGAATTCATGAGCAAAGCATTACGTTATGATATTCATAAAAATAACTTATTAACACTTATCAAGATAGCTAAGAATTTATTTAGAAAAAGATGTCTATATGCAGGAATACCAGATAAAATATGTGAATATATGCGTCAAAATTTCTCAGAAGTATTGAGAGCGTACATGGTTAACTTATTTTTAGTACTTCATTATGTCAAGAAACTCACAGAAATTTTATTAGGAAAAATAGTAGTGACATCAGATCATGGTGAAGCATTTGGAGAGCCTCTGAGTAGGTTACTGCCTCTACCTGTTTATGGACATCCATCAAGAATTAGAATTCCGTCTCTAACTCAAGTTCCATATCTCGAGATTAAGAATACTATTTCGCGAGATGAATCTATTCGAAAAGCTATTAGAGAACTCTCGCTCTTAGCATTATTTAGAGTAAGAAGTGGTGATCTGACTTAATGAGAGTTGGTATATTCACACACTATATAGATAAGTATCCTAGAAATGCACCTTCCTTGCATCAAATAGATTTGATAAAGAAGTTGGTCGAGAAAACCAATCTTGAAATAGTACTTATTCACCATAAAAAATCCGATTTACCAATATATAGGTTAACAGAGGAGGCAATAATTCCTAAACTACCCTACTCAAGAGAACGTGAAATAAACAAACTGGATCTAGATGTTATACATTTTAATGCAATACCATGGTCCTGGTGGCCCTCAATATCAAAACTCGATACCCCTTCAATAGTCACTGTTCACGGAACTATACATTGGGATGAGCCAGGTCTAGATGATTACACAACACCTATATTACGTATCATGAAGAAAACTCTTGAAAGACAAGTAGCAAAATGCATTACATATTTCATAGCTATTAGTGATCATGTACGTGATACATTATTAAAGAAACTTAAAGTGCCAAACTTCAAAGTAGAAGTGATTCACCTGCCCATAGATCATACAATATTTAGACCATTAAGTAATAATCTTATTGTGAGTGCCAAGGCTAGATATGGTATTAGATCAAGATATATACTGCATGTTAGTGCATTTAGCAGAAGAAAAAATCCCGAAGTTCTCTTCAGATCATTCTATATAGTTAGAAAGCGAATAAGGGACCTAGTACTCGTAATTGTTGGTTCTGGTTGGAATAACCTATTTGTTCGAAAACTCATTAATGAACTTAGCTTACAAGATCATGTAAGAATGCTTGGATGGGTTCCAAAAGAAGATCTTGTGGCTTTATATAATGGGGCTGAGATGCTCTTATTTCCCTCCCTACATGAGAACTTCGGATTCCCTACTGTAGAAGCAATGGCTTGTGGATGCCCCGTGGTGACGTCCAACGCATATGCAGTACCTGAAATAGTAGGTAATGCTGCTATACTCTGCGATCCATATGACCATAATTGTTTCGTTGACGCAATACTTAACATCTTATCCGATTCGCAAATACGTGAAAAAATTGTTAAGAGAGGTCTTGAGAGAGCTAAATTGTTTAATTGGGATGTACATATCGATAGAGTCGTGAGTGTGTACAGTAGAGTGGCTAGCAAATTTAGGTGAAGAAATATGATGCATGAGTTATTTAACAAGTATTTTGAAACACGTGCAAAGTATATGTATAGATTGGAAAAGCTGGAAGAGGGGTATTTATCCAAATACTATCAGATGAAGGATCATATTGCGGACTATTTGCCTAAGAATAAAAAAGCAAAGATACTAGTTCTTGGATCTGGTCTAGGACATGAAGTATGGGCACTAAATAGAATCGGGTACAGTAATGTTTTAGGAGTAGATATAGATGCTGAACAGATAGAAATCGCTAAATCGAGGGGCATAAACTGCCTACATGCTGATGCACTAGAATTCCTTAAGAAAACTCAGGAAACCTATGATGCCATATTGGCATTCAATTTCATTGAGCACTTCGATTTAGAGAATGCATTGAAACTATGTAAGCTCTGCTATTTGCGACTATCTAAAGGTGGTATATTAATTCTCCTTACACCTAATGCAGCGAACCCACTTGCAATACGTAACATTTATGGCGACCTAACTCATAGAATGGGTGCCTTTACAGAAACTAGTATTGTCCAACTCCTCAACTTGGCAGGGTTCAATAGGATAATTGTACGCAATGTAAAGCCCTTTGGTAGATATGACCATAGAATTACAAAGAAAGTTTTGAAGATTATTGGAACTATGGTCGTTCATATTACATGGCAGTTAATACGTTTAATATATCTACTAAATGGAGTGAAAGCACCCAAGGTGGTTTCAAATGACCTCCTATCAATTGCCTATAAGGATTAAGGTAGCCTTAATTATTGAATGAGGTGAAGTATGTAAATATGCAGTCAAGAATATTACAATGTCTATACAGATTCACATGGTTACAATATCTGATAGTCGCCATAATAGTATTTTTCATAGTACTTCCATCGATAGTTTTAAATAATGTACCTTTTTATCATGCTGATTTTGTGAACGAGTATGCATCGTACATGGCCCATGGTGAATATATGACTAAAGTTAAGAATCCTCTATTCTTCTGGTGGCTATATGGACCTCAAATACCGACAAAGATAATATCAATATTCGCGATTATGTTAAAGCCGTTTATTAGGGACTATTTCTCTTTGCTTGTTTTACTGACAAAGATAAACTTTCTAATACAAACAATTGTTGCCGCCTTTTCTATGCTATTACTCACAAGAGAATTATTTGGAAAGAACAATGTGCTAAATATAACTTCCGCAGTATCGTACTCATTAGCCTCATATTATTTAAGTGAAACAGTACTTTTCTCTGCACGTACATGGGCCTTCTCCTTAGCACCCCTTGCTCTGTGGATTACATATAAGTATTATCGAATAACCTCACAAAATATATTGTTACGTGAGAAGGCGCGCTATGCTTTAGTAGGCGGTATTATATTTTCGATTTCATTTCTTAACCCCTTAGATAGTATTATTACTGTCGGTATTCCAACAATTTTGCTATGTTTAGCAATATTCATTTATATTTTAATTATCGAGACCGACACATGTAAAGCATTAAGGTATCTAGCCTACGTAGCATCAGGCCTTGCTGTCTCTTTAATGTTGTCTTTATATTTCTTACCTCCATATTTATACTCATACATTATTGATTGGCCATTAAAAAAGGTTCATGGTATAAGCGGGTACGAAGAGAATTTTGTGAGGCGATACATCCCAAGCTTTATGGAGGCGTTGCAAGCCATAAATATGGAGCATAAATACCATTTTACACATATATGGCCGTTTAGATACATTATTAAATATCCATCATTAACTTACTCTTTAATACCAGTATTCCTGCTAGGGTTTTCTTTGGTCTTAAGTAGTAAGATTAAGTTTAGACATCGCGAGGATGAAGTAACAATCTTCGTATTCTATACAATTGTTTTAGTAGGGCTTATAATGGTATGCATGTCCGCAAATATAGACCTCTATGAGATAATTAGAAGTGTTATACCATATGGAGTTTACCTTAAAAAGCCGCATAGGCTTTTAATATTTTGGAATATAGTTATCTCGTTAAGCCCGGCCTTTATTGGATATATTATTGCTAAACATCAAATTCGCAGAACAAAAACTTCAGGCAACTCTAATTATAAAGTACTGAAAACTGCATTTCTGCTAGCTATTACCTGCATCTACATATCAGGTGCGCTCACTTGGGCATACTCAACACCATTCTCGGTACTAGCAAACTATGAGCCAATCTATTCCTCGTATATAAAGTCATGGAGACAAGATGTCGTTAAGTATATTTGGAATTGTTTAAATATGTCTAACCCTTTACATAGAGACCTTACTGTAACATATGTTAGTGGAATACATACGTTCAGTTATAACTATCCAGGGTTTACACTTAGTAGAACTACGTTCTTGTGGACTAAATACTATGAATATTCGCCGTCTTATAAGGACATACTATCGCTATACGGAATTAAATATATAATTGCTAGAAAGGGCTCGAGTAGATCACTACCTCTATACGATGAATACAATGATATCGAAATAAAACAAGTTCCACATGAAGTAAAACGTGTATATATGGGTTATCCTTTACTAGTTACAGGTGGACCAAATGCTTTATTGGATATACCAATATTAATGAAAGACGTTGTTCAGGAAGTACTGCACTTGCCAATGAATGATACTCCTACTCTGGTTCCAATCTTTGCTGATAGCTTATCGCTTGAGCAGTTCAACTACACAATATCGAAGATTAATAGCATAGTCCTTCACAATGCAGATTTACTTGATTTGATAGCACTACAAGGTATGTATCATCACTGGAGCGTACCTATAGTAGATATACGTGAGCCTCAAAAGGTGGAAAAGGTCATAGATGAAGGTTGGAAATTCTTTGAGCCAAAATACTATAAATATCTTGCTCCTAGTGGCATGCAGGATTCTGTATATGGTCAGGTTACCTATGGCGACTATGCATTGTATTCAACTAACATTTCTAAGCCTCTGAAAAGGAGCCTTGATGTTAAATTTGATGGGACGTGTACACTAATGCTCAGGTTGGGTAGGTTCTCAGTAGGCAACACTTCAGAGCTGAATATTATAATTGAACGAAATAATGAAACGATATGGAACTCTACCATTCAGATACTATGGTTAGGCTTTAGATGGATTACCGTAGACCTGGGTAATATATCGCGAAACAATTACAACATTGTCTTGACCCCTCATGGCAGGCTCTACATTGATAATGTGATCATAGTCCTTCCAAAAACATGCTTTAATGAATACCATGAATGGGCTTCACGTTTAATCAGGTCTAAACACATTATCTACATATATGAACCTTCATCATATACTGAAAACCTAACTGGATATGCAAGTCTCTTACCAGTAAAATATAGCGCATCCGATCCCTCGTTAGGTGTTCTTCTACTCTACAACACTTCAGAAATTAAAATGAAATCCCACATAGCGGAGGGCAATTATTTACTATTCATTAGATATAAAAGTACAAATCCCCAAGCAATAAACGTTACAGTAACTATAAGCAATAAAGAAGTACTTTTAACAGAGATTGCACGCTCTATAGATGATTACGGTTGGTTCTATATTCTTTATTTCTTAAGGGTAAATAGTACGGATAGTAACAATGTATTAACGTTGAAAATTCGGAGCATTTGCAATAGTGTTTATATAGATTTTTCGTCTTTAATAAGTATGTATGCTTTAAGAAACATATATTCTATTCCTATATCTTCTAGCATAAAAACAAATCTTGAGGTGCTTCGAGTAGGAAGAATTAAATGGAATTATGTCCTAAAGTACAATAAAGCTATTGCTGGAGAAATAACGTGCTTTAAATCGCCTTGTATTGTAGTTTTTGTTTGGCCAATGAGATTGCCTAGTGAATGGATCATGAAAGTCGAAGAGGAAACTATAATACCCGTGAAAGCTTTATACATGCTTCATGGATATATATTGGCACACAAAGGTGTACAGAATTTTGAATTATATTATAATCCTCCAACATTGATATTGTTTACCCGAGCTATATCTATAACTATGTGGTTAATTGTACTCATATATCTCTTATTAATTATACCGATAGCCAGATTAATACATAGATTAGATAAGAACTAGAAACTAAGGAGATTGAATTAATTGAAAGTAGCAATATATGTATCTCGCTTTTTACCAGCTACGGGAGGCATAATATTCCATGTCACTTACTTAGCCAATGATTTAATTAGGCAAGGAGTTAATGTAGAAATACATACTGGTAATGTGATCACCCTTAACAAGAAGAGAATAATGTTGGAGCGTTCACATATAGAGGTTCTAGGAAAAATTGGAATAGTTATTGAGAGAGATTTACTACCTATACTTCCACTTCATATTAGAGCTTTTGAGAAAAGTGACGCAGATGTATTGAACATACATGGTCATGCTGAGCTCTTTACTTCTAATCTTCTACTCACCCTTCGTCGACTTAAGAGACCGATCATCTTAACAAGTCATGGAGCTCTTCAAACAACGTTATTGAATATGCATTATACTAACTCGATATTTCAGATCGGAACCATAGTAGCTAAGAGAGCATTTGCAAAAAGTATTACCTTGAACCTACTAAGGAAGTATGTTGATACCATAATTGCATCTTCCGATGAGGAAAAAAGTGTGCTTTTATTACATGGTCTTAATGCTGAAAGAGTAGTTATTATTAAAAATTTTGTACCAGATCAATATTTTGCATATAAACCTGATGATGATTATGTATTGAGAATTCTGGAACAGTATGCAGTAGAACCATACAATTATGTGATCACAGTATCAAGAATCGACTATAATAAAGGCTTGCACCAAGTAGTCAAAGCGTTGGCATGCCTTTATAAGAGCGGAGTTAGGAAAATTAAATATTTAATTATAGGTCCTGATGAAGGCGCTCTTAACTTTATACTTTCCCTTAGCGATAAGCTTGGCATAAGGCATAATATAGTATACTTAGGTAAAATCACTGACAAGAAAATAATATTAGCTTTAAATAGACTTTCTTTAGCGTTTGTGTACCCGCTATATGCTGGTGCTGCACATTCTCTAGCCGTAATAGAGGCTATGTCTCAACGTACCCCTATTATAGTTTCCAATACACTTAATTCGATATGTAAGCATG
>Ga0180302_10001620_pt1 | contig 10750 bp, 10 predicted proteins | sample GuaBasSediGuay17_FD_121794 | JGI IMG/M metagenome (GOLD analysis project Ga0180302, IMG submission 121794) | Subseafloor sediment microbial communities from Guaymas Basin, Gulf of California, Mexico - Guay17, Core 4571-4, 12-15 cm | ecosystem: Environmental > Aquatic > Marine > Hydrothermal... | reverse complement strand
GGGAGGGACCCTCGGAGGAGCCCCAGGGGACGTTCGGTGTCTACGATGTAGCCCTCGGGGCTTCCCTGGCGGGAGAGCTGGGACCTTTGATCCTGGGGGGTACGGTGAAGGTCCTGTACGAGAAGATATATCTTTACGAGACGAAGGGCCTGGGGGTGGATTTAGGCTTCCTCTGGCCCACGCCGGTACGTGGGCTCGTCCTCGGGGGGGCCGTGTCCAACTTAGGATATGTGAAGGACATACCCCTTCCGAGGGAGGTGAGGGTGGGGATGAGCTACCTAAGGGGGAGGTTTTTGGGAGGGGTTGAGTTCCGCTTCCCGAGGGACAGGAAGCCGGCAGCGTTCCTCGGAGGCGAGGTGAGGATGAGGGGGTTCTACTTGAGGGCAGGATATGCCTCCGGGAGGGACGAGAGGAACATATCCGCAGGGTTGGGGCTTTCCTTGGGCAGGATCGAGGTGGACTACGCATGGGTCCCCTACTACTACGGTCTAGGGGACACCCATAGGTTGTGCGTGAGGTTCCGGACTTGACAGGATGGAGGCATTGGGGTAATTTTAAATTAAAGGAGGTTCCTGTGAGGGAGTACGCGCCGGACGCCATCAGGAACATAGCTCTCGTAGGACACGGAAGTTGTGGGAAGACATCGCTCGCCGAGGCGATGCTCTTCTCTGCGGGCGAGATAAACAGGATGGGGAAGGTCGAGGAGGGGAACACCCGCTCGGATTACACCCAGGACGAGAAGGAAAGGCAGATATCCTTAAACGTCACGGTGCTCCAAGCACATTGGAAGGACGTCAAGGTGAACATCTTGGACACACCTGGATATCCCGACTTCGTAGGGGAGGTGAAGGCTGGACTTAGGGTTGCGGACAACTTCGTGGTCGTGCTAAGCGCTGTCGAGGGGATAGGGGTTGGGACCGAGAGGGCGTGGGAGTTCGTGGAGGAGTATGGACTTCCGGGGTTCTTCTTCGTAACGCAGATGGACAGGGAGTACGCTGACTTCGACAAGGTCCTTCAGGCCGCTAAGGAGCGTTTCGGGCCCGTGGTGCCGCTTCAGTTCCCCCTGGACGGGGGGACCGGGTTCCACAGGATAGTCGACCTTCTGAAGATGAAGGTGTTGACGTACTCCCCTGGGAGCAAGGAGAGGCCGAAGGAGGAACCCATCCCTTCCGAGCTCGAGGGCAGGGCGGAGGAGATGAGGGAGCAGTTGGTGGAGGCGGTGGCAGAGGTCTCAGAGGAGCTTATGGAGAGGTACTTCGAGGGGGAGCTCGGCGAGGAGGAGCTGAAGGAGGGCATAAGGCAGGGGGTGAGGGAAAGGAGCATATTCCCCCTCCTCTGCGGGGATGGGCTGGCGAACATCGGTGTGGACAGGCTCTTAGATGTGGTGTCCGACTACGGAGCGACCCCCGTGGACGGGGAGGTCGTAGGCGCAAGGGATGGGGAGGAGGTCAGGATATCCCCCGAACCGGACGCTCCCCTCTCGCTTTTAGTGTTCAAGACACTTTCCGAGCCCCATGTGGGTGAACTCCTCTTCTTCAGGGTCTACTCCGGCACCCTAAGGTCGGGCCTGGAGGTGCTCAATTCTTCGAAAGGGAGCACGGAGAGGATAGGTCAGATATACATGATGAACGGGAACGAGCGCCACGAGGTGGGCTCCGTCACGACCGGGGACATCGGGGCCTTGGTTAAGCTCAGGGACACCCACACGGGGGATACCCTCTGCGAAAGGGGGGAGCCCGTAGTGCTTCCGGGGATAAGGTTCCCCGAGCCCGTGATACAGATAGCTGTCTCACCCAAAGCCAAGGGCGACGAGGAGAAGATAAACTCAGGTCTGGCGAGGCTGCACGACGAGGACCCGACCTTCTCCTTCAGGGTCGACCCCGAACTTAAGCAGACGATATTGGAAGGTATGGGGGAGATGCACTTGGAGGTCATAATAAGTAAGTTGAAGCGGAAGTTCGGGGTGGATGTGAACGTGGAAGAGCCCAAGATACCTTACAGGGAGACGATAACGATCCCGGCGGAGGGGCACCACAGGCACAAGAAACAGACCGGAGGTAGGGGTCAGTACGGGGAGGTCTACCTCAAGATAGAGCCCTTGGAGAGGGGTGCGGGGTTCGAATTTGTGGACGCTATAACTGGCGGCGTGATACCTTCCAAGTTCATCCCCTCCGTGGAGAAGGGGATAAGGGAGGCCATGGCGGGCGGAGTGCTGGCCGGATACCCGGTCGTGGACCTGAAGGCCACGGTGTACGACGGAAGCTTCCATCCCGTGGACTCCAACGATATATCCTTCAAGATAGCGGGCTCTATGGCCTTTAAGGACGCCTTTATGAAGGCCAAGCCCGTACTTTTAGAGCCCATATACGAGGTTGAGGTCGTAGTCCCTGAGGAGTACATGGGGGACGTGATGGGGGACCTCTCGGGAAGGAGGGGGAAGATATTGGGGATGGAGGCCAGGGGGCCCTTCCAAGTCGTCAGGGCCTTGGTCCCCCTTAAGGAGCTTTACAGGTACTCCACGACCCTGAGGTCCATGACCCAGGGAAGGGGCATGCACACCCAGAAGTTCTCCCACTACGAGCAGGTCCCTCAGGAGATAGCCGAAAAGATAATACAGGAGGCTAAGGAGGCCAAGGAGAAGTGATGGACGGCCTACGTTGAGGGACTAAGGAAGGAGGTGAAAGCTATGTCCGGACATTCCAAGTGGGCACAGATAAAGCATAAAAAGAGCAAGATGGACAGGGAGAGGGGGAGGCTCTTCAGCAAGCTTATAAGGGAGATAACTGTAGCTGCGAGGATGGGAGGCGGGGACGTGGAAGGCAACCCGAGGCTCAGGGCTGCCGTGCAGGCCGCCAAGGCTGCGAACATGCCCCAGGAGAACATAGAGAAGGCCATAAAGAGGGGGACCGGTGAGCTTCCCGGAGTTAACTACGAGGAGGCGGTATACGAGGGGTACGGGCCTTCGGGCGTGGCGCTCATGGTGGAGGTGACCACCGACAACAAGAAGCGCACGGTGGCCGAGATAAGGCACCTCTTCGAAAGGCACGGAGGACATTTAGGGGAGAACGGCTCGGTGTCCTGGATGTTCCAGAACAAGGGGCTGATAGTCCTCGAAAGGAACGCCGTGGACGAAGAGACCCTGATGATGGTGGCGCTGGAGGCCGGTGCTGAGGACATAAGGGAGACTGGGGACACCTACGAGGTAATAACCGAGCCCGGGGATCTGGAGGATGTAAAGAAGGCCTTTGAGGAGAACGGAATCCCCTATGTCCAGGCAGAGCTTACGAAGCTTCCCCAGACCACGGTGCACGTCGAAGGGAGCGACGCCGAAAAGCTCCTGAAGCTTCTGGACGCTTTGGAGGAGCACGAGGATGTGAGGAAGGTCTATTCTAACTTCGAGATGGACGACGCCCTCATGGAGGCCCTGGCGGGATGACGATCCTCGGCGTGGACCCAGGAAGCAGGGTCACGGGGTACGGGTTGGTAAAGTGCGAGGACGGCGAGGTCCGGGCGTTGGGGTTCGGCTGTATAAGGGCAAGGGAAAAAGCACCCTTTTCGTACAGGTTGAAGGAGATATATGAGGCCTTCAGGAAGGTTTTAGAGGTGAACGAGCCGGACTGCGCGGCCGTGGAGGATATATTCTATAGGGAAAATGTGCGTTCGGCCTTCCAGATAGGGCATGCGAGGGGGGTCATCCTTTTGGCGCTCGCCCAGGCCGGGCTCCCTGTGAACGAATATACGCCCGCCGAGGTCAAAAGGTCGGTCGTGGGTTCGGGCTCCGCATCCAAGGAACAGGTGAGGTTCATGGTACAACACATATTGAAGCTTCCCGAACCCCCGGAGCCGTACGATGCCTCCGACGCTTTAGCGGTAGCCCTCTGCCATGTCCACAGGATGAGGACGGGAGGATGATAGCGTACCTCTCCGGGAAGTTAGCTCAGAAGGGCCCCACCCACCTCGTGGTAGATGTAGGAGGGGTGGGGTATTTTGTGCATATACCTCTTTCGAGCTACGACAGGGTAGGGGAGGTGGGTGAGCAGGTCCACATCCTGACGTACCTGCACGTGAAGGAAGATGGGATGGAGCTGTTCGGCTTCGCCACGGAGGAGGAAAGGGAGCTCTTCAGGACTTTAGTGTCGGTCTCAGGGGTGGGGCCCAAGCTCGCCCAGGCTGTGCTTTCGGCCATGTCACCTGAAGAGTTCAGGAGGGCTGTGGCGAAGAACGACCTTGGAAGGCTCACCTCGGTCCCCGGGATAGGGAGGAAGACGGCCCAGAGGCTGGTTCTTGAGCTCAGGGAGAAGTTCGGCGAGGAGGTCCTCCCGGAGGAGGTCGCCCCAGAGGTGGTCGAGGTGAAGGGGGCATCGGAGGAGGCGTTCTTAGCCCTGCTTTCCTTGGGTATGAGGGATTCGGAGGCGAGGACGGCCTTGGCGAAGGCCAGGAGAAGGTTGGGGGAGGAGGCTCCCGTAGAGGAGCTGATAAGGGAGGCTTTGAAGGGGTAAATTTGAGGAGCTCGATCGAGCATTTGACCGCTTTAGCGTTGGGGGCAGTTCTGGCCGCCCTTCTGGGGATGTTGACCTTGGACCTCGTCGTGCTTCCCGTGATCACGAAACATGGTAAATCAATAGAGGTTCCGGATGTAACGGACAGGCCCCTCGAGGAGGCAAGGAAGATCCTCTCGGAGAAGGGGTTCAGGGTGAGGATCGAGGAGGAGAGGTACGACCCGTACGTTCCGAAGGGGTGTATAATATCCCAGAGGCCGGAGCCCTTTTCTAAGGCGAAGTTGGGAAGGAGGATATATCTTGTAGTGAGCAAGGGAAGGCCCTTGAGGGAAGGCGTGGACGTGTGTGGGGTTTCGGTGAGGCAGGCGAAGTTGAGGCTGGAGCAGGCAGGCCTTAGGCTCGGGGAGATGAAGGAGGTCCCATCCTCCGTGCCCAAGGGTGTGGTCATAGGGCAGGCGCCTAAGGCGGGGACCGAGGTGCCCGAGGGGACGAGGGTGGACCTTATAGTGAGCTCCGGGCTCGGGCCCAAGAGGATGCCTGACCTGGTGGGCATGCCCTTGGAGGAGGCCGAGGAGGTCCTGGAGAGGGAAGGGCTGCCCTTCCGGGTGGTACAGGTGCCGGACACGACTTACCTTCCGGGGACGGTCCTCAGGCAGGAGCCCGAGGCGGGAGCCAAGGTCGAGGATGAGGTGATGATCTGGGTCAGCGGGCTGCCACCTTAGACATCTTTGGAGAATATATATGCCCGAGAAGGTCGTGGTCAGGAACAGGAGGGCGAGGCACGACTACGATATACTGGAGACCTACGAGGCAGGGATAGCCCTCAAGGGGACGGAGGTGAAGTCGCTGAGGGAGGGGAAGGCGAGCATCCAGGACGCATATGCGAAGGTCGAAGATGGGGAGGTTTGGCTACATCAGATGCACATAAGTCCCTACGAACGGGGGGGGAGGTTCAACCACGACCCCAAAAGGCCGAGGAAGCTTCTGCTCCATAAGTACGAGATCAAGAAGCTGATAGGCCGGACCCAGGAACGTGGACTTACCCTCGTGCCCCTCAAGGTTTACTTCAACGATAGGGGGATAGCTAAGATCGAACTCGCCCTGGCCAAGGGGAAGAAGCTCTACGACAGGAGGAGGGAGATAGCACGGAGGATAGAGGAGAGGGAGACCGAGAGGGCCTTAAGGGGGAGGAACTGAGATGTCCTTGATAGTGTATCTGTTCGTTCTGGGTTCGCACATGAGTTCTGCTTCGGACGCCCTCTGGGTGACGGCCGACACCAGCTATCATCTCCGGGCCTCCGAGCTTGGGGGACACATCTGGGTCCCCCTTTCCGAGCTGTCTCGGGCCTGGGAGGCCGGACTGGAATGGGACTTCGCTACTATGAGGGTGACCCTCACTTCGGACGGGCACAGGATGGAGTTCGTCCCGGAGGACCCCTTCTTCGTGGTGGACGGGAGGATACACCACCTGCCGGTCCCTCCGAGGATGTTGAAGGGGGAGTTATATTTGCCCTTGGACTTGCTCCTCCCCTATGTCCCCTTCGTCCGGGGAAAGCTTAAGTGGAAGAAGAAAGAAGTGAACATATTGGGGGTCTCCATAGAGGAGAGGGCCAACGGGACGCTGATAGTTGTCCGCACCTTGGAGCCCCTCCGCGCGGAGGCTGCCCTGGCATCGGGATGGCTCCATCTGACGCTCTACAGGGGAAGGTTGGACACTACAGCTATGGGTTCCCTGAGGCCCAAAGGGACGGTGAGGGAGGTGAGGGCTTATCAGTATTCCCATTCGGCCCAGATATCCTTCCGCTTAAAGCCCGGAGTTTCGGAATATCGTATATACCCCAGTCCGGACCCTAAAAAAGTCGTCGTCCTGCTCTGGCGGAGGCCGAAGAAGCCGAAGAAACAGGAGATGTGGGCGTACCGTACTGTAGTCATAGACCCGGGCCACGGTGGGAGGGACGAGGGAGCGGTGGGGCCCACGGGGTTGAAGGAGAAGGATGTGGTCTTGGACATAGCTTTAAGGCTTGCCAAGCTCCTCAGGGAGGAGCTCGGGATGCAGGTGGTGCTCACGAGGACCGAGGATGTATTCGTCCCCCTCCAGGAGAGGGCGAGGATCGCCGTGAACGGAGGGGGACAGTTGTTCGTAAGTCTCCACTGCAACTCAAGTAAAAATCCGAAGGTAGCAGGGGTTGAGACGTATTTCCTTTCCGACGCCAAGACGGAGGACGCAAGGGAGGTGGCGAAGAGGGAGAACGCTTCTTTGAGGTTCGAGGAGGTCATCCCGAGCTTGAAGGAAGATAACTTCACCCTGAAGGACATACTTACGGACATGCTTTCGGACCAGTTCTTGAAGGAAAGCCAGAAGCTCGCAGCGTGCATCCAGGAGGAGCTCGTAAGGGGCTTGGGGTTGGAGGACAGGGGCGTGAAACAGGCGGGGTTCTACGTGATGCTCGGGACCGAGGCTGCCATGCCAAGTGTGCTGGTGGAGCTGGGTTTCATATCCAACCGAAGGGAGGAGAGATTGTTGAAGACTTCCGCCTTCAGGAGGAGGGCTGCCCTGGCCCTCTTCAGGGGGATAAGGAACTTCAAAGAACAGCAGGAGAGGGCGATAGCCCTCCAGGGGGGGAGATGAGGTTTCGCGCGATATTCCTGGGGACGACCTTTTTGGCCTCGGTCGCCTTTGGGGAGCTTTCCGGGCCCACGGCTAAGCTCACGATAGCGAGGCTCAGGTACTCCGGGGGTGGAGATTGGTACAACGACCCCGACGTTATACCTAACCTTTTGGCTTATATAAGGGAGCATACTAACATCCTGACAGCCGAAGACGAGGCGAGGGTCGGGATCATGGACCCGGAGCTTTTCTCCTACCCCATCCTTTACATGACGGGACATGGTAACATAAACTTCTCGGAGGAGGAGGCGAGGAGGTTGAGGGAGTACCTCGTACACGGAGGATTCCTCTACGCCGACGACGACTACGGGATGGACAAGGCCTTCAGGAGGGAGATGAAGAAGGTCTTTCCGGACGAGGAATTGGTGGAGCTGCCTTACGATTACGGGCTGTTCCACTGCCACTACGACTTTCCCGAAGGAGCTCCTAAGGTGCACGAACACTATCCTGGACCCCCGAGGACCTACGGGATCTTCCACGACGGAAGGCTCGTGGTGCTTTACACCTATAACTCAAATGTGAGCGACGGTTGGACCCCGAGTCACAACGACCCTCCGAAGGTAAGGGAGGAGGCGCTCAAGTTCGGAGTGAACATAGTGGTTTGGGCTTTAATGCAGTGAGAACTTGACAAGCACATATGGGGATGGTTATATTCGGCAGGGAAGGACGAAAGCTTAAAGGGAATCAGGCTCTTGGTCGTCCAGCCATCGAGGCGCTCCCAGGAGCGTTTGGGCTAGCAGATGCGGCGGTCGTCGGGATAGTCGACAGGGTGTACGTCGAGAGGAGAGAAAGGAGTAGCCATGCGTTGGGAACAGGAATATCTACAACCGGAGGAGCTAAAGGCCCTTCAGGTTCAGAGACTTAAGGAATTAGTTGCCCGCGTGTACGAAAGGGTACCGTTCTACAGGAAGGTCATGGACGAGAGGGGGGTGAGGCCTGAACATGTCAAGTCCTTGGAGGATCTAAAGCTCCTTCCCATAACCGACAAAGAGACCCTCAGGCAACACTATCCCTTCGGGATGTTGGCGGTGCCTATGTCGGACGTCTTAGAGATACACGTCTCCTCCGGAACCACCGGGGACCCGACGGTCGTGGCTTACACGAAACACGACATAGGCCTCTGGTCGGAGGTCATGGCCAGGACCATAGCCTGTGCGGGTGGAACCAAGGACGACCTTATACATAACGCATACGGGTACGGCCTCTTCACGGGAGGACTCGGCGTACACTACGGGGCGTTGGAGCTGGGAGCTTCGGTGGTGCCGGTATCCGCCGGCGGGACCAAGAGGCAGATAAAGCTCATACAGGACTTCAAACCCACCATCCTCACCTGCACCCCGTCCTACGCCCTCTACATGGCCGAAGAGGCGAGGGAGATGGGCATAGACCCCAGAAAGACTTCGCTCAGGATAGGAATATTCGGGGCGGAGCCCTGGAGCGAGGGGATGAGGAGGGAGATAGAGGCCGCATGGGACCTGTTGGCGACCGACATCTACGGGCTTTCCGAGATAATAGGCCCTGGGGTCGCCCAGGAGTGCCCCGGCCAGGACGGACTCCACCTCTGGGCCGATCACTTCCTCCCCGAGGTCCTGGACCCGGACAGCCTCGAACCCGTGGGGGAGGGTGAGGACGGGATGCTCGTGCTCACGACCCTCACCAAAGAGGGGATGCCGCTTTTGCGCTACGCCACGAGGGACATAGTGAGCATAACCTACGAGCCCTGTCCCCACTGCGGCAGGACGATGCCGAGGATAAGCAAGATAAAGGGACGCACCGACGATATGTTGATAATAAGGGGAGTCAACGTGTTCCCCTCGCAGATAGAGAGCGTGCTCATGGGGATAGATGAGGTACAGCCCCACTACCAGCTCGTGGTCACAAGGGAGAAGGGTCTGGACGAGCTTGAGGTCTGGGTCGAGGTCGAGGAGAGGCTGTTCTCGGACGAAGTGAAGGCGTTGGAGGCCCTGGAGGAGAAGATAAGGTCGGAGATAGAGGGAGTTTTGGGGCTTACTGTCAAGGTCAAGCTCGTTGAGCCCAAAACGATAGAGCGAAGCATGGGCAAGGCCAAAAGGGTCGTAGACAAAAGGAAGATATGATCCAGCATTGGGGGAACATCTAAGATGAAAGGTTCCTTAGGCATATGGATCGTCGATTCCCACACACATGCGTTCCCGGACTCCCTGGCCCCGAGGGCCATGGAGGTCCTCAAGGCCCTGGACGGGAACCATCCGAGCTACTCGGACGGGACGGTAGAAGGTTTGAAGGGTAGTATGGAGATGGCCGGGATCTCGAGGGCATGGTTGATGCCCGTGGCGACCAAGCCCTCGCAGGTCCGTTCGATAAACGACTGGGCGAGGGAGGTCAGCGACGACCGGATAGTGGCCTTCGGTGCCCTACATCCGGACTTGGAGGACTGGGAGGAGGAGATAAGGAGGATCAAGTCCTTAGGACTTCCGGGCGTGAAGATGCACCCCGATTACCAGGACTTCCTTCCCGACGATCCCAAGATGTTCCCCATGTACGATGCGCTGAGGGCCGAGGGACTCATCCTCTTCTTCCACGCTGGGGACGACATAGCATTCCAGAGGCCGGGCTTCGGGTCCCCGGAGCGCATCGCCCGGGTGGTACGGGAGTTTCCGGGGCTTAAGGTGGTAGCCGCCCATCTCGGGGGTTTCAGGAGGTGGGACGCTGTCGAGGAACACTTAGTGGGCAAGGAGCTTTTTTTGGAGACGAGCTTCACATTTGCCCATACGGCCTGTTCCCAGATAGAAAGGATAATAAAGAGACACGGCGCAGAACGGATACTCTTCGGCACGGATTCACCGTGGAAGGACCAGAGGATCGAGGTGGGGAACATCCTCTCCCTGAGGCTTCCCGACCGGGAGACGGAGATGATATTGGGGGGGAACGCGGAGAGGCTTCTGAGTGGATAGGGGGGTGAGTGGCTGTAGAGGACGAGCTATGGAAGGAGACGATAGGAGGGCTGTTTCCGCAGTTTCTGAGCTTTTTCGCCCCAGACCTTGCGAAGGATGTCCTGTGGCACAGAGGATATGAGTTACTCGATAGCGAGCTTCACCAGATAGCTTCAGAATCCGAGGAGACCACGAGGTATGTGGACAGGCTGGTCAAGGTATGGCTTAGAGATGGAGAAGAAAGGTGGATACTCGTCCATGTGGAGGTTCAGGGGTACAGGGACCCCGAGTTTCCCAAGAGGATGTTCACCTACTTTTACCGTCTCTGGGATAAGTTCGGCAGGGACATAATAAGCCTGGTGGTATTCTCCGACCCTTTAAGGGCTTACAAGCCTGGAAGGTTCTTTTGGGAGTTCTATGGGTGCAGGTTGGAGTATAGGTACAGGACATATAAGGTCTTGGATTACAATGACGAAGAGTTGGAGAAGAGCGATAATCCGTTCGGCCTGGTGGTGTTGGCAGCGAAGCGGAGTTTAGAGGCAGGTGAAGATGAGGCGAGGAAATATCGATTTAAGAGGGAGCTTTTGAAGATGTTGCTGGAGAGGGGATACGACAGGGATGAGGTGAGGCATGTGTTCAGATTCCTGGACGGGATGTTGAAGTTGGATAGG
>Ga0180302_10001619_pt1 | contig 10751 bp, 6 predicted proteins | sample GuaBasSediGuay17_FD_121794 | JGI IMG/M metagenome (GOLD analysis project Ga0180302, IMG submission 121794) | Subseafloor sediment microbial communities from Guaymas Basin, Gulf of California, Mexico - Guay17, Core 4571-4, 12-15 cm | ecosystem: Environmental > Aquatic > Marine > Hydrothermal... | reverse complement strand
ATAATAGACTCACTCATCACTACCGAAATTTTTTAATCTCTAAGATCTTATTTGAATTTCATAATAATATATTATTGTTATAATGTTCCGTTATATCGGAATAACTATCGTTTTATTATTTATATTTTATTAAATTTAAATTATTATTATGGCTCTAATTTACTTTTAATAAAACTTAGGAACTCTGTTATTGCTACTTCAGGATCATTACTTATGTAACTCTCTACAACGTTCTCTTCACTACCGTTATGAAAGTGCTTAGGAAATGTTTTTACAAATTTCCATTTCTCATGTGGTGCATTATCGTGTCTAAAAATGAGGCTACTCTTTTGCCAGTGATAGAAGTATTTGTTTTTAGAAATCCACACATCGACAAAAGAGTTATCCAATAAATAAAGCCTTAATTTTAAAGGAGCACCAGAGGGAAGTCTTATGATCTCACCTTTGATGACTATGTCGTCGAATTCCTCCAAAGCGATCTTATATAATCTTCTGTAAACGTCGAATATCATCTGAAATCTCCCTTATTAATTCCTCCAAGTTTTCGAGAGTTATCAAGTCCTCCCAAGCGGGATGCTCCTCAACTTCACCTTTTCTAATCTTTTCCTCAAGCTCCTTCATCGAATTAACGCTATATCTTTTGAGAATTTCTAGCCTTTCTTCCATATATCTTCTTTTTTTCTCGTTAAGATAGGCTATAAGACTAAGAACTATAAGCTTCTCCTTATCAACCCCCTCCTTAGTAGCAATTTTCTCCACTATTTCCGTAATCATACTATTTCAATTGATCCTTAAAAGTATGAAACCTTAATTGTAAAACTTTACTCTTATACAACGTAAGCATTTCTAAACATACTTTATGGATTTTTCAACTTCTTAGTCGTATTTGCTAATCCAGTCAATAGAAGCTTAAGCATCTCTAGCATTATTGACTAACGAGTTTTAGCTTGTCGTGTTTTGTGTCTGTGATGTTGTTATGCTAAACCTGCTAAGTTGTGTTTGGTTGTTTTATTGCTTGTTCAGACTGTCAAATGTATTTTAACACTTACTTAACATTTAGAGCACCAAACACAACTTAACTATGCATTTCGTGTTTTATCAATTATTATTATATCAATGAATTATGCTAATTCATTATCACCTTGTGAGGTACCGTAAGCAAGTAGTTCACAAAGTAACATGTAGTTAACATTGATTAGAACTACCATCAATTGTGTTTTTACTTGGTGTTTCATTAACACTCATTTGGTGAATCGTTAAATTTCATTGGAAATCGATGAATCGTTAAGAAACGTTTGGTGAATAGGAGGACTATAATAATCAACCAAATAAATATTTACAATTTAATTATGTGATCTACATAGAGTTTATTTATAATAGGATAATTACAAGTAACTTGTAAAGTGAGCTATGTTACGACAACGAGAGCTATCGTTCTATTTTTCTCTCTATTGTTGTTTAGTATTTTATCCTATAGCTCTATTAGCTTGTTTAAATCTTCTGTTCTATTGACAACCTTCCTAAATTCTCCTGCCGAGCAGTATAAATTTTTCAGTCTTTAAGTTTACCTTTTGAGCATGCTGCACTTTAATCTATAATTATTATTTTAAATATTTTATAAAATTATCTCAAGAAGTTGTTCTTATGAAATAGAAAATATTTATAGTTTCGATAGAGAGCTAAAATCATGCCTTTTGATATCAAATTTAAAATAAAAGCTCATGATGAAGTAACTCATGCTCGAGGAGGTTGTTTAGAAATTAACGTCAATGGATGTAGGAAAAGAATAGAAACCCCAGCATTATGGTTTGGTGATTTATTTTTTAACACTATAAAATTATGGGAATTTATGAAAGTAAATACTGTCATGTTTAATGCTTATGAGATATTATCTAAGCAAAATTGCAAACGCGCAAAATCTAGAAAAAAGAAATTTAACGATATAATAAACAAGGCAATTGATAAATTTAACGATATCAAGAGAAAAACAACAGTAATGATGGATTCTGGAGGATTTCTACTGCAGAAAAACAAGAAAATGCGGATAAGACCAGAAAAGATTGCTAAAATATATTCTATATTCAGACCAGACATAGGTGTTGTATTAGATTATCCCCTCGATCCGTTGTCATCTAAAGAGGACAACGCTAAAAGATGGAAAAAAACTCTTATAAACACTCTCAGAATGTGGAACAGCGTTGATGTAGTCCTACTCCCCGTTGTCCATGGATACAGCAAAAGTGCTTTAATTAGTGCTTGTAGACAGTTAAAGGAATTATTAGATCCTCAGGTAGTATTAATAGGTCTAGGTAGTTTGGTCCCGATAATCAGATATACTAAAGGCATAAGAGAGTTATTTTCTAGCTATAACAACTTGAGAAGAGGTTATAATTCACTACATCTAGTAGCTGAACTGGTTAGGACTGTTAGAGAAGAATTTCCAGATTCATTTTTGCACGTATTCGGTGTAGGTAGTGTCTCAACTATGCATTTTTTGTTTTCACTGGGCGTTGATTCTGTTGATACTATGGGTTGGAGACTGAAGGCTGCTCATGGAGCAATACAATTACCAGGGGTGGGTGATAGGTTTGTCACGGCAAATAGTAAAAAAAGAGTAAATCTAAGTGATCATGACAAGGAACTACTTGAAAAATGTAAGTGTCCTGTGTGTAAAGGACTTAGTCTCGAAGAGAAACTACAAAATCTTGACAATGCCATAAAAAACGGTACATTCAAGAAGAGAGCAATTCATAATGCTTGGGTATTTAATTGGGAGCTAACTATGGCTAGAAGGATGATTGGAAAGGGAAGATATCTTGATTATATACTCACTAACATCAGCAATAGGGCATACAAGAAAGTTATTGAACTCCTCTTTGTTTGAGATAATCTTCAGGAGTCTTGAAAAGTATAGTTTTGCCTTTTATTATCAGTACTTTACTTCCCAGCAGATCATAATCTCTGGAGATAACTACTACCTTTTCGTGACAGCAACCTATTGCACACTCTATTAATTTATAATCATCTTTGTAGGTACTCTTCAGCCTTTCGTCCTCCTTAGTATCTATTCCTAACCTTCTCTTTTTTGCTTTTATCTTAGATTTTTTTACAATTTTGATACTTTTTCCAAAACTTTTACGTACATAACTCTTAAATTCATCCCAAATTTCTTTAAAACCTATTTCAGGATACCATCCCTTTTTACGATGCCACCCTACAACACTTGCATATTCTTTTAGAATGCTATTTGAAACAACTATATTATCACACAATTCTAAAACTCGTTCTACAAATTTTCTCTCTTCTGTTGTTTTTCCTTTTAATGCCAATTTCATGATATTAGTGTCGATCACTAACATCTCCCCCATCTTCGAATTCCTCCTCTTCCTCTTCTTGCACTTCTAACCATTTTGAAAAAAGTTCCTTCTCGACTTTAACATAACTAGGGATGGGTTTCTCAAGATAACCAAACTTGTTGATGGCTAACTCTTCACAGATCGTTTCGAATGTCTGCAAATCTCTTTCAAAATGATAAACTTTTACAGAATTTGCAGTGAATTTATCATCTATAGCTAGCGGAATTGACAAAATTGGAATGTTAGAGTGTGTTGTGAAAACTACTTTATTGTTGTTATTTAGTACTGCATCTTTAACCATATCTTTTATAAAATCTCGTTGAAATTTAGCATGAAAGCTTATTTCGGGTTCTTCTATCATTATTAATGAATTCTTCACGCAGAAGAGTTGTACTATAATTGGGAGTATCTGTTTTGAACCTGTTCCAGCAAACCTTAAGTTAACTATTGTTCCCGTATAACTGTCTATATAATCCGACGTAAATCCACCCCTCTCCATGTCGGGTCCACTTCTTAAGTCTCCAAGGTCAAATTTTTTGAGTTTTTCTGAAATTTTTTCCAGTTCTTCGCTCTTACGATGTTTCCACAGGTAGTAAAGTATATACAACGCATTTTCACCGTGAGAACCTACGTACAGCTTTTCAAAATCTTTAAATTCTTCTGAGTGGTATATCTGCAAGCGTCTTGGTTCATTAATGAAATCGTACAAACCTCTCATAGCGGAGATGTAATATATACTGAAGATGGATTTTAATACTTCATTCATTGCTATCTTCATGATCTCTATAAGATCGCTAAGAGCACTGTCCTTCACATCTTCTTTCCAAGATATGTGTAATATTTTAATGCTATCTACTACGCTCTCCAGCTCCTCTTTGATTTTGAAAGGTTTGATAATTTGGTTTGAGCTTACATGGAGAATCGAGTAACCACCTATTTCTAATACTTGATCAACTTTACTTTCCGTAAAAATAATGCGATACGATATTCCATGCCTTTGTAGATCATTAGCAGAAACTTCTAACCCCAAAAGTTTTTCCAAGCTCTTAGATAAATACAAGATTCTTTCTTTTGCATTTTCGGAGACAGAAATTGTTACCTTAATTCCTATTTGTCTATCGATTTCTCCCTTATGTACTACTTGTGAGAAATCTCCGAAATTAATCAGACCATTATATTGGATCTTATCTTTACCTACAGACTGTTGCAAGAGAACTAATGCCTCTAAGAGTGTGGATTTACCCGAATTGTTTTCACCTACGAGTATTGTAGCTGGGGCAAAGTCTACTTTTATACCTCTTTCTCCTATTGATTTAAAATTCACAACTTCAACACTATTTATCAATTTAACCACCTACCCTCGCAGTAATTAATCCCTTCTTCAAAATAAGACTTATTAAAGCCGCATCTAATTTTTCTTCACTTATGTTTAGCCTACTCTTCAACTCCTCATAAAGTTCATGAAGATATGTTATTCTTCCTTCTCTTGAGATTTCCTCTGTTGTTATTAACACCTCTATCTCAACTGCTTCCAGCACTTTAGACTCCACTATTATTCTTTTAAGATGTACCTCCAATTTATCGGCTTTATCGATTAGCTCTGAAAATCTTTGTAACTTTGTAATCTTACCCTTTAATACGTTATTAATTGCCACGATAGCTTTATTTAATTCACCGATAACTTCCTGTACGTTTACAGATACTTTATCGTCCAAATTATTTGCTCTTATGATGTTCATAAGCCTGTCAATCCTCAACACGTGTTTTTCAATAATATCTCTTTTTTCTCCAAGTATACGTTTATACTCATCTATCGCAATTCTTAGCTCCATAACAAAATTATTAACTTCATTCAATATATTCCTAACATCAATTTTTTCATTCCTTTTTACCATCTCTTCAAGCAGATTCTTTAAGTTCTTGTACTTTTTGGATACAGTAGCTGAGTTATCAAACTTACTTTCAAGAAAATCACCTAATATTTTTTCGAGTTCTTGAGCAGTATTCAGCAGCCTATGTAATCCAGTTTCTTTTTCTCTCAGATTGTCAAGCTCATTCCAAATTTTTGAATTTATTACTCTTAGCAACTCATCCTTTAAACCTTTTAAGAATTCTAATAGGTCTACTAATGATCTTATTTCTTGTGTTGCAGGTATTACTGGTAAGGTTAACTGCGAGGCTATTATACTTGTTAAGGGAGTACTTCTAAATTCGTTAAGCTTTTCATAGATATTATCCTTGAGCTTATTTATATCTTTTAGTTCGCGTTCAGATTTTTCGATTAGACTCTTTAATTTTTCTATGTAATCTTCCAGACCTAACTTATCTATCAGCCACCACTTTACGCTTATTCGAGAAGGTTCCCTTTCTATATCTCTAAAGTAGAAGGGGAATTGACTTTTGTCTTTATATTTAAGCCACTCCTGTTTGATGAGTTCTTCGAGTTCTGATTGAGTCCAAATTTTTTCGATTATACTTTTCATTTCATCCTGCTTTGATTTTAGCGTTTGGATTTCATTTAACGAGTGAACATCCACATTGACATCAAATTGTTCTAATCTCTTGAGTGTTCCTTCGATTCTCTCGGATATGTCAGTAATTTTTCTTCGAATAGAACTCGTCTTCTCTACAATTGCTACCTGTGTAGATTTGAGATAATTCAAGAGTATCTTATTAAAATGTTCAATTAGTTTTTGAATTACTCTAGCTATTCTAAATCCGAAATCTTGGTTGAACCTTCCATATCGATTAAGTATATCGTAATAATCGTCGACGACTTTTTTGAATTCTTCTAATATTATCACTCTATATCCCCTTTGCTTCGCTGTACAGAAGTATCCATACTTCTTTATATCGGTCAATCTATTTTTATAATTTTCACTGAATCCTTCATATAGCTTGTTAACCAGTATTAGCATTTTGTCAAACTCATTTAGACTGACTAAGTTTTTGTTATCTACTCTTATCTTACCTCTAGATTCCAAAATAGAAATGTAATAATTCTTGAATAGCCAGTGTGGGGTATCCTTATGATGTATAAAGCAACTCTCTAATGTGTCAACTGAACAATATTTATTGTAGATTCTTTCGAGTAAAAATAGAATTCTATCTTCTACTGGAGACTGCACAATACGATACTTACCTCCAGAAACTACATCAACGAGGTGATTGATCTTCAAATCCTTTTCAACACAGTTAGTAAATTGTTGCTCTGAATCCTCAATGTCTCTACCGGAAATAATACCTATTTTAGTCCCGTAAATCTGAAATCTGAGAATGTTTGATTTAGCGAAATTGAACACTTCTTGCGGTCTAAACTCTTCTTCTGGATAGGCTAAGTAGTATTTGTAAATTTCTACTAAATCTACCTCCTTCTGTATTACGTCTCGGTAAATAGGACGTATTACTAAAGACTCAATAGTAGTTAAATTCCTAAGATTTCTGATCAGATTTAAGTTTTCGGCGATATTTCCTAATTTATCTAGGAGAATATCGAGATCAATGTATCGTTCTATTTTATCCCAAAGTTCAGTACGTTCAAATTGTCCAGATTTCTTACTAATAATAATTTTATATAAATCTTTAATTGGTATTTCAAGATATTTTTCACAGAATCTAATAACACTTACTAACTGTTGTACCTCAATAGGACGTAAATTGAATTTTAATATTGGTAGACTATAATCACTCTTGATCTCCTTAAGAGATGCTTCAGCAGCGGGGGTGATATCCTCCGTATAAAATAGGACTATTACGTGTGGAAGATGTTTTCCAGCACCTTTTACAATCTTTTCGAGTCTCTCGCGAATTTCTCTTACCGATTCGTCACTTATGCTTCCTATTGTGGATAAACTTACAACAGTAGCTTTGTACTCCCCCACAGTGAGTTTATAATCATAAATCTCGTCATCATCTACTTTAATTCCACATGATGCTAGGAGAATACGTATACTACGTCTGAACTCATCCTCCATTTTGTCTAATTCCTTGTAAGTTTCCCTCCAAACATTGATCCTTAAATCTCTATCCTTTATGAAATCCAATATCATAACTTCGGGTGCTGGGAAGATTAACTTTGTGAGCTTCTGTGATAAAATGAAGTAATCATCCGAGCTTACAGAGAATGTAGATTTGCTTTGTTTACTGTAGACTTTCTCGATGAAAATATCGACAGAACCCTTGGTTAATCCCACATCTGTCTCCAACAAATATTCGGCGTTCTCCTTTTGTGGCAAAAATATATGTTTTTCAGTTAGGATTTCTTTTCCACTTAATTTAAGTTCTAAGGATGTAAGAAGATTTATAATTTCCTTTATGCTTTCGCTACCTAGGCGAGTATAGTATCCCAAAGTTTCTTCAAGAATTTCTCTAATACCATCATAGTTTCCTTCCAACCTCTTAAGAGCATGAACACCGCGAGCTATGCCATATTTTCTACCCAACTCCCTACTGAGCGCCTCATTGATTAAATGAATACTTATGTAAACATCTTCTCTTCTTAATCCTGTCAGTTTTGCTATATCATCTAAAGATAATGGGCTTTGAACGGCACATAAACATCTAAAGACTTTTAGTACTACGTCGGGTTGCAATCTTTTATATGTAGCCCATTCACGCAAAATTCTCTCACAACTTGATAACATTTCATTGTTGATGACCTCAACTTCTCCACCGTAAATAAATATCCTCTTACCAGAAAGGTACTGAATAAACTTGTTATAATTTATAACAACAGCTTTATCATCATAACCTTTATCTCTCGCTTCAGTAATCGCTGAAGACAGTAATATCCTAATTATATCTACAATTGCTCTTGGATTCTTTAAGGAGATTTTATATATTGTATTGTATATTTCAAGGGGACATACTGGATAAATTTCAGGAAGTTCGTCGTCGTAACAATACCGTACTATACCATGAGCCAATCTTACACCTTCTTCACACGTTAGCTCGGGAATTTTGATTATACTTAGCCTTTGCATTAATCTATTTATTGTCTGAGCAAATTCAGAGTGAGTTAGAGTTCTCTGGTAGGCTGGTGGAGTTATTGAGAGAATTAGATGTAGCTTACCTTCATATTTTCCTCCGACGCTTATTTCTTTAACATATCCATTCACTATGTCTACGAGTCCCGAAAGTACGACACCAAGATGCTCAGTCTTTAGGGTAACTACTTCTTCAAATTCATCTATAAACAAAATTAAAATTTTATTATCATAATGTTCCACAAGTTTCTCTAGGCAACTATATACATAAGAGACTATGTCATCAAAGTTAGAATGATCGGGAATTATTCTCTCACCCTGTGGCCCTCTAAGTAGTTCGCTAATTGTGAGTAGTATCGCTGCTAGTAGCTTGAAACCCGCAGTCTCTCCTCTAAGGTTGATTTTGCCATCTTGTATTTTCTCAATATAAGATGTAATATTTCTTCCAGGAACTAAGATAGTCTTAGCATACTCATCTAAATCTTTCAAGAAACCCTCAAACAAGCTAGTTTTACCTTCACCCCACTCAGCAACAATCATTGCTAGTTGGGGTTCCTTACTTTTCCTGCAAGTTTCTATGAATCTTTTTAAATCGTTAATGACTTCTTCTCTTGACTCTAACGGTGCAAGTTTTCTTAAATCCATCACGTCCTTTCCTACAATACTTGGAAGCTTCTTGGGTGCTTGCGTTAATGGTAAATCATCCATACCTCTTTCCCTCCCTTTATGCTTACTCTTTATCTTTGATAACACTTTTCGTTGAAAGTACTTCCACTAGGTTTGTTTTACCTATTGTTGGCTGGATTTTTCTAGCGTCTTTCACTTCACAGAATACTGGAAATCCTAAGATGTTCATTTGACCCGTTATTATCATATCACCCCTTCCTAAATTTACTAACCTATTCTCTAAGACCTTAGGTAAACCACCAGTAACCTTTTTTACGAAGTTAACATCATCGACAGATACTCTATGTATGAAGAACGTATTTACCATTGACAGTACTATAGGATCTACGAAACTGGGTCTTTGTGTTACTAAGCATAGGCATATACCGAACTTCCTACCCTGTGTAGCTATTAAGGATAGAGTTTCTCGCGTAAGTGTGTATCCGATGGGATATGTCGACGGATTTGGGCAGTAATTTTGAGCTTCCTCTATTATAAGCAGCAGATATCTTTCATCACCTTCCATCTTGTATTTCGTAAATGTATTGTACAACATTTTGGTTAAGTAAGCTATGACAAGTTGCTTGATCTGCAAAGGAACACCCGTTGCTCCTCCCGTACTGAAGTCAATTATAGCTAACTGAGGATTGTCAGTTATATCCTTGACGAACTCCGATGATATCGTCGCTGTTCCTTCTTCGGGTAAGAGATTGTATTTCGTAACTACTTCTGATCTAAAGTGTTCAATTGCACTTTTTATTGCTCTCGCAGTTTGAGGATGTATTGTTCTGTCAATTTGTGTTATGTTATCTATCTCATCAATTAAGTCATTAAAGTAGGCAGTATTTAGGAATATGTCGTTAAATGACCAATCATACTGCTCTTTTAGCCTTCGCAATGCAATTTCAAGTCCCGCTACTTGAAGTTCATTTAAAGTGCCACCAGTCCTAAACGCTATAATCATTTCTGCCAACTCTCTGGGGCTAAATTCTTCAAGATCTATTGTTATCTTCTTTATATTATCTGGATACTCATATCTTTCTTTTCTATAAGCGTAGGAATTGACGAACACAAACCTCAAAACCTTTCTGTATGTCCCAAATGATCTGTTTTTTAAAAAATACCTAAAGTAATCTAAGTAGTCTCCATTGGCATCAATTACAATAGCTGGTAAAGCTGTAACTTTACCATCACCGCAAGGTATCTCTGACAACAGTTCTAATAGGTAGCCAGTTGTGTATGACTTACCCGAACCCGTTGAACCAAATACAGCCAAATGCATCGTTAAACCCTCAACATCTAAAGGTATTGGAATATTTCTGTATCCATATAGAGTACCAAACCAAATGTATCCTTTATTTCCGATGTCTATTCCGAAAATGCCCCTTAAATCTTGGGAAATATCGATGGATACTACTTCATCTCCCGGTTCGGGGGGTGTTGTTATTTCGGATAACCCCACTAGTGTCAATTTTCCAAGTAATTCCAATTCAGCGATTTTATATTTCCTAGCAATATCTACGGGAACTTTAATTCTCTCTCTTCTAGCTTGAGCGAATACATCTCCTTCGCGATAAAACTCATTATACGGAACGATTTTTTCAATTCTGGCTAGTATTTTATTCTTGCTATTAATAATAACGATCATTCCTTCCTCGACCCTATCTTCTGCCGAAGCGTACACTTCACACTTAGCGAATGATGTTGTAGCTCCAGAGAGCACGACACCGATACTATCAGTACT
>Ga0180302_10001618_pt1 | contig 10753 bp, 10 predicted proteins | sample GuaBasSediGuay17_FD_121794 | JGI IMG/M metagenome (GOLD analysis project Ga0180302, IMG submission 121794) | Subseafloor sediment microbial communities from Guaymas Basin, Gulf of California, Mexico - Guay17, Core 4571-4, 12-15 cm | ecosystem: Environmental > Aquatic > Marine > Hydrothermal... | reverse complement strand
CTCATACCCTCGGACCAAGGTTCTGCACCAAACACACCAACCCTCAGGGAAAAATCTTTACTGGGCTCAAGTCCCATCTCATTGGCGACCTCTTTTATTCTCATGGTGTACGATGGTGTACAGCACAAAACCGTGGTGCGCATATCTCTCATTATTTCAATTTGTCTCCTAGTGTTTCCCGTTGCTGAGGGAATAACTGCAGCGCCTAATTTTTCAGCCCCATAATGGAACATGAGCCCGCCTGTGAAAAGCCCATAAGTGTATGCGTTCTGGACAATATCATCCTTCGTTACTGTGGCAGTGGATAAAGACCTAGCCATCAATAAACTCTGCACCTCTATATCGTTTGATGTGAATGGAACAACCGTAGGTTTTCCTGTCGTCCCTGATGATGCATGGAACCGAACAACTCTATCAATTCCAACAGCAAGAAGACCATAAGGATACGCTGCTCGCAAATTGTTCTTTGTGGTGAATGGTATTTTTTCTAAATCGTCTAAGCTCCTTATATCTTCTGGTGTTATGCCTGCAGACTTGAATTTCTCCCTGTACAATGGCACGTTATCGTAGGCATATCTCACAACATCTCTCAGCATTTTTTCCTGATGTTTCCTAATGTCTCCAATGCTCATCCCTTCGCCTTTATCAAACATCCCATATCACCTTCTCCCATCCACATGATATCTCCCATGAAAAAAGTTACGGTATTTTAATCAAACAATGCGTTGCTTCCCAGCACTTTTCCCTCAACCCTCATACACTGCCCATGCACCCTGCCCCGGACCTTCCTCCACGCAAAGTTCAACCCTATCCACGCTGACATCCCCTAACCTCTGCATGAGTGTGTTCAAAATATACTTCGCCAACTGTTCCGCGGTACACTCCACAACATCTAACAATTTCACATCTTCCCTTGGAAAAACATAGTGTTTTCCATGCACATTCACACCCACATTATCGCCCTGCTCAATCCTTATATGCGGGCTTTTTGTTGGTAGGAGTACATGATGGTCTAGTGCGCTCACAATATCCCTCAACACATCCTTAATTTTTACAAAATCCACAACCATGACTTCATTTTTTCCGTAAATCCGCACCCTTACACCATAAACATGGCCGTGCAAGCGCTCACACTTGCCATGGCTCGGTATTATATGGGCGGCGGAGAATGTAATACCCGTTTTCCACCCGTCAATCTCCACGATCATATTATTATCACCTCTTAAGCACAACAATAGCGTAAATTGCGGGCAGGAGTATTAGTGCTGCAATCATACTGTATGTCAAAAGAACCATGATCATGATAACAAACTGGTTTATTGAGGGAATGTTAGCAACAAAGACCGCAGTTATTCCAACAATTACAGTCAATGTTGCCTCAAAAAACGAAAATCCTATGCTTTCTACGGTACGCCTTATGCTTTCAAGCCCTATTCCCTCATCAAGTATGTGCTTTGTCACATGTATTGAAAAGTCTATGCCTATACCCACAATTATGGAACCTATAAGCGCCGTTAGCAGATTTAAGTCCATGTTAAGCATCCTGAACGTTAACGGCTCAAGGCCTACCACAAATATTATGGGCGATATCGTAATGGCTGCAATCTTGATTGACCTGAAAAACACCGATAGTATTATGAAGACTAGCACAAGCGCTATGGCTAGTGTATTGAAAGCATTCTCAAACAACATGTCATTGATCTCAACAAGCACTGGGGCAAAACCCGTCAAATGCGATGTTGATGTAAGCGATAAATGCAGATTATCAACAATACCATTTATATCGTTCACTATTCTCTTTATTGTCCTTGTATCAGCAGCAGGAAGGTCAACATAAATGAGTGTTTTAGAGTATTCTTCATTGACAAACATGCCCCTCATCTCTGGGCTGAGCGTATTATAAAATATATCCATCGCCACCTGCCTTGCAGATTTGTGTATGTAAGGAAGTTGCTGGTCGCCCATCATGTGTACTGCGTCCCAAAAACTCGTATTCTTTCCAATCTCGCTTAAATTAAGCCCTGGAGTAGGAATAAATCCGGGAAGCGAGCCCACAATTTGTGATAAATTAAGTTCTTCAGGCACTCTTACAATTTTCATCACATCCACTATGGAAAGAGGTTTTGCACACTGTATATCCCTTATCCTTGATTCAAGCACATCAATACCGTCGAGCACATCCACATCCTTCATGCTGAAGTCGTAAGATGTGGCAGTAGCAGGCTGTCCCCGTATTAAAAACATGGATAACTGCCCGCCACCAAACCTCTTTGTATACTCCTTCATTGTAAGGATGCTTTCATCATCCTGTGGGGCGAGGTCATAAAGGTTCATGTTTGCCTTAAGGAACTGAAGGGTGTATACGGAAAAGAGAGAGAAAGCAATTGCGATTGCGACAATTTTCTTCCTGTTTGCAATTGGGAAATTTCTTACAAATTTTGTTGGCTTAATCACTGGCGCTTTTTCGTACTTGAGAAGAAGTATTAATGCTGGAACACAAAATATTGTTACCAGATACGCTATTATTATCCCAACGCTCAATCCAAAGCCCAATATTCGCATCGGGTGCATGTTTGCAGTCATTAGGGAGGCAAAGCCTATTGCTGTTGTTGCGGCAGATAGAAATATGGGTTTGTGAGTCTTATCAAGAGCCATAAGCATCCTCTTACGCCTGTCTTTCTCGTCTATTTCCGTGTACTTGTTGGCTATGTACAATCCGTAGGCAACGCCAAGGGGTATGAGTACGGGGGCAACGAAAAGCACTTGTGGGGTTATTGCCCATGAGGTAAAGCCGAGTATTCCAAGAGTAATGCCTATTGTGAGTACAATTGGTATTATTTCTATAATTATTATTTTAAAGCTTCTGTGGAATGCAAAAAGCACCAAACACACAAGTATCACCGCCAGTGGTAGAATTATAGATACTTCCTTGTAAGTTCTGGCGGTAAGCGATTCTGTTATAGCCACGGGTCCTGTGACCTTTATAAAGCAGTGGGTGATGTTCCCCGAGTGTATGGCTTCATCCACTGTTGCCTTAATTTCTTCCACGGACAAGTTTTTGTTAAACCCTATTATTATTCCAGCAGTGTCGTATATGGAGTCGTTATTTGAGTCTGCCACAAAACTTCGCAGCGTATCCTCCGGAATATATCCAATAATATCGTCCACTCTTTTTTGGTCAGGGATTGAGTAATTCCCCTCCATTTTTGTTAGGTTGAGCACAGCAGCACTGTTTGGGAACTCATCAAGCAGTGCCTTTTTAAATCTCGGTGGTGTGCTGTTCACTTCCCTTATGATTGTTGATATGCTTATTACAAACTTTACATTGTCCTGCGACCCATAATCAGTCCTGTTTGGGTTCAAAGAATCCTCAATGTAGCTCATCTCTCTGAGTACACTAACATCCGTTATATTCGTTATATTCATCTTATCCAGAGCATTGCCCGTGTACACATAAAGAATTATAATATCTACAGACCATGAAGCGTTGGGCTCGTTCCTTATTTCGTTCACTATTTGCTCTGTCTCTCCCTTTTGTGGGAGGTAAATCTCCATGTCGGCAGTGAGGTTGTTAAACACCTGCGGAAGACCCATAAACGTTATAAGGGATGATAGAACAATGAATAAAAGTAGAATCTTCTTTGGGTGCCTTACTATAACATGTGTGGTCCACCTGTAAATATCGGCAACATCCACCTGACTAATCTTTTTCACAACTGTATCTCCAACAATATCAGCCTTTCTCCTTGCAACACGCCCCATATGGAGCGCTCTTAACGCTTTACCTTTAGCCCTCTCAGCAATGCTCTCAGATCTCTGCCTTGCCACACGCCCATAAACAACAATGTCTGAAACCTCCCTATCGATAAAGCGGTCAAATAATCGTATTCCTTCCCGGAGTTTCTTTATAAATGGATGCATTCTTTCCTCACCCATTATATTGCTCTCTCCCTAATATATTTTTTGATTTTTCGGCTGCAATCACCTTTTTATCCCACAACGCAATCTCCCTCGCAAAGGTGATGTCAGATGGTTAAACATCTATTGTCTATTATGGATGTTAGGGATGAACTACACGAAATAATAAATTTGGCTATGGAGCTGAAAAAAGCAAAGGACATAGGCGAGCCTTTGAAGGGAAAAAGCCTGGCAATGATATTCGAGAAGCCATCCACTCGAACAAGGGTGAGTTTTGAGGTGGCGATGACACAGCTCGGCGGTCATGCCCTTTATTTAAGTCCAAAGGATTTGCAACTGGGTAGGGGCGAGACGATAGCAGACACGGCAAGGGTGCTCAGCAGGTACGTGGATGCCATTATGTACAGGGCATTTGATCATAAAATGATGGTGGAACTGGCAAACAATTCCTCAGTGCCTGTGATAAACGGGCTTGATGATAAAGAGCATCCATGCCAGATAGTTGCAGACTTGGTCACAATAAAGGAATATAAGGGCGAGTTCGAGGGTAAAAAACTGGCGTATGTAGGGGACGGAAACAATGTTTGCCATAGTTTGCTTTTGGGCTGTGCAATAGTGGGCATGGATATAGCAGTTGCATCACCTAAGGGCTATGAGCCGGAAAAGGAGTATGTTGATCTTGCAAACAGCATAGGGAAACAAAGCGGTGCAAATGTTATGGTTGGAAACAGCATGGAGGAGGCTGCTAGCGGAGCGGATGTGCTGTACACTGATGTCTGGGTTTCCATGGGCGATGAGGCTGAAGCGGAGGAAAGAATGAGGGTTTTTAAGCCCTATCAGATAAACTCAGAAGTGCTTTCAATGGCAAAAAAGGATGCAATAGTAATGCACTGTCTCCCAGCCCACCGAGGTCTTGAGATAACTGATGAGGTAATAGACGGCGAGCAATCGGCAGTATGGGACCAGGCTGAGAATAGACTGCATGCACAAAAAGCAATACTTCTGACCCTGCTGGGATAAAAATCGCCCATTAGGTGCCAACCATAACCTTATTATATACCTACGCTATTAGCAGGAAGCCGATTTAAGGAAATAGTATGGCGGAGGAGTAATGAGATGGCGTATGGGCTGTACACAGCGAGGAAATTGAAGCGCGATAGGCAGAGGAGAAAGTGGAGCGATAGGTATTATAAGCGTCGCGTGCTGAGGCTGAAGGAGAAGAGGGATCCATTAGAGGGCGCTCCACAGGCGAGGGGAATAGTTATTGAGAAGGTGGGCATAGAGGCAAAGCAGCCGAACTCAGCGATAAGGAAGTGTGTTAAGGTGCAGTTGATAAAAAATGGTAGGCAAATCACCGCCTTTGCACCCGGAGATGGGGCAATAAACTTTATAGATGAGCACGATGAGGTTGTTGTGGAGGGCATAGGGGGGAGGATGGGGCGTTCATATGGTGATATCCCGGGGGTGAGGTACAAGGTCATAATGGTGAATAATGTGTCTTTGAAGGAACTGGTTAGGGGTAGAAAGGAGAAGCCTGTGAGGTGATTTTTGTGGAGGTACTAATTTTTGGCAAGTATGACCCAAAGGAAGTTGAGGTCAAAGATCCTGGTATGAAGAAATATATCAACCTCGAACCTGTTATTGTTCCGCACACTTGCGGTCGGTACACAAAAAAGCAGTTTGCAAAATCTAAAATGAACATCGTAGAGCGCCTAATAAACAACCTTATGCGCACGGAGAAGTACACTGGTAAAAAAATGAAGGCTTACAATCTGGTAAAAAAGGCGTTTGAGTATATAGAGAGTAAGGAGAAGAAAAACCCGCTTCAAGTGCTCATTGATGCCATTGAGAATGCCGCACCAAGGGAAGAGGTCACAAGGCTGAAATACGGCGGAATTGCTGTTCCTAAGTCTGTAGATGTATCGCCATCGCGCCGAATTGATGTTGCCCTGCGCAACATTTGTGTTGGTGCGATAAAGGCAACATACAGAAAAAAGACACCCATGTACGTGTGCTTGGCTAGGGAAATAATGCTCGCGGCAAAGGGTGACCCAACGAGTTATGCCGTAGCAAAGAAGGATGAGGTTGAGAGAATTGCTGAGTCTGCAAGATAATTTTATTACTAGGAGGAAAAAATAATGGGGAGAAAGGAGGATAATGTTAGGAGAGCACTCAGTATAATGACAGACCCGACAAGGATACGAAACATAGGCATAGCAGCACATATAGACCATGGAAAGACCACGTTGAGCGATAATTTGCTTGCAGGGGCAGGCATGATATCTGAGGAGTTGGCAGGAAAGCAGTTGGTGCTAGACTACGACGAACAGGAGCAGGCAAGGGGGATAACGATAAACGCAGCCAACGCATCCATGGTGCATCCGTACGGTGGTACTGAGTACCTAATAAACTTAATAGACACACCAGGTCATGTGGACTTTGGCGGCGATGTTACGAGGGCGATGAGGGCAGTTGATGGTGTAATAATAGTTGTTTGCGCGGTTGAGGGTGTTATGCCTCAGACGGAGACAGTGATACGGCAGGCGCTTAAGGAGAGGGTAAAGCCCGTTTTGTTTATAAACAAGGTTGATAGGTTAATAAATGAATTGAAATTAAATCCTCAGGAAATGCAGGAAAGATTTGTTAAGATCATAACCGAGGTCAACAGGCTTATAAAGAAAATGGCGCCTGAGGAGTTCAGGGAAAAATGGATGGTTAAGGTCGAGGACGGGAGTGTAGCGTTTGGCTCAGCCTACTATAACTGGGCTATATCAGCGCCATTCATGCAGAAAAAAGGTGTATCTTTCAAAGATGTTTATGAGTATCTAGGCAAGGGCGACCAGAGAACATTGGCGAAAAAGGCCCCAGTGCATGAAGTAATTTTAGACATGACCGTAAAACATTTGCCCAACCCAGTGGAAGCGCAAAAGTACAGAATACCTGCAATCTGGAGGGGTGATGTTGAATCGGAGGTTGGAAAAGCGCTCATGAATTGCGACCCGAATGGGCCGACAGTCTTTATGGTGACCAAGATAATAATAGACCCGCATGCAGGCGAGGTAGCAGTTGGCAGGCTTTTCTCCGGGAAGATAAAGAAAGGCCAAGAATTGTATATTCTGGGTACAAGCCAAAAGAACAGAGTGCAGCAGGTAGCCCTCTGCGTCGGACCTGATAGAATACCAGTAGAGGAACTCGTGGCAGGAAATATACCAGCAGTGATTGGTCTGCGCGATGCACTTGCAGGTACCACCTGCGCCTCTGCCCCAGAAATCGTGCCGTTTGAGAAAATGGTACATGTTTCGGAGCCTGTTGTTACTGTGGCAATAGAGGCAAAGCACATGAAGGACTTGCCTCGGCTCATTGAGGTTCTGCGCACGATATCGAAGGCTGACCCATCAATCTCTGTTGAGATTAACCAAGAGACTGGGGAACACCTGATGTCAGGAATGGGTGAACTTCATCTTGAAATAACCCAGTACAGAATAATACATGACTACGGCGTGGAGATTGAGGCATCCAACCCTATCGTGGTTTATCGGGAGGCTGTTGTTGGTCGAGGCGGGCCATTCGAGGGTAAATCGCCAAACAAGCACAATAGGTTTTACATAGTCGTTGAGCCTTTGGAGGAGGAAGTTGTAAAGGCGATAAAGGAGGGTATAATTAAGGAGGAAAGAAAAATTAAGGATAAGAAGGCATTAGTTAAGATATTAGAGGATTGTGGTATGGATAAGTTTGAAGCCCGTGGGGTGCAGAGTGTCTACAACGGCAATATATTCACTGACGTTACCAAGGGTATACAGTACTTGAATGAGACAATGGAGTTGTGCATACAGGCGTTCAAGGAGGCGATGGACAAGGGTCCATTGGCAAATGAAAAGGTTCTTGGTGTCAAGGTAAAACTCGTGGATGCAAAGTTGCACGAGGATAGTATACATAGGGGTCCCGCACAGGTCATACCTGCGGTTAAACACGCGATATATGGGGCTATGTGTCAGGCCGGAAGAATACTATTGGAGCCAAAGCAGAGGGTTTACTTGAATGTTCCTCAAGAGGTAATGGGTGACGCCATAAGGGAGTTGCAGCAGAGAAGGGCTGTGATAGAGGATATGCAGCAGGAGGGTGACCTTGCCATTATAATAGCAAAGGCTCCTGTGGCTGAAATGTTCGGCTTCGCGAGTGCGATCAGGAGTGCAACGGGTGGCAAGGTTCTCTGGTCTACCGAAAATACAGGTTTTGAGCCTGTACCTAAGGACATGCAGGATGACGTTGTGAGGCAAATAAGGGTGAGAAAGGGGTTGAAGCCCGAGCCACCTGATGAATCCTATTTCGTAGCCTGACTCAAAGTAAAAACTTAAATAATTGTTGGTGATTTAGGGGTAGTTAAAAAGGAGTGATTGAAAAGGAGGAGAAATAAATGGCAGGAGATAAGAAACCGCACCTGAATCTGGTATTCATCGGGCATGTGGACCATGGAAAGTCTACACTGATTGGTAGGCTACTCTATGATACAGGGAACGTTGACCCGCACCTTATCGATAAGTACAAAAAGGAGGCAGAGAGCGTTGGAAAGGCAACATTCGAGTTTGCATTCGTGATGGACAGGCTCAAGGAGGAAAGGGAAAGAGGCTTGACAATAGACGTGGCCCATCGGAGATTTGATACGGACAAGTATTACTTCACAATCATCGACGCCCCTGGCCACAGGGACTTCGTGAAGAACATGATAACAGGCACAAGTCAGGCGGATGCGGCAGTTCTCGTTGTAGCAGCACCAGAGGGTGTGATGGCGCAGACAAAAGAGCACGTGTTCCTTGCCAGAACCCTCGGTGTAGACCAACTTATTGTTGCAATAAACAAGATGGACGCCACCCAACCACCATACGATGAGGGGAGGTACAACAGTGTAAAGGATGATGTGTACAAGCTGCTAAAATCTGTAGGGTACAAGGACGAAAACATCTGGTTTGTCCCTGTGAGTGCATACTATGGCGATAATGTGGCGAAGGACCACGGCAAACTCTCATGGTGGAGTGGTAAAACGTTGCTGGAAACGCTGGACGAGTTAAAGCTTCCAGAAAAGCCCATAGACAAACCTCTCAGATGGCCAATACAGGATGTTTACAGTATTACTGGGGTTGGCACAGTACCTGTTGGCAGGATAGAGACTGGTGTTATGCAAGTAGGGGACAGGATGGTGTTCATGCCTGCGAATGTGAAGGGAGAGGTCAAGAGTATTGAGATGCACCATGAGCCCATGCAGCGCGCAGAGCCGGGAGATAACATAGGAGCAAACATAAGGGGTGTGAGCAAGAAGGACCTAAGGAGGGGCGATGTAGGCGGGCATGAGAACAACCCGCCAACAGTGGCGAAGGCTTTCACAGCACAGATAATGGTGCTAAACCATCCGAACGTTATAACTGTGAATTACACCCCTGTATTCCATGTGCATACAGCACAGGTGGCGTGCAGGTTTGATGCTTTGCTTAAGAAGATTGACCCAAGAACGGGCCAAGTGATCGAAGAAAACCCAGACTTCATAAAAACAGGTGATGCAGCACTGGTGAGGATAGTTCCCACAAGACCCATGGTGATTGAGGACATGCGCACAATACCGCAGCTTGCAAGGTTTGCAGTGAGAGACATGGGACAGACTGTAGCAGCGGGTGTGTGTATAGAGGTTGAGAAGAAGGAAATGTAATAATCTACACACCTCCTTTTATAATTATTTTTAGGTGGTTGATAGTGGCACAGAAAGCAAGGATATCACTGACGAGCACCGACCCAAAGAAACTCGAGCAGGTTTGCGCCCAGATAAAGGCAATTGCGCAGCGTACGGGCGTTGCTATGAGTGGCCCTATTCCTCTCCCAACAAAGCGCCTTGTTGTCCCGTGCCGTAAAAGCCCAGATGGTGAGGGGAGTGAGACTTGGGAAAGATGGGAATTGCGTATTCACAAGAGATTAATTGATCTTGATGTTGATGAGCGAGCCCTACGACAGGTTATGAGGGTACAGGTACCCGATGGGGTGCACATTGAGATTGTGCTGAAATCATGATGAAGGTTGTTGAGCAGAGAATTTGGATACATAAGGACGAAGTTATTGATGCAATTGAGATTTTTGAGAAGGGAAAACTTAAGTATTATAGTTACACGTATAAGATTTTAAGCAAAAAAGGCGACTGGATTCCCATGATTCGCTGGGACAATTTTGGAAGAATTCCTCATGTTGACAAGTATGACCCGCACACAGGTGCGCTTGTTGAGCAGAGAAATTGTAGTGAGAGGAATTTGACTGACGTAATACACCTTGTCACATCCTTTCGCAGAAACCTGTTTGTCATGGACTTAGGCGCGCTATGATGAGTAATCATAAGTCAGCACCTAGCATTCTCAGTGCTACCGCAAAATTTAACTAAATCTCATTCATACCCCAGCCCATGGTGAGGCGGGAAATAAAAGAGATGCCAATATATCGGAAAACGAGAATGAAGATGGGTGTAAGGAAGAGTATTGACGGAAACATACCGGTTTTTGAGGATGTAGTTGTAGAGCAAATAGGAATTATGAAAAAGGGCAGGTATGGGACAGTTGTTGAGTACTTTGATAAGCCAAAGAAGATCGTATTATGTCCAAGTTGCGGGAAGGAATTAAAAGACCTGAATGCGCTCAAAAAGCATTATGCCGATGAGCATCTTGCTGGAGAGGAATAATGCTGGAGGAAATTAGCGCTGGGTTTTGCCAATTTTTATGCAAAATAATAGAAATGAGCATAGTGGAGCAGGCTTGCATTGAATCAGGTACGTAGCGCTTTGTATAAAACGAGGGGTATGGATGGT
>Ga0180302_10001617_pt1 | contig 10756 bp, 8 predicted proteins | sample GuaBasSediGuay17_FD_121794 | JGI IMG/M metagenome (GOLD analysis project Ga0180302, IMG submission 121794) | Subseafloor sediment microbial communities from Guaymas Basin, Gulf of California, Mexico - Guay17, Core 4571-4, 12-15 cm | ecosystem: Environmental > Aquatic > Marine > Hydrothermal... | reverse complement strand
TTGCTTTGTCCAACAAAAAATTTAGAAGCGACAGTAGGCTATATCACTAGAATGTATGATATTTCTTTCAACGACAAAATGTTGATAATAGAAGGAGAAGGCAGAAGAATAGGAATTGTCGCAGACATACATATCGGAGTAGAGTACGAGTATGCCGATAAAGGTATTAAAATAGTTTTCCAGTACAAGAAAATAGCTGAAAACCTTTTCAAAGATGTTGTAGAGAATAGTATAGATGAGCTTATTCTCTTAGGTGATGTAAAGCACTCTGTTTTAGGTTTTCGGCATTTCGAGGCAAAAATGGTGCATTATGTGCTATCAGCTCTTAAGGATAAAACTAGAGTGAGCTTAGTGCCGGGAAATCATGATGGTGGTATAGAGGAAGCATTACCTGAAGAAATAGAACTAGTTTCTCCTAGAGGCAAGATCGTCATAGACTCTAAAGGAAACCCTATATCGCTTATACATGGTCATGCCTGGCCTTCACCTAAGCTGTTTTCATCAGAAGTAGTAGTTGTTGCACATAGTCACCCGACAGTAGAACTAAGAGATCCCACGGGATATAGGGTAGTAGAACCTATTTGGATAAAGGCTAAAATTCTCGTTGAAAAACTGGCTGAAAGCTACTTGAAGTACAAAGGATTCAAAGAAGTAGAAAATCCTATAGAACTTTTTAAAGAATTATATGGATTTGAGCCTAGAACGAAACACCTGGTAATTATTCCTGCATATAATCCTTTAATGGGAGGCATTAAAGTCAATAGAAGAGATATGGGGCCTCAAGAGCTAATAGGAGTCTTCCTTTTGAATCGTGTAGTAGATTTAGATTCTGCAGAAATATACCTGACTGACGGTACCTACTTGGGAGAGTTAAAGTATATCGTTTGAAAAGATTTAATAACTCCTTATGTGCTTAGATGTACTTTGGTGGATAACTGTTGCGATATGATGTAATTATAGTCGGCGCGGGGCCATCAGGTATATTTGCAGCTATGGAACTTTCAAAAAAATCAGACTTGAAAATAGCTTTAATAGATAAAGGTAGGGATCTGAATAAACGAGTCTGCAACATACTTGAGAAAGGTAAATGCCTGAAGTGTAAACCCTGTAATATGATAAGTGGATGGGGCGGAGCAGGAGCTTTTAGCGATGGCAAACTAAATTACTCTTTTGAGAGCGGAGGATGGCTCCTTGAGCTTATTTCTCGAGATGAACTTTCTCAGCTAATGGATTATGTCGATAAGATCTACTTGAGCTATGGAGCGCCGTCAAAAATATATGAGCCTGATTCCGATTTCTTCGATTACTTAAAATGGAAAGCTAGGCAAGTCGGGTTAAAATTAGTTTACACTCGAATAAGACATATGGGATCTGATGGTTGTAAAAAAGTTTTATTAAATATGAAAAAAGATTTAGAGAATAAGGTAGATATTATTTTAGACACAGAGGTATCAGAAGTTGTTGTTAAAAACAATTGCGTTAAAGGGGTTAAGCTTAAAAATAGCGGTAAACTTGAAGCAAAGTATGTTATCTTAGCTCCAGGCAGGGGAGGAGCTGAGTGGCTCAAAAACAACTTAACAAAAATTGGAGTAAAAATGAAAGTTAATCCAGTAGATCTGGGAGTACGAGTAGAGGTCCCAGCCGAAGTAATGGAAGAGCTTACAAGTAAGCTTTATGAACCTAAATTCATATACTATTCCAAGACCTTTGACGACAAGGTAAGAACTTTCTGTGTAAATCCACACGGAGAAGTTATAGCAGAAGTATATGAAGACATAATTACTGTCAATGGTCATAGCTACGAAGACAAGAAAACCGACAATACTAACTTTGCAATACTCGTGAGTACGAAGTTCACAGAGCCTTTTGAAGACCCTATAGCTTACGGCAAGTACATCGCAAGGCTTGCCAACATTATAGGCGGCGGTGTAATCGTACAGCGGCTGGGGGATCTTCTTCGAGGCCGTAGATCCACTAAAGATAGGATAGAAAGGTCGATAGTTGAGCCCACCTTAAAGACAGCCACTCCAGGGGATTTAAGCTTCGTGCTTCCTTATAGGTACTTAGTAAATATTAAAGAAATGCTTAAGGCATTAAATAAAGTAACTCCAGGAGTTTATTCGGATCACACGCTCCTATATGGAGTTGAGGTTAAATTCTATTCGCTAAGAGTCGATGTAAATAAAGAACTAGAAACAACTACAATTAAAAACCTCTACTGCATAGGAGACGGATCTGGCTTAACTAGAGGACTTGCCCAAGCATCTATTTCAGGGGTCATCGCAGCTAGATCCATTTTAACCAAAGAACACTTAAGGTACTAGGGAAAACTAGTAAAGTTTATTTATTCGTCCAGCTCCATGTAATCGGGGCCGTAGTCTAGCTTGGTAGGATGCCAGGCTTGGGCCCTGGTGGTCCCGGGTTCAAAGCTCTGGGACACGAAGTCCCGGGTGAAAATCCCGGCGGCCCCACTACTTCTTTTCACTAATGAGCCGTATTATGTTGTCTACTAGTTTTCTGTTGTCTGCTATGCTCAGGTATGGATCTAATAGTATAGATGAGTCTCCTATTGCTATGACGTTTTTCGCGGCGACTATTACAGTGTATTCTCCTGGAATTTCAAGTAAGTTGTGCACTGAGGTATTGAAGGATTTTGCTAGAGGAGTTGCATTAGAGTAGATATGTGCGGCTGTGAAGAATATTAGGGTAGATATGTTTAATGTCAGTGGGTGTTTATGATTAGTTACTCTCGCTTCAATATTCCTATATATTCCATGGCGATGATACATATCGTAAATATATCCTGTTGCGAAGAATATCCCGAATTCTGTTGACAACATGTTCATTTGTGTTGGTAGAGTATACGCTGGGTCGTATACTAGTATTAGCAGACCTCCTTCCTTAACGTATTTTTTGATACAGTTTATCTCTTTTTCCGTGTAAGGTCTAGTTGGGGTGAAAACTATTAATGCTCGCGGTTTTTTCTCAAGAGCGCTGCAAAGGTCTTTTTCAATGAACGATATTTTTAGTCCTTTTTCAGTAATTTTTCCGAAGAAGTAAGTCATAAGTGGCGGTACAAATAGATTGCCATGGGCAGTGTCTATAGCAATAGCATTTGAGGAAGTCTCTTTAGCAAACGCGTACTTAGATACTAGTTTCTTTACTATCGTCGCCGAATCATCAATTACGTAAAATGGAGATAGGTATAGTACTGACAAAGGTTCTCTATTTACTTTAGCTAAAGTAGATAAGTTCAGCAAGGTTCTGTTTTCCCAAAGCTTAGTTCCGTAACCTGATATTCCGTAGCGTTTCTCTATAAGCGCGGTAATATCTACAAGGATGTATTTCCTTAAATGTATTCTCTCCGATATTTTAGCTATGGCTTGAGGTATGCCTCCAACGTCGTCTACAAGACCTAACTCTTTTGCAGTAGTTCCGGGATAAAGCTTTCCTAATAATAGTTCTTCCCTAGTAGCTTTCAGCTTACCCTTTCTTCTCTTAATAACCTTATCAACGAAATTACTTGCAGCTTTCTCTATAACCATGGGAAATTCCTTATACGAAAAACCTGCATACTTGTAGGGTCCTGACTCGTAAATGATCTCGGAGGGCACTATTATCGAAGGAGCTAGTGCTATTACTCCAATGTTACCTACAAAAGAGGTCGGAGATGCTATAATGTAGTCTGAGGCAAGTGAGACATAGTATCCTCCTGAAGCAGCGATACCGTCTATAACTACTATAAGAGGCCTCTTTTCGGAAATTTGTCTTAGGAGAAAATATATCTCTTCGACGATAGAAGCATATCCTCCTGGAGAATTCACTAAAACGATGACTGCTACATAACTATCGTTCCTTTCAATCTCATTAAATACGCGTAAGTAAAGCTCTCGATCACTATCGCTTACAAGATATCCATAAACTTTAACCACGGCTATGATCTGAGGTTTAGTCAGCGCTGGTATAACAACATAGTATATAGAGAACACTGACGCAGCAACTATGGTGATAACTATAGCACCCAAAAGAATTTTCTTTCTACTATACTGCATACGAGAAACCTCGTTAAACAGAATATAAGGCTTCCGATTAAAAATGATAAACATAAACAGATTCTTAGCCTCTTTTCGAGAAACTCTCTACTTAAAACAGTAAATACCAAGCTACTATATTAAAAGACTTAGAATAACTATAAAAAACGGTTATATTAAGCTGAATATAATAGAATATTCTGGAAAGAAAGCTTATATATCAGCCTAAGATATCTCTCATGCCGCCGTGGTGTAGGGGTCAACACGTCGGCCTGTGGAGCCGAAGAACCCGGGTTCGAGTCCCGGCGGCGGCCCCTTCTTATCTTAGGCGAATTTTGTGCTACATGAGAGAAACACGTAGCAGAACAGGTCTGATAAAGTCTTGGGATACTTTTGTCAGATTTTATGTTAAAGATGCAACGATCTTACTCAAACAATATTTTAAGTGAAATTTGAGACGGATAAAATTAGAAGATGCGTACTAGAAGTGACGATAAAGCCTAAAGGTTTTCTATCTAAAATCATATTTATGGTCAGGCTATTTTACTTAACTTATATAAGTCATTTCCAATGGCGGGCCCGCCGGGATTCGAACCCGGGACCTACGGCTCCGCAGGCCGCCGCGTTAGACGGACTAGACCTCTATCCGGGCTGCGCCACGGGCCCTTTTAGATAATTGATGTCTCTCATTTAAATCTTATTCAGGTTAAGGTTTTTCTAGTTAAGGATAGGTTTTATAAATGTGCCTTTAAACATATGTGTGGAATGATTTACAGTCCCATAGAGTTTATTGTAAATACTCTTGAGAAAGAAGTGAAGAAAATTATTCGCGAAGAATACGGCTTAGATGCTTACATAGCTGTAGAAGAGGAGGAAAAGTTTGGGGACTTTTCCTTGAAATGCTTTAGTATAGCGAAAAAAATTGGCGAGAAACCTGATGTAGTAGCGGAGAGAATTAAAAGCAAGCTTAGTGAAAGAGCTTTTTCTTTTCTTGAGAAAGTAGAGTCTATTGGAGGCTATGTGAACTTTAGTTTGAATTCAGCTGAGCTGGCTAAAATAGTTTTTACTTCTATTAAGGAGCTTGGAGCTAAGTACGGTTTCAATCCAATAGAGTTCCCTACAACTATTATAGTTGAGCATACCAGCGCAAATCCCATACATCCTCTTCATATAGGGCATTTACGGAACTGCTGCCTAGGTGATTCTCTTGCAAAGATACTAGAGCTTAGAGGACATAGGGTATCGAGGCATTTCTATATAGATGATGTAGGTCTACAGGTAGCGTATGCAGCTTACGGTTACAGTAAGCTAGGCATGCCTGATCCGCCTACAAAGCCTGATCACTTTATAGGGTATATTTACGCGTGCACATATAATGTAGTTGAAACTATTTCACTTAAGAAGGAAATCGAGAAACTCAAAAGCGAAGGACTTCTCGAAGAATACAAGCAGAAGCTATTAGAGCTGGACAAGACTTTAGGTATTCTCTTACGACTTGAGGAAAGAAATCCTGAAATATTCAAAAAACTATTAGACTCAATATCTTCAGATGAAGATCCTGAGGAAAAAATATCTTTAATAAATAGACTATACGAGCAGAGAGATCCTGGTGCAGTAGAAATTGTTAGGAAAACTGTAAATCTTTGCTTAAGAGGATTTAAAGAAACTCTAAGCAGACTAAACATAGATTTTGATTCCTGGGACTGGGAAAGCGACGTTGTTTGGAGCGGTCTAGTCGATAAAGTAATAGAAGGGTTGAAGTCTTCCGGGTTTGTGTCCAGGAAAGATGGCGCTCTCGTATTTGACGCTGATAAAGCGGCAGAGTTACTAGAACTCAAAAGCTTGCTAGGGCTATCGCCTAGGTATAAAATACCATCTATGGTTCTTGTGAGGTCTGATGGTTCTACTCTCTACACTACAAGAGATATTGCCTATACCATTATGAAATTTAGAAAAGCTGAAAAAGTCATAAATGTTATCGGCGTTGAACAGAAGTTGGCTCAATTACATCTTAAGGTTGCGCTATGTGTTTTAGGTTATAGAGAAAAAGCACTAAACTTAATACACTATGCTTACGAGCATGTGAAGCTAGCGGGGGCCAGGAGAATGTCTAGTAGAAGAGGAGAAATCGTCACTATAGATGAACTATTGGATGAGGCAGTAGCTAGAGCTAAAATAGAAATTGAGAAAAGGTCTAGAATGCTTTCTGATGAAGAAAGAGAAGCCATAGCAGAGGCTGTGGGTGTAGGTGCTTTAAAGTATGCTATGTTAAGTGTGTCTCCCACTAAAACAATATCATTTGACTGGAATAGAGTGCTAGACTTCTCTCAGAATAGCGGACCGTTTTTGCAGTACGCTTATGTAAGAGCTCATAATATTCTTGTAAAAAGCGGGCTAGGGGAAAAAGCATTAACTTTAGCAGCAGACTTCTCTCTACTATCTTCAAGAGAGGAAATAAAGCTGATTAAATATCTTGGAAAGTTCCCTGCTATTGTAGCGAAAGCAGCAGACGACCTTAGGCCGGACTATATAATAGATTATACTAATAACCTCGCTAAACAGTTCAACTTATTCTATGATAACTATCCTGTGCTCTCTGCTGAAAATGAAGAGCTGAAGAATGCTAGATTAGTCTTGGTAGCCTCTACTGCAATAGTGCTACGCAACGCGCTAAGTATAATAGGCATAAAGCCTGTGCCCAAAATGTAGCTATGGTTTTCTAGCGAAAACTAAGTACCCTGTGTGTGCTACCATAAATGTTTCTGGTCTTGTCTCTCCTCTCTTAACTTTAATTTTCCTTAAAAATGATTCGAGGGAGAGTATTTCTATAAAGTTTTTCTCCCGGAGTTTTTCGACAACTTTTTCGACCTGATTTATAGTAGGTAAAAATGAGACAAAAACTCCGCCGTGTTTAAGCGCATTTTTTGCATGTTCTACGACGTCCCAAGGATTAGGCATATCTAATATAACTGCATCTACATTTTCCTCGTCTATGCCGTCAATTATGTTTTTGTGTTTTAAAACAACATAGTCTAAGAGACCGCATAGCTCTAAATTTCTTTTAGCTATTTCGAGAAATTCTCTTCTTACTTCATAGCTATAGACCTTCCCCTTAGGTCTTACATAGTACGCTAGAGTTGCCGTGAGAAAACCTGAACCTGTTCCTGCCTCAACTACAATAGATCCCGGCCCTACTCCACTTAAGAAAATAATAAGAGCTAGATCCTTGGGGTATATTACTTGAGTAGTTCTCTTGAACTTAGCTAAAAAGTCAGGAAAAATAGGTTTCGAGAGGATAAATTCCTCGCCTACATGTGTTTTAATAAAATCACCGTAGTTTCTACCTATTATACTGTCGCAGTCAACTATGCCTTTGTGTGTATGAATTTTTTCACCGGAAACTACTTTAACTAAGAATTTTTTCCCCCTATTATAGTAAAGTAGAACGTAATCGCCGTCCTTTATTCGATCTTTGTTCATTGCCCAGCATATTTTTCAACAACAGAAATTAATATTTTGTTCTTAAGTGAAGAATTTAAGCTGTATTTAGTGAGTACTCCACCAAAAGAGCTTTTAAACCATATCTACGAGCTTTGATATATGCGTCTCTGCTAGCAGTTAAATATACTGCGTTAAGTCTTTTAGCTAATGAAAGAGCTGAGGCGGTCTCATAGTTTACTTTAAGCAGGTTCATCGTCTTCACGACTTTAAGTGTAGGTACCTTGTGTACCACTAAGTGCTTTTTGGCAAATTTTCCGCTAATTTTTGAGGATGAAGCTGTTTCTGAGGAAACATGAATTACACTGTATCTAACTAGAGAAGTCTTGTTTTTCTTAGAGATTCTATAAATACATTCAAGTCCCGAGGAGTCTGCGACAAAGTAGGTCATCGTATTTTTCTTGCTAAATATTTAAATAATGATGTCTAAGAAGCACTACAGGCAAATACTGGGAGATTCTCGAAGCTAATACGCTACTAATACGTGGTCCTAATCGGCTGGCTTCATTAGAGGAAATGTTTTTCTAAGAGACTGTACAATAGTTTTATCGTGAGTTCAGAGTTCGAGGAAGATTATGACTGGTTTGATGACTTTGGGTCAAGGAGAAGTAGTTACTGGTTAATAGAGGAGCCCTACAGCGAGATTTACGATGACGATAAATGCGTTAAAATAGTAATAGAGCTCCCTCCTGTTAGAAAAGAGGACGTTAAGATTAAGGTTTACGGAAACCGTATTCATGTAGCTGCAACAGATATTGAAGGAAGAGATTTCTATAAAGAATTCATCTTACCTTTCGAACTGAAACGTAAGCAAGTTAAGGCACTCTTAAAAACGCGTACGTTACTGATAGTAGTTGACAAAGAATATAAGTGAATAGGCTATGGAGGAGCTGACGCTTAATGAAAAGAAATTACTGGAAGTGCTGAAAAAGTATTATTTTAGCGGAGTAAGTAAATCAAAAATATTAAGCTTAGGAGAAGAGTACGCTGAGGCCTATAAGAGCCTTAAAGAAAAAGGATATATAATGGAAATTAGAGTTGGTAGAGGTTATAAAGTATTCCTAACTTATAGAATAGTGGAAGATTCTGTGAGAGAGCTACTCAAAGATATAAGTTTAAAACTTGAGCGATTAGAAAGAAAGCTAGTTTATGCGGAGAAAATAGATTTAAATAAATTGCATGAGGCGGTCCTAAAGTCATATGAAAAACTGAAGGCAGCAGGATATAGTGTAGCGGAAGATAATATTTTAAGAACTTTAGTTGAAGAAGAAATGGGCATTAAAATTGATCCACTAAGGTTCAAGATCGCTTTATTTGAGTTAAGGAAAATTGATCCTCGTATTCGTGTGTATAGGGCTAGGGGTGATGTAGTTTGTCTAGAGATATTGTAAAAATTCTGCAGAAAATATCTCAGATAAAAGTGGCATTTGAGCAGAAGATGGCTGAAAAAATAGATGCCGCAAAAATATTGAACTGCTGTAGGAATGGTGTTGTACCTCCTTCTCCTTCAACAATAGCGGTAGCGGTGGACGATATTATTGGAGCGATATCAGAGAGAGTAAATTGCGTTAAGGAATCAGGAAGGCCTGAGGTAGTGATAATAACAGCTCCTTTTAGGGGAGGAAAGACTTTTGCTTTACAGCTCATCAGGGAGTATGCTTCAGAAAAACAGCCTCCTTTCGATAAAGTTAGAGTAACTCTTTGTCCGTATATTTCGCTTAGGGAGCAAGGAATATCTTGGATAAACATTATTAAAGGTATTATAATAGAGGGAGGTCCTGCACCTTGGATAGGACTAGCATCTCAAATAATGAAAATAGAGTCTACTATAAGTCCAGAAAACTTTGAGGAGAGAACATTAAGAAGCATGAGCAGAATATTCGGTAAAGAAATATCTAAGCTTCTGATTAAAGCCGCTAAGGGAGACATTGATGCTGAAGAAAGACTCAAAAAACTTTTTGAGAAAAAAGAATACTTACATACAATAATCTTACCCAATCTCTCTGAACACGATGCACTAGCTCAGCTATCATTTATGTTGAAGACCTTAAGTAAGGCAGGAATTTCTTTGTTATTAATAGATGAACTTGAAGTGCTGGGCATAGAAGATTTCTCTAAGAGACAGAGATTTCTCTCCCTGTTAATGTCTCTTTATGAAAGAGATATACCTGGACTTCTTTTGGTTTTAGCCTGCGAGAAAAAGAGGCTAAATGATATACTAGTCGAATATGATAGCTTAAATAGATTTAGATTGTTTGAGCTAGCTATTAAGGATTTTACAATTGAAGATATAAAAGTACTAGTTAATAAAATATCTAAGGTAGCTTCAATAGTATATAAAACTGATATAATCCCGAGTTTTTCTGAAGAATGGTATCAGAAAATATATGAAGAAACTGGAGGTCGTAGAGGAGAAGTAGTTCAAATAGTGGCAAATGAAATAATAAAGTGGTACGAGAGCAAAGCCCCATTAGAGATAATAAGGAAAAAAGTACTGTCTAAGCCAATTGATCTAAGTAAACTATCTGATGAAGAGTTTTACAGAAAAACTGAAGAGGCAGTATTTGAGTTCTTAAACTTACTAGGGCTAGAGCCTGCCTACGAGCTATCTTTATCAGGAGGTGAAGAGCTTACAGTTAATATCGAAGATGAAATATATTCAGTAAAGATACTTGCAAGTAATAAGCCTTTAACTAAGGAACAGTTAAAGGAAAAATTAAGCGAAATTAAAGGAGATAATATAATAGTAATTCTTGCAGGAACTCCAGCCTTAAAGAAGGGAGAAGTAGAAGAACACTTAAGAGCTGTAAGTCATAATTACCTCTTACTAGACTTCAAACCTGATGCGGAGGAGCTCAAAATGTTACTACTTTTACCAACACTTGCAAGCGAAGAAGAAAAGAAGACGGTCGTACGTGAATTATCTAAAAAGCAAAGTTTACTAGAAAAGATTTTTAAAGAGCAGGAATACTAGACAAAGTATATCTAATTATTCAAAATAGTATCAAAATAAGTTTAGGTTAAGGAAACAGAACTATATTTCTCACAAGAAACAATTAAATTTAACGGAACTTAAAAACTACTTCCGAAAATTTTCCTCCAAGGCGGGCCCGCCGGGATTCGAACCCGGGACCTACGGCTTAGAAGGCCGCCGCGTTAGACGGACTAGACCTCTATCCGGGCTGCGCCACGGGCCCGTCAATCCTTATCATGAAACTGTATATAAG
>Ga0180302_10001616_pt1 | contig 10758 bp, 9 predicted proteins | sample GuaBasSediGuay17_FD_121794 | JGI IMG/M metagenome (GOLD analysis project Ga0180302, IMG submission 121794) | Subseafloor sediment microbial communities from Guaymas Basin, Gulf of California, Mexico - Guay17, Core 4571-4, 12-15 cm | ecosystem: Environmental > Aquatic > Marine > Hydrothermal... | reverse complement strand
TTTAGATTTTTTAGTATGAATGTTTTTCATTTTTAAATTTTGTCAATTAATTATTAGCCAAAAAATTTATATATCGTCTTGTATATAATTTATCATGATTGTTTATCTTAAGTTTACACCTTATCACACCCTCAAGGAGGTGATTGGTGGTGACGCTACTGGAGGAAGTGATGGGGAAGGAGAAGGAAATAATCCCGAGCGGGGATATTGAAGAGTCTGGAGAGGTTGGAGACTTAAAGGGTTCAATACCGAACATAAAGGATGAACTCACAAACGTCAAGGATGACCTCGTAACCTTCAAGTCGGTAATATCACACGAGATCGGAAACCTTAGGGTATCACTGGATGAACTGAGCATGAAGACCGAGATGAGACTGAAGAGGCTGACGGAGGAGTCCAACGAGAGGTTCGAGGGGCTAAGGGAGGATCTAACAGAGGCTCTTAAGAAGGCTGAGGGGAACAGGGAGCAACTTGAAGCCCTAAGGGACGAGTTCAATAAGACAAAGGAGGAAGTAAACAGCAAGATCGCTGAGGCTGAGAAGAGCATAAATGCGACCATAGATGCCCTAGAGGCCGAGCTTGAGAGGGCGAGAGAAGACCTCTCAACCAGGATAGCAGCGATCCAGAAGAAGTTGAATGCCGCCATCAAGGGGGTTAGAGGGAGCATTGACGCAGCCACGAGGATGATCGAGGATAACAGAGGCTCAATAAACTCCATCAGTGATGAGATAAACAAGATAAACGAGGAGTTAAAGGGCGTTAAGAGTGTAAGTGAGGGACTATCCTCAGCGATCAGCGGGATGAAGGGCAAGCTCAGCGAGCTGATAACGAGGATCGAGATGAACAGGAAGGCCGCCGAGTCATTAGAGGGCGACCTCAAGAGCACGGTGGAGGAGCTTTCAGGGAGGATCACAAGCATCATGGATGAGGTCAAAGAGAACAGGGAGTCCGTGGATTCCCTAAGGAGTAGCATCGAGGGCCTCAGCGGAGACGTAGAGAAGTTATCATCGAGGATCAGGGAGGCTGAGGAGAGACTGGGGTCCACCATATCGACTACTGAGAGGAATAGGGAGGAGATAGGCACCCTAAGGTCTGAGCTCGAGAAGACCACGAGAACCCTAAATGACGCCCTTAAGGAGGTTGAGGAGATCAGGGAGCTAACCGGTACACTGAGTGAGAACCTAAAGAGGAATGTTGAGGGTCTATCAAGACGGATTTCAACGGTACATGGAGACCTAACATCAACGATGGAGGCTACGAAGGGTAAGTTGGAGAGGGAGATCAGGGACCTGAACGGGAAGGTCTCAGACGTGCAAATGGACCTATCATCGGCGATAAACGAGGTTAACGAGCGGCTTGAGGCGATCTTGAACAGAATCAACGACCTCGAGGCTAGCCTAAGGAAGGTTGAGGTCGACGTCAAGAGCTTGGGTGAGAGGGGAGATAGGCGGTACAAGTGGACGGTTGAGGCTGTGAATGCGATAGTGAACAAGCCGTTCCTAAGGCGTCCGAGGATTCCTGAGCTGCCTGAATGAGAACTAACCACGGCTATACGCAGCAATTACAGCAATTACACCTCGACGATATTGAGGCATCTGCCTCCATAATCCAGCTCCCCCATTTTTGTGGGTTTCTTAAGAAGGTGGTGGGTTTGTTTTCAAGAATTTCTATTGGGCTAGGGGGGTGTTGGAGCAATGATGGACATCGCTGCCATGACGTACCTATTCATCTACGTGTTGACGGTGCTTCTGGCCTTCACGGAGACGGTCTCGCTCCCCGTAGCCGCCCTTATAGGTGCCTCCCTATCCATAATCTTCGGCGTACATTATGGGTTCTTCACCTACGGTGATGCCCTCAGCTTCATCGATATGAGGGTTATAGGCCTCCTAGTTGGTGTGATGATAATCTCCGAGGTAGCGGAGAGAAGTGGATTGTTCCGCGTCGTCGCCTTATATGCAATAAAGCTAGCTGGAGGAGACCCTGTTAAGCTGTTCTTCTCCTTCTGCTTCGCATCTGCGGCTATATCCCTATTCCTGAGTGATGTAACGGCTATAATGCTCATAGCAGCCGCGGCTGGTACGATGGCTCGAATCATGGATCACGATCCAACCCCATACTTCGTCTCAGCCGCGATCATGATAAACCTAGGTGGGACGAGCACCCTGATAGGCTCCGTCAGCAATATGCTCATAGGCTTATCCTCAGGGTTAAGCTTCATGGACTTCATAAATTATCTGGCTCTATGTGAGGCGTCGTTATGGATAATCACAACCGTAGTCCTGTATCTATTCTATAAATCCCAGCTCAGTGGTAGGAGGGCTCCCCAAACCTACGACTTCTGGGGCGATGTGAAGGATAAGAGGGCCATATATAAGGCTTCACTGATCATAGCGCTCTTCATCCTCCTCCTCTCACTCTCCGACCACTGGGACATCGGCCCTGAGGCTATAGCTCTCGGATGCGCCATACTGGCCCTAGCCACGAGCGATATGGATACCGGTGAGGTCTTCAGGAGGGTTGATTGGGAGACCATATTCACGATGGTCGGCTTCTTCATAATAGTCGGCGGAATAGAGAGGACGGGACTACTCAGCTTAATCTCCCAGAGGATGTTAGAATTATCCCAGGGTAATTCACTTAAGGCTGCGATATTGGTCTTATGGTCGAGCGGCTTGATTAGCGCTGTTGTGAGTAATATAGCCGTCGCCCTAACCTTCACCCCGGTTATCGAGGGGTTGAACGGCCTCAACTTGACAGCCCTATGGTCCGCCCTAGTCTTCGGCACAAACCTTGGGGGAGCCGCAACCCCATTCAGTGGCGCCGTCTGTATATTGTGCCTCGGCGCCTTGAAGCGTGAAGGTATAAACCTCGGCTTCACCGAGTTCACGAAGATAGGTGTATTGACAACGCTGGTCCAGTTGGGCTTCTCAACGATCTACCTAACCTTTAGGTTTGGGTTGTGGGGTTAGAGGATATGACGAAGATACTGGATCGTATACTCGAGAAGAAGGAGAAGAGGAGGTCGATGCGCCGCTACGAGGAGAGTAGAGAGGACTTTGAGAGGATAATCGGGAAGCCGACGATAAAGATAAACGTCAAGATACCTGAGGGATACGAGGACCAGAAGAAGGAGTTCCTAGAGCTTGAACAGGAGGAGGCCTTCCTGAAGGACGTAAGTAAGAGCCTACTCAGGATCGTAAAGAAACACCTAAAGAAGAAGAGGGAGCCAAACCGTAACACACACAACACAAACAGAAATGCAAGTAACAAGTGAGGACGGAACTAAACCCCCAACAGCCACATCAAAACGTTTATCTGAAATGAACCTTCTAAATACATTAATCCCGCCGGAACCTCCCACCGGGAGGCCCACGTAGACGGACCCAACCGAGATAGGCGAAGCCTCAATCGGTGAGGGAGGGTCTACCCAGGCGTGGGACACGGCGGGCGTGGGCGCGTAAAATCCACGTGTGAGAGAGCTTAGCTGAGGAGAACGTGCCCGTTCGTCGATGAGGCTAAGTGTTAGTCACGTGGAACACAGCGCCCACGATAAAACCTGTTAGATTGTGTCTGTACCCGTTATCCTCAGGATGTAGGGGAAGAAATCCGTTATCTTCTTCGGCTTGAAGAATTCAAGGTTCTTATTTATGCTGTAGAAACCGTATAGGCTATGATCCCCCGTGACTCCGTCACCTGAAGGAGTCATCCCGTGGTCTGATACTATTAGGAAGAGGGTTTCATCTGGAACCTTACCCTTCAATCTTTGAGCTAGGTCATCTAATATTTGGTAGACCCTCCTCAACTTTTGGGGTCGTTTGATGAGGTGGAGGTGTCCCATCAAGTCTGCTATATCGAACCATGCCATGAACAGTTTCCATTCGTCACCTATCTTCTCGAAGACTTGTGAGACTCTCCTCTTGTGGATCTCCCATATCTTCTTCTCGTACTCCCTCACCCCCTTCTCTAAGGCCTTGCTCAGCTCGTAGTGGTATTCTGTGGGCTCGTTATAGGTTGGCACATTCACCGCTATCGATGGCTTGACCAGGTCGAAGATCGTCGTCCCTCCGGTGTCCCTTTTATCTACCACCCTCGGCTTTAACCCCAATCTCCAGAAGAGTTTCCTCTTATTCTTTATCCATACAAGTGGGGGCTTCATCCTTATCCAGTCTAAGAAGCTTCCATACGTCCACCAGCTGTCCACCCCATGCTCGGCTGGGGGTTTACCGGTTATGAAGCTGTACCACGCCGATGGCGTGTGGGGCTTCCCATAGGTTGGGGATATTGGGGCTTCATACCTCCCGTACTCTACCTGTTTCAGGCCTTCCAGGTTCCATCTCTCAACAAGGTCAAGTTCTAGGCCGTCTAGGAGTAGGGCAAAGACCCTCATGGGAGACCCTCTCATCAGAATCGGAGGGTTGATTTTATAAGAGTTCTCTATAGTTTTCCGCGACCTTCCTGAAGGCCTCTATGAACTGTTCTATGAGTCCCCTTTCAGGCTCTATGTAGGCTGGTAGTGTTATTACCCTCTCAGCTAGGCTCTCGGTTATCGGGAAGTCTCCTTTCTTGTAGGGTTTGAATGGTGGTAGCCCCATAAATCCGTGTTGTGTGTCGAGTGGCCCCCTCCCGTGCCCCCAGAGGTCGAACCCCCTACGGTAGATCATCCTCAGATGTTCACCTGGATGTCCTGAGGCCCATACGTGCCCCCTCACCGGGACCCCCTCAGCCTTCAACGCCTCCTTAAACCTCTCCGGTGGGAGTCCACCGAGCTCCTCGGGGTGGTATATAACCTCCCAACCTCCATACAGGCCGTGCCACCTCGCTTTTGGGTATGTGTGGACGGGTTCGATGCCAGGTATATCCCTCAAACCCTTGAAGAGCCTCTCCCGGTTCTCTATGGCCCTCTCAATCCGGTATGGTAGGTTTCTAAGTGAGATTAAGGCTATAGCTAGGGCCAGCGGGTATGCCCTATACTTCAACCCTAAGACCTCGGCGTCAAGGCCTCTATAGGCCGGGTTTGTGATCTCCTCCGTGATCCCCCTCCTATGTAAGTGGCAGTAGATTAGGGCCCTCTCATATAGCTCCCTATTATTCGTACATACGACCCCGCCTTCCCCTCCGGCGACTGGTTTCCCACCTGGGCTTACACCTTGTAGGCTGAAGCATGCTATGTCCCCTACGTTCCCTATCTTCTTCCCGTCCCATTCGCAACCTGCTGCGTGTGCTGCATCCTCGACTATCGTTATACCGTGCCTCCGGCCGATATCCATGAGCGCGTCCATATCGCATACCTTACCGCACATATGCACCGGGTTTATCGCTCTAGTTCTGTGCGTTATTCTCCCCTCAACGTCTTCTGGATCCATTAGGAGGGTCTTTGGATCCATCTCGCAGAATACTGGTCGAGCTCCCATATGTAGAGCCCCCGAGTAGCTGCCTATATACCCAGCTGCCGGGGTTATGACCTCATCTCCTGGGCCGACCCCGGCCGCGTAGTATGCGCTCTCTAGGGCTGTTGAGCCGTGGTCTACGGTTAGGCAGTACTCGCATCCTATATATTCCTTAAATTCGTCTTCAAACTCCTTTGAGATTCCGTAGCCGGCTCCCGTTATCTCCCCCCTCTCGATCAGTTCGCATACAAGCCTCTTCTCCTCCTCTATTGGGCGCTTCCACAACTCCTTCGTGTTAACGGTTACGGCCGGTTTCCCTCCTAGAATTGCGAGTTTGCTACCCATCTCATCTCCCTTCCACGGTAGGGGTAGGGTCCCTTTCGATATTTTACCTTTTCCTTTAATGAACGTCGAGTTTTCACCAGTGGTTGTAGCGCACGTTCTCCTATAGCGGTTTACGGTTTGAGACCGGACCCTTCCTCCTCCTATCTGAACCTGATCGGGTAAGTTCCATACCTTCTTCCAACCTCGACCATGGTTAGGCAGTTCTCCAGTTTGGTGTTTGTGTACCATGAGTTGCTTGAGGATAGTATGTGTCCTCCTCCCGGTGAGGCCCTCCTTATGCACTCTTTCGTCTCCTCCTTGATCGCTTCCCTACTCATCAGCGCCAGGTTGTCGACTGAGACGTTGCCCATCAAGACGAGCCTCTCGCCGTACTTCTCCTTAACCATGCCTATATCAACCCCAGCTGATGGGTCTAGGGAGTGTATCCCATCGACTATATCAACCAGGTATTCCAGCAGAGGTGTGATGTTGCCGTCTGTATGCTTGATGAACTTCAAACCCCTCTTGTGGGCTGCATCTACTTGTATCTTCAAGTGTGGGAAGACGACCTCCCTAAAGAACCTTATGGGAACCATGGGTCCCCTCTTCTCACACCAGTCTCCCCCGCTTATTATGAGCTCGGCGCCGGTTTCGGCTATCAATTTTATGAGTTCAACGTTGTACCTCGTTATCTTTGAGAAGGCTTCCTTGATGAAGCTTGGCCTCCTATACATCCACTCAACGAACTTTACCGGTGTGAATATCTCCCATAATAGGGCGAAGGGGTCCCTTATCCTAGCCGCTAAGACCATCTCCTCCTTGATGAGCTTCTCCATGTACCTTAGGCTCTCCATCCTCCCGGGGGCGTTTGGGTCTGGTATGCCGAATTCCTCCCATTCCTCCGGCGTCTTGAATATCGTCTTCGCTCCCGGTATCCACTTCCTACATTTCGGGTCGTTGTATAGTACTCTACCCCACTCGTCTATTATTGTTCCGTCCGGGTTTGTCTTCGGTCTCCAGCCTTCCGGCGTTGATACGTTGCCGAGTATCATGTCGAAGCCGAGCTTTCTATAGCATTCAACCATCAGCTCGATCAGTTGGTTCTCCTTCCCCCTCTCCTCTAGGGTTAGGGTTGAGACCACAACGTTCCCGTCGTATCTCCTCCCCGTTATCGTCTCCATGTGGGGTAGGTCTATGCCGAGCTCGGTTATCGGAACCCTGTCGGGTTCGGTATGCTCGAATGCCCTCCAAAACCTCTCCCTGCTGTTCATTCCGTACCCTCCTTTATGAGCGTCTTCGCGACCTTGACGGCTTCTACGGCGTCGCTTCCATAGGCGTCTGCCCCTATCTCAGCCGCGAACTCCCTTGTCACCGGTCTGCCGCCAACCATTATCTTTACCGCATCTCGGAGTCCGCTCTTTCTTATCTCCTCTATGGTGTTCCTCATCTCTTCTAGGGCTACGGTTAGGAGGCATGACATGGCCACTATGTCAGGCTTCTCGTTCTTTATAGCTTCTATGAACCTTTCTGGTGGTACGTCTATCCCCAGGTCTATCACCTTGAAGCCCGCTGATGAGAGCATCATCGAGACTATATTCTTGCCTATATCGTGTAGGTCGCCCCTCACGGTTCCGATCACAACCTTCCCAACCGGCTTGGCGGATGTCCTCGTAAGGTGGGGTCTCAACATTTCCGATATCTCACTCGATATTATACCAGCCATTATCAGCTCCGAGAGGAAGTACTCACCCCTCTCATACCTCTCACCGACGAGCTCCAGCCCCCTACTGACAGCATCTATAATATCGACGGGTGACGTTCCAACCCTCAATAAATCTGAGACAACACTCCTAACCCTATCCACATCACTAAGATCTGAGAGTAGACGCTCAAGCTCCCCAAGGAGGCTCTCCCTATCACCCTCCTCCATGACTCCACCCTCCATCACCCTAAGTAACCTCCGAGATAAAACATTTACCACACAAACCAACCTGCAAGAAGATCGAGAACATAAAACTTTTAATAGATAACGGGAAACCTCATTAAAGTGGGGTGGATTAATCAGACCAGATGGGGTCGTCGGCTAGCTTGGTCTAGGCTCCGAGACTTGGGCTCTCGGGACCCCGGTTCAAATCCGGGCGACCCCACCACTCTTCAACCTCTCTTTTGGCCCCAAAAGAAATTTTTTATTGGAACCCAAATCAGAGAGGGAGGGGCCTCCCTCGGCAATGAGCCTGTAAACGGCTTCACCTACAATTAAATAGAGCAAGTCATAATCCTTGATCGTGGTCGATATGGAGCTCCCAAACGTGTGGGGTGGTGGTCAGCTCTTCGCCTATTCTGGGGTTGAGGGGGAGACCGATTGGTACCACCCCTTCGTGGCCAAGACTCTACCCGACAAGCTTGGACTCTCGTTCTTCACTGAGGCTGAGAGGAGGCTCTGGATAACCATCAACCTAGATGGGGTTGTGAAGGAGTCGCTGCCGGGGAGGGGTGAGACGGCCTTCAAGGAGTTTAAACCGGAAGTGGTCTCCTCAGACCTGATAGATGCGGCCGTCATACCGGAGGATGGCTACCCAGAGGTGAGGGTCACATACCTATTCCTAAACAAGGATGTGATCATCGGCAGGGTGGTGTGGGAGGGAGAACCAACCCTAGAGGTTGAGCCAAAGACGACGATCAGGAATGGAGAGGAAGAGCGTAGGGATGGCGCAACCCTCCAGCGGAATGAAGAAGAGAACACGGCATTGGTGGTATCGGGTGGGGATGGACTGCTAAATTTCGCCTACTCCTTCGACCCAACGGATGTAGACGATGCATACGCCAAGGCCCTATCAGCCCTAAAGGAGGATATAGACGAGGTATACGAGAGGAAGGTTGGGTTCTTCAAGGGGTTGCCGAGGCCTGAAGCTGGGTTCCCAAACACCCTCCTCGAGAGGACATACTACAAAGCCTTCTCGGTTTTGAAGGTTAACGTCGAATCACCGGTTGGCAGAATACCATACCACTGGACTACCCCAGATAGGTTCCCGCACCGTTACATGTGGCTCTGGGACAGCGCCTTCCAAGCCCAAGCGTACAAGTATATATCCCCAAGGCTCGGCGAGGAGGCTATAATGGCCGTGCTCTCAACCCAGAGAGAGGACGGCTTCATATCTCACAGGATGGGACCCGGAGAGAAGGATACGACCAGGTTTACACAGCCACCAATACTCGCCTGGGCCACATGGGACATCTACAGATACACACGGAACAAAAGCTTCCTTGAGTACTGCTACCCAAGGTTGAAGGGTTACATCCTATGGGACCTGAGGAATAGGAACTACAACAAGAGGGGTCTATTAGCCTGGATGAAGGTTGAGGAGGCCCACCCGATCTCGGGGAGCAGGGGAGGCGAATCCGGAATGGACAACTCACCGAGGTTCGACGGACCCGGGAATGACGACGCCGTAGACTTCAACTCCTTCATAGCCAACGACCTCGAATACCTAGCGAAGATAGCCGAGGAGACGGGATATACAGAAGAGGCGGAGTTGTGGGCCTCGAAGAGAAGGGAGCTCATCAGGCTTATAAACAAGTACCTCTGGGACGATGAGGACCACTTCTACTACGACCTGAACAGCGAGGGTGAGTTCGTCAAGGTCAAGACAGCCGCCTCCTTCACAACACTATTCGCAGGTGTAGCCAGAAAGGAGCAGGCCGAGGAGCTCATCAAACACCTAACAAACCCTGAGGAGTTCTGGACCCCATTCCCGGTTGCAACTGTATCGAGGGATGAACCAACCTTCTCGAAGGATATGTGGAGGGGCCCGGTCTGGATAAACTACAACTACCTAACCATAGAGGGACTTGAGAGGTATGGGTACCACGATATAGCGAGGGAGCTCGCCGCGAAGACGCTGGACTGGATGGCATACTGGTACGAGAAGACAGGGGTGATATGGGAATACTACGACTGGGAGGGGAAGGTAAACCCAAGGGATCTACCCCGTAAGGGAGGGGTTGGAGAGAAGGGTGGATTGGGCTTCGGGGTGATAGGCGACTACAACTGGTCCGCAGCGGTATACATCATACTAACCCTCAAATATAACCGGCAATAACCAACCGCAAACAGACAGCACTAAACTAAGCTTAAGCTATATACGACTGATTCGACCTCTCGAAGTCCTTAACCAACTCAAGCTCGGGGTCCACAGGGGCTCCAAAACGTGCCTCTGAAGGTGAAACCCTGGGAAGAGGAGGGTTCAACGCCATACGGACAGCTGGGTGGTCAGGTCCGAAGAGCTCCACCGATATCTCGTATACGAGCCTCCTAACCTTCCCTTCATCGACGTAACCCAGAGAGTGTAGGTATTCATGGAGTAGTATGGTGAATAGGAAGGAGTTCACCTCGGTTATAGACCTAGCCGACCTAGATACAAGCTCCAAGACCCTCCTATTCAAGACTATGACGTTCGAGCCCAGCGGGTAGAAGGCACCAACATTTAAGGGGAGGTTCCCAAGGTACAGCATCAACCCGGCCCTCTCCCTACCGAGGGTCTCCCTGACAGCCCTCTTCACAAGGTCGAATATGTCGCCGTAGTCCCTACACTCGTCTAGGAGCCTCCCATAATCCATTTAGACGGCACATCCATGATAGATGATTATAACGCGATTATATAAACCTAGGCCGCATTAAAATCGGCTACTCCCCCGATCTCGTCACGCCTCTCCCCACAACGCCGATCGGAAGGACCTCCCTACCGTAGACCTCGTTAAGTATCTCAGCTATCGCCAGGTAGACGGCGCTTGAGCCGCAGAATATACCCTCATAGCCGCCAACGATCTTCACCATGGCCGAACCGGTTAGGTCACCGAGGGCTAGGATGAAGAAGAGCGCCGTTAGGCTTATGAAGACCGCCTGTAGGGCCCTATTCATCTTGAAGGTTGCTATGGTTAGGAGGGCCGTGAAGACCCCCCACACCATCAGGTAAGCAGCCATCGAGGTCGGTGAAGCGGCCTCTGAGAGGCCCAAGGTTGGGAGGAAGTTGGCAGCCACGAAGGAGAA
>Ga0180302_10001615_pt1 | contig 10759 bp, 3 predicted proteins | sample GuaBasSediGuay17_FD_121794 | JGI IMG/M metagenome (GOLD analysis project Ga0180302, IMG submission 121794) | Subseafloor sediment microbial communities from Guaymas Basin, Gulf of California, Mexico - Guay17, Core 4571-4, 12-15 cm | ecosystem: Environmental > Aquatic > Marine > Hydrothermal... | reverse complement strand
GTAGTTGGATAATTAAGTATAATAGCCTTTTTGCCGACTTTTTCAGCAGCTTCCCAGATGAACTCAGCTTTAACATCTCCCGAATAGAAAGCTTGATAACTTACTTCAGCTGTGCCTGGACGTTTGCCTTTGAATGGTAAGTGAAACCCTGTTATACCATGAGTGCCTGGGTATGCACCAGTAGCTATGCTTATCCAATTAGGTGGAGTGATAGTTGGGTGAGGGACAAGACAATTCTCTGCCCATACTCCATTCTCAATGAGTTTCTTAAAATTCGGTAAATGACCTTCCTGTACGAGTCTCCATAAAGATTTTGTTATTGGCGCGTCCAAACCGATAACTACTATCTTAACCATTGGTATCACTTGTGATCTTTAATAGCTAATATGCTTAATTTTGAGTAATATAGTGTATATGAAATCTTTTGGGTTCTTCTCTACACTCCTTCTCCGGAAGGATAAACAAGAACTCTACAGGAGATGAGTCTATGTATCTAATCTCATAATTATCTAGTTTCATGATCAACCTACTCTCTGCTTCGACATAGAATCCTATTTGAGTACCATTAGGCCTCCTAATCCATTCAGATTCCCACGTTCCATTTCTTTTTCTCATGTCTATCTTCATCCAGGGAGGGGTTTCCTTGCTATTCCAAACTCTATCTCTAGAATAGCACCATATGAGGTATACTCTCTCTACATCACCACTAACTGTAGCTTTAACCTTAAACAAATTGTTTTTAATATAATATTGGACATTTTCAACTTTAGGCCATACACTAACAATCTTTTCTACACCATTGATTAGAGCTAGGATTATGTTCACTTCTCTGACTAATCTCTTATATTCAGCTTCTGCGCGATTTCTTATTCTTTCATATCTCCATGGTCTATTGAAAGTCTTTAAGAATGGTGTCTCAGCTCCTATTGGGTAGAACTTCCCATCATGAGTTCCATATGCACCAATATCTCCGAATATTACATAGAACTTAGGCTTGAACTTATCCCTTAAGTAAGCTATGTTAAGCAAGCTAGACACTATTCTACCAGTGTCCTCAGCAATAAGCCATTTCCTAAACTTCAAAAGATATTTCGGCTGAGGAAATCCTGGAGCTAAGTTCTCATTTGTACATCCCCAGTCCTTTTCCATTAACTCTACTCCATAAATGAAGTCAATTAGCTGATACCCTCCTGGAGAAGCGATTGTAATCCTATCATCAATACTTGAAGCGAACCAGACAGCATAACCCTCTTTAGAACCTCCCATAAGGGCTATCTCTGTAATTTCATTTCCAAATCTTTGACAAAGTCTCTGAAGTAATGTTATTGCCATGCTATTTGTTCGTGCAAGGGCCAATACAAAATTCCCAATAGTTATGTCCTTTACTTCATCCTTGTTAATCCTCATGAGGTTATCATAAATTTTATGAGTCATTTCATCTCTACTTTTGAAGCCTAGTTCCTCCCAATCTACCCTTTGCTCTCCATGAGTTAGAATGGGGACTTTAAGCTTACTAGCCATAAGAACGTACTTACTATCGTATATGAGACCTTCTATGTGCTTAGCTATTACAAAACCTTTTCCATTAATGGCATCTTTTGGATAGTAAAGAACAGATTTCTCATGTAGCGTAATGGTTCTCAATTTGCCCTTGCTATCAAATGTCGTAAAACGCCCAGCTCTCCATTCGCCGACTATTACCTTTACTCCATTTACTTCTTTCTCATCTATTTTCCTCCACTTTAAGTCGCTTAAAGTCATGCTCTTTATTTCATTAATATTATAAAAGTCATTTAGTTTTTCTTTCCATTCTTCTAGCCCTTTGATAATTAGGAAAATGGCACTTCTAGGCCTTAGTGCTATGTTTATAGGCACTCTTTTTGTAGTAAATACACCTATTCTGCTAACGGATTTATCAGTCAGCATTTCTAGCTTGAATTTGTCCGGTAACCAATTACATTTGCTAAAGTCTATCTCCTCGATGTTTTGTGTTTCATCTGACCAATTTGTTAGCGCTACGTATACTGTCCCGTTAGGCATCTTAAATGCTCCAGAAAGAACTGTTGGAAAATCTCTCAATTCATTATTGTACAGTAAGGCTTTGGAGGATATACCTTTTAGTGCAGGGGGCCTAACATACCTACCCAGGGTTAAGAATTCATTACCAATTTTGCTCATCTTTATGAGAGTTCCTATATACTTTAGGACCTCCTCCCATCGAGGTGTTAGTTCTCCTCTTTTCCACTTTAAGAATAAATTCATTCGATCAATGAAGCCGAGTTTATTTCCACATGTCCATATGTATGCATTAACGTAGGCAAACTGATCAGGATTAGAGAAACTCTCATGTCCCTTACTAGCTCTAAATCCTCCAATCATTATAGCATAATCATGGTATACGTACGTCACTAGCGGTATAGGCTCTCCCATTCTTCCGTACCAGAAGGTTGCAAAGTCGAATAATGAACCATCTTCTACATGATAGAATTCGTTTAAGAAACCATCAAAGACTCCTATTTCTATTTCACATTTACCCTCATTATATGTGAAGAAATCTGGATCATTTCTTTTACCAATTTCACGTATTCTCTGTGCTAATTGTCTAAAACCAACGCTGTAATAATTGCCTCCACCTAGAGGATGGTTATGTCCTCTGTGAAAACACAGTTTCATGACCGGGTAATGGTCCCAATAAATGCCGTCAATGTGGCATTCCTTTTGGGCTTGAGGTACATAAGAGGACAGGAGTTCTTGCCACCAAGATGTATAAGGACACATCCAAGCCTTCCTAAACCTAATATAATACTCGTTAAACGGATTATATGCAGCATAAGGTTTTGCCTCCTTCCAATTAAGGGTTGATTTTTCATCTAATGGAAGACGTGTATTAAAGACTCCGGTACCCATATAAATAGCACTAATGATACCAAACCTCTTAAGTTCATCAACGAGGTCCTTGAATCCTGGTTGAGGGGGGAAGTAGTCAGGGGTATCTGATACAACATCTAGATATTTTGACCATCCAACAAAGTGTATAGCATAGCTAGGTGTGGTATTATTTATTGATGCTATGGAGTCAAAAAGTTGTTTCATAGCTAGGATGTTACTTTTAATCAGATTGTATCTCGATATGCTTACATATTGAATGCCTATTCCAAAGTTCAAATCACGTATCTTGTGAGATAAGTCATACCAGCAGTACAAAGGTCCCTTTTTAGCCCATGACTGTTTCAAAGCCCATTTTCTATACAACTCTGCAGCGTCCATCCAGTCTCCTTGAAAAACTCCTAAGACAAAGCTATATGGACTATTGTACTCTCTTGATGTTAGCATATTTTCTGGGAATTGTCTTAATGTGAAGAGTAGAGATGATTTGTTATCTCCATCAAAGATGAACCTCTTTGAATACATTTCTCCATCATATGTAGCGAGATATATACCTCCCTTATCCCCATACACGGCTGCAAATTGCATGCTATAAGTTCCTGGATATGCTCCTAGGACAAGCTTACTATTCTTATCCCAATCATTCGCTACTTCTTCTATAGGCGAAATTCTCCAATGGATGTTATCTATTGGATTTCTGATTAAAGTGCCCGAGTGAAGAGGCATAGCTAAATATGTGTGCTCTTTACTACCTATTGCCTTAATTTTAAGGATTGGGAAGTCTACTAACCATAAGATGTACTTTTTATTGTTAAGTCTAACACTTATACTCCAGTAACTCAGATTACTATTCCTTGGCAGGAGAATATTCACTGTAACAATTAGATTATATTTATCTGTTCTCCAATTCAAGACTAAAATTTCCTCATTTTTTCTTTTCTCTATCGAGAATATCTTAGATAGTTCTTTGTCCAATGAAGTTATCTTTACAAGACATTTTTCATTTGATTTACATTTTATATTTAGCGTACCATTTACTATGTTGTTCGTGTCTATGAGGTAAAGGCTCCATAAAGGAGACTTATCGAATTTATACTCAACATCTATTACTTTGTCCCTTATCGATAGTATGGTGAAGTCTTCAGAAGATAGAATCAAGTTGACCTTATTACTCTCAATACCAATTGTTTCCTCTTTAGGAGGAATGAAGCATATTATTAAGATTAGTAAAGCAAGTACGACTAATATTATTAACACTTTATCACCTACCGACATCTTGTCATACATTAATCCTTGAAATAATATATTAGAATGTGTCGTAAAATACAGAAGTAGACTTAGATTATTTTGGGTTCAGAACCCAAAATAGTAGAGAAAAGACTTAATGAACTTCATCAATAATTAAAAATCATGGAGATCAAAATTTTAGTCATGCTCTTGGCACTCCTAGTTATATTGCTTTTAACTCTATTTATTAGTAATGTAAGGAGAGAAAGAATTATTAAAAGAGTGACTTTGTCAGGTAGGTACATTTCTATAACCATTGCGAAGAAGACAAATTTGCTGAATAAAGGAAAGGCGAGAATTGTTATAGAAGAGGTGAGAAATCTAAAGACGGGTTATTCATGGTGTCTGGAAAAGAGTCCCATATGGCAAGTAGGCTTAGGGAAAGTAGGAGAAATTCCGCAGAGGTATCCATCATTTGCACAAATACGAGCAGGAATGTATTTTGATGATGATAAATTACAACTGGAAAAGAACGAGAACAGGATAATTTTAAAGTGGATAAACATAGGTCTGCCTAATGGCTCACAAACATTATCTATTACAGTAATTATTGAACTTGATCATAGAGAGAAATTAAAGTGGAGCATAGAAGCTTCGGTAAGTCCTGGTGATAATGTAATATATTATGTTAACTTTCCATTCTTATTCTTTGGAAAGATAGGTGATAGCCATGAGGACGATTATTTAGTTTTCCCGCAACGTGAAGGAAGGCTTATAAAAAGCCCTATAGAGAAAGGGAACAAAATACCTGATGATACTAGAAATCTTTTAAGTAGGTCTTTCTTCTACCCAGGTGAGATCACAACGCAATTTATGGCATATTATGATGGTGATAGCGGTGAAGGATTCTATATAGCTGCTGAAGACAAAAATGGAAATGTTAAAAGGGTATATTTCAATAGCATAGATGGTCTACTTTATTTATACTTCACACACTTCAATTTCGCACTACCCGGTCCTAGAGACGAAGTCATTAAGCAACTTCAGTACTTCAGCCTTAGAGATAAGTTAAATTATACTATTGCTACCCAGGTCTTCGTTGGAGACTGGATTGATGCGGCTATGATCTACAGAAAATGGGTTGAGGAAGAGAGACCTATATTCATAAGTAAAGGGAAATTAAAAGTTAGGAGTGATATTTCAGAGAGAGTAAAGCTTACATCAATTGCCATACTCTATAGAATTAGAAGGCCTATCAATGAGAGTGCTACGCTTAATGAAAACGATCCAAATTCTGACTTTTCAAGAATAAAAGAGATGGTAGACTTCTTCAGGGAGAAGGAACACAATCTAAAAGTCGCTGTGAGTATTGTCGGTTTAGAGGAATTCCCTGGACTTGAAGTTGGGGATCTAGCTCTTGGAGGAGACTGGGGTAAAGGAGTCATGAGAAATAATAGTGCTGAATTATTAGATAAGCTATGGAAGGAACTTGAAGTTATAACTGCTTTCAACCGTGATACAGGACACTGGATACTAAAATGTAGAGAGGACTTAAGGGAAGTGATAAATTGTGATCAAATAGAAAGTGATGCCATTCCAAAAGCTATTATAAAAATGGAGAACTTTGAACCACCTCCATGGCCTGCGTTTAAGGGTAAGATGACCTTAAGTTGCCTTGGTAGCAGCTATATCATTGAGAGAATTATAAAAGGTGTTGAAGACACAATTACCAAATCTAAGGTATTAAGTAATGGAAGTATAGGCTATGGGTTTATTGTTGCTGAATTAACTGGGCAGGGCTCAGTATGTTATCCGTGTTATGCTCCTTTCGACATGAAAACAGATCTGAGGTACCATAATCATCCTATAGGAGGAGGGAGTTGGTATATCAAGGCGTGGAGGAGATTAGTAGAGTATTTGTATAGTAAGTATCAGAAAGAAAATCCAGATTTTTGCATCTTAGCGGAGAGGGAACATGAACACTTAATAGATAATGCTATAGTGCTCGGAAAGAATAACATATATCCATTTGATAGTCTAGGCGATTTAGGATTTGGGGGGGATGTTATACTGAGTAGTAATGCACAACCCATTCCATTAATGACGTTTCTATACCATGATTATAGACTCCAAGTAGAAGCACCTTCAATTTTTCCACACTTTCTGGAAAGATATAAAGAGTACGTCAATGACCCTATTCAACTTTATTATCACATTACAGTCTCGTGTATAGTTTGGGGTAGAATTCCAAGCGTGTTATTAGTCAGTACAGACCATCCTAATTTGAAGCAACTAGGACTCATTCTGGGAACACCATCAGAGCGTCCCCTAGTATGGCGAGAGTTATTGAAATATGTAAGAGAAATAACTGAAGCAAGAGCTATAGGTAAAGAATACCTAATATTTGGCCAAGCACTAAGACCACCTAAGGTTGATTGTATGAAGATCAAAATACCTTTAGTAGGAGCTGATGGTAAGCTTCAAGAATATGAGACGCCGGCAATAATAGCAAGTGCATGGAAGTCATATGAAGGGAACATAGGAATAATTCTCGCGAACTATATTAACAAAAGCGTTGATACAGAGCTTGAAGTTGATGTAAAGGCTTATGGATTAGACAAAACGTCATATAGTGTATATTTACTAACAAAAAATGGTAGAGAAACGCTGGGAATCTTTTCGACTTCCCCCTTTACATTGAAGATAAATGTTCCTGCGAGAACTATAATTATTATTGAAATAGATTAAAGAATTTATTATTAGCACCCAAATAATTATCAATCATTCTAAGCTACTGCAAACAAAGCTTATTAGGTTTCACGTGAAAGCTCTTACGAGGTGAGCTCTTTGAAAGAGAGTTCCAGTCCAGGACTAAGTACTAGAGTTCTCATCATGGGGATTATCATCCTCATAATAATTGGAGTATATGGTGGGTTAATGCCATGGTTTGGTGATCCTCAGCTAGCAACCTCACAACTAAATAAGCTCAGAGGAGTATTAGGCTTCCCAAATCAGTTCATTTCAGGATTCGCCTTAATGGTTGTCATGGCATTCATCATCATACCGCTAAATAAAGTACTAAAATTTTCTGAGCATGAGATAGCGTGCCTCTTTACTATGGCTTTAATTGGATGCATGCAAGCATGGGCTAATCACTTTGGTCTCTACTTTTTAGCTGACGGCCAATTCATATGTCTCCCCCCACCTATAGGAGGGCCTACTACTGTTTCGAAAGCTCTTAGAGATTTAATACCAGACTTGCTTACATGTCTAGATACTAGGTCTGTATTACTAGTATTGAAAGCTAATGCCCCAATACCATGGGCGTGTTGGGTTAAACCTTTAGCGTTCTTAGCTATCTTCCAAATCAGCCTAACTCTTTACTTTATGTTTCTCTCAACAACTCTCCTTGGAAAATCATTCATAGAGGTAGAAGCATTACCATTCCCATTAGCTAAAGTCGAGTACGAGTTAGTTAGGATTATAACTCAGCGTGATAAAGAGGTAAGTGGTTCTTTCAATAAGTGGTTCTGGATAGGTTTCCTCATATCCTTTGTAATAAACTTCCCGCTGCTCTGGGCTTTCTTAGGTCCTCGATTGCTTAACATTCCATTTACCTGGACATATTGGGCTCCTGTATGGGACTTTACTCCACTGGGTCTACTGCCTTGGGTTCCATTAGTGTTGGACTTGTCCCCCCACCTAATAGGCTTCTCTTACATGCTCTCTATTGATGTGTTAATTACAGGTATACTGTTCGTATTCATAATGTGGTGGATACTCCCACAAGTCTTCCTAGCCATGGGCAAGTTACCAGCATTCCCCTCAGGAGCAACATACTCCACAGTGAGGTATGGAGTAATGGGCTACTATGAAACGCCTGTAGTGAATGGATATTTCATGTTCATTTTCGGATCATTAGTAGCTTTAGCCTCATGGTCACTTTGGGTCGGTAGGGCAACCATAATCGAGTCCCTTAAAGGTATCTTTAAAGGAGAATTTTCGGAAGAGCGCGGTTTTAACTATCGCTTTCTTGGAGTCTCAACAGTAATCTTTGGTGTACTGGTACTCATTGAATACATAATTTTAGGAGTGCCCGCATGGATAGCTTTGGTCATTCTCTTATGTTTCTCGTTATCCTTCTTAGGATATGCTAGGAATAGAGCTGAATTTGGTGCGTTCGTTGGTGTTAGAAAGCTTGAGGATGCCTTCTTTGGATTTGCTAGAGTAATTCCCGCATCTTTACTTCAAATGGATGGCACTTTTGGTCTTAATAAGACATCCTATGTAACGGTACTGCTTGGAGGATGGATGTGGACTAGGGTTCCTAGAGTATTTCCTGAAGGAGGAATACTTGACTCACTAGCTCTTGGAAAGTATACTAAGACTAAGTACAGAGACGTTCTCATCTCGGCGATATTGTCGATATTGATTGTAGTTCCCATATCTCTAACTATGATGCTTTTCTATTGGTACCAATACAACCTAAGATTGCTTAAGGTCCCATTACTAGTGATGAAAGCTCACTTAGGTTTGTATATGCTAACGCAACCACTCGGTGTCGTTCAGGGAGTATATGCACAAACTTACATGACTGATGAGACAGTAATCTTTCTCATTGCTGGATTCCTTTTAACGATTATCTTAGAAGTGTTAAAGTTAAAATTCATAAAGCTGCCCATAAATGCTGTTGTAATACCCATAGTCTCAACAATAGCAGGTCCCTTCTTACTTGCACCGATGCTCATAGGGTTGCTTGCTAAGTATGTTACGCTTAAGTTCGCTGGTCTAGTGGCGTATGAAAGATATGGCATACCCATGGCTGTGGGCATGTTAGCTGGTTATGCATTTACCTACTTACTAGGTGGGATACTCTTCCAACTCAGCGTCTTCCGTCTATTTGGGTTTTCATTGCCAATATAAAAATGATTAAAGAGGAACAAAAATGAATACGATAAAGAGATTTTTCATTTTGTTTATCTTCTTAACCTCTTTAATTGTATTTACACATTTAACTAGCACTGATCCTCTTGACTCTTCCTATCAGTTTCCCGAACCAACCAGTATAATGAGTAAACTCAATTTCTCTAGGATAGTGCATCATGTGAAATACTTAAGCAGTTTGGGAACTAGATTTACAGGTTATTCTGGATGTGATAGAGCCGCAGAATACATCTATAGTGTCTTTAAGAGATACGGACTTGAGAACGTTCACTACCATAACTACTCTCTGCCTATACCCCTAGATTGTGGAGCTAGGCTAGAGGTATATTATCCTGAGAAGAATACTTTCAGAATTTATCCAGCTTTACCCAATGTTGTTGCTCTATCTACACTACCTTCAAACGGTGTAACCGGAGAACTCGTGTACGTTGAGGATGGAGAATTAAGAAGCTTTAGAGGAAAAAACGTAAGTAATGCTATCGTGCTAATGGATTATAATTCTGGCTGGAATTGGTTAAACGCTGTGAAGCTTGGTGCAAGAGCTGTTATATTCATCCAACCTGAAGATACAAGTTTTAAGGAAACAGGCTCAAAGTACTTTTCTCATGCTAAGCACCCTCCCCTAAACTTTCCTAGATTCATGATCTCGAAGAAGAATGCTGACTACCTTATATCACTATTAAATAGAGGTAAGGTCAAGGTTCGTCTGACAGCTAGAATGATATGGAAAGAGGTAGTTGCTAAGAATGTCATCGGATTCATAAGAGGTGTAGAATACTCAGAGCAGTACATCGTAATTACGAGTTACTATGACTCATTTTCACCAATTCCATCAATAGCTCCTGGAGCTGAAGAGGCCTGTGGAATATCAATACTCTTAGAGCTTGCAAGGTATTTTAGCGAGAATAAGCCTAGCTATACCATAATGTTTATTGCATTCTCGGGTCATCATCAGGGACTTAGGGGGGCTCATGCTTTTGCTCAGGACTACTTCTTCGGAGATAAGAGAGATATTGCTAAAAAGATTATTCTAATGATAAACCTTGATATCTCAACACACTCGTCCACGATCGCTGCTACTGTATATGGTATGAGAATAACATTTGGTTATGATACAACTTTGAAGCATCCAGGTAGCATATATGTTCCTATGAACGAGTACATACTCAGGATATTCAACGAACTCAATGTAAGGACTAAGGGTAGATATTCCTTCTTGAACCTGACAAGTGCGGATTTTGGGACTCTGAAGACTACGCTAGGTTTAAGATTATATAGCTACGATAGTGAAGTCTTTGCTCTCATAACAGCACCAGCATGGACTTTGACCACAATATACGACTGTAGACCATATGTAGGGACTCCTGTGGACACATTCGAGAGGGTTAACTTAGAGAACTTAAAGAAACAGGCAGAACTTATACTCTATACATTACATGTAATCGCAAATACACCAAATCTTCGTGAGAAATATCTTTCGTCTTTCTCTTTTGAAAATGTTATTTCTACGCCATTTTGGACACATATCAGGGGTACAATCGCAGTCTGGAATACATCTAAGTCATGGTATAGTCCAGCCTCAGATGTGCTTATATCAGCTTTGGCAGAGTTTACTACTGGATGCACCTTATATCATTGTCTTAGGCATAACAGAAAATATAAAAAACTAAAGAGAAGGATGCATAAAATTACCACTTATAGT
>Ga0180302_10001614_pt1 | contig 10762 bp, 12 predicted proteins | sample GuaBasSediGuay17_FD_121794 | JGI IMG/M metagenome (GOLD analysis project Ga0180302, IMG submission 121794) | Subseafloor sediment microbial communities from Guaymas Basin, Gulf of California, Mexico - Guay17, Core 4571-4, 12-15 cm | ecosystem: Environmental > Aquatic > Marine > Hydrothermal... | reverse complement strand
CTACACTCTCGGCTAAGGCATTTCTCTCGGCTAGAAACATCAAGATCTTTTCTTTATGGCTTAAGAGATTCATTGGGAGACACCGGCTCACGAAATCGAATAACTCATTTCTAGAGATTTATCGTCTCATTAACCTTGAGTCCCTCACCCGTGAAGATCAAGAGATCTATTCCATTTCCGCTCGCAGCATCCCTGGCTATCGAGGCCTTGATCGCCTTTAATGCAAGTTCCTTTAATTCTTTCATATCCATATCAGGCTTATATGAGCTCTCGATTACGCCTATCGCTATCTCGGCTCCAGTTCCAACAACAGCATAATCGTCTTCAATCATCGATCCAAGTGGATCCAAAACTATTACATGGGCTCCGGTTTCATCAAATCCGCCAACTATAGTCTCAGTTAGATATGGTAGGAATCTACTGCTGAATAGATAGTTTGAGAGAACCTTTGCGACACTCCTAACCGTGGGCTCCCTCCCATACATGTATCTATAGATGTTTATCTCGGCTTGAGCATCCCTGATCAAGCTCTGCATATCTCCGACGAATCCGGCGCATGCTGCGCCTATCTTTGGAGTTATTTGGAAGACTTTTCTCACGACTTTGCTCACGACGAAGTATCCATAAGCGAGCCTCTTCTCCGATGCCAAGACAACGGAGTCCTTACCCCTGATCCCGAGGGTCGTGGCCCCAGGATATGGAAACTGTTGAGCCATGATCTTAACCCAAAGATCTCTCTTAAAGCCTCCTCTTAAACATAGATGCTTTAGACGATGGGCATCAACCTCGAATGATTCACCAATAAACTTATCAAGGATCACGTATCGGATTCATTTGATGAAGGAAACTTATGAAGGTGTCGAGATAGTTGAGACTAAACCAATTGAGGGAGAGGGATTCATAGTCATCGAAGGATTTCCAGATGTGGGCTTAGTGGGGTCAATAGCGGCGTCATTCATAGCTGACAGGCTTGGAATGAAAGAGGTTGGATATGTGGATGTTGAAGCCTTGCCGCCGATAATCTCCGTGAGGGATGGGAAGATCTTAGAGCTTATCAGGATCTATAGGAAGGATAATTTGCTGGCGATTCTCTCAGACGTCCCGGTTCCAGCCTCGATAGTGAAGCCGTTTAGCCGTGAATTGATGAATTGGATCCAATCCAAGAAGCCTAAGCTCATAATATCCTTAACAGGTATCCCCGAGCCCAATAGATTAAACATCGATAAGCCGAAGGTCTATGTCTTGGCGAGTAACGCTGAGTTAGCCCAAAAACTCTATGAGGCTACAGGAATTGATAGATTTAAGGATGGGTTCATAGCTGGAATTAAGGGGATGCTGCTTAAGGAAGGCGTGAGGAGGGGAATAGATACCATCCTGATCTCAGCTCAATCGCACTTCAACTATCCAGATCCGGGATCGGCTGCTGAGGTCGTCAAATATGTCTCAAAGATCTTGCAGATCGAGTTAGATGTCAAGCCATTGTTAGAAAGCGCCGAGGAACTGAAGCTCAAGCTCAGGGACCTGATGAGGAGAACGAGCCAGATGATGCAGGGAGTTCAGAAGTCTAGGGAGCTTGAACGGCCACCAGTCTACTTGTAGGAGGGAGATGGATGAGTTATAGGAGAAAGCCTCTTTGGAGAATTTTGTTGGATGAATTTAGGAGGATTGAGGAAGAGATGAGTAGAATCGAAGATGAATTCATCAGAAGGATTAAAGAGGCTGAGGGGATGAGGGGATGCATAACGCCTCTCCATAATCTCTATGAGTCTGGGGATGAGATAATCCTCACCGCCGATATGCCTGGCTCAAGCAAAGAGGAGATCGATTTAAGGGTTGGAGAGAACTATATCAGAATAGAGGCTCCATGCAAATCTCCGATAAGAGGTGAGAGAAAATATCTACTCCACGTTGAGCTTCCAGTCGAGATAGATCCAACGAGCGTCAGGGCCAGATACAAGGATGGAGTTCTCGAAGTGGTTGCTAGGAAGAGGCTTAGAGGTTTCAGGATCAGGGTGGAGTAGCGAGAGCTCTGACGACCGCGGACCAAGCCTTCACAATATTATCTCTATTGTATCCGCCTCCGCCCATAGCGACGATTCTACCATCACACTTCTCCTCCGCAAGCTTATGCAGCCTCTTCGCGACGAAGTAGTGGACTTCTTCCGTGTATTCAAGCCCGGTTAGCGGATCTCCTATCAATCCATCGGCTCCAGCTTGGAGTAAGATGAATTCTGGATTAATGTTATCTAAGAATTTCTCAACAAGCTTCTTCCAATTCTCCATGAACTCGCTGACCCCGGCTCCGGGCATTAGAGGTATGTTCAGCTTCGTTCCAGTGGCTTCTCCTCCACCTCTTTCATGGGCAAAGCCTGTTCCCGGATATAGGGTCCTACCATCTTGATGGAAATCTACGTGTTTTAATCGCTTATCGTAGTAGAAGTCGTAGAAGACCCCATCTCCATGATGTGCATCGATATCGACATACAGAACCTCATTCAATCCAATCTTATCCAAGAGATATTTTATCGCTATCGATGCGTCGTTGAATATGCAGAATCCAGCTGCTCTCCCTCTTCTCGCGTGATGTAACCCGCCCATCGGATTGAATCCATGATCTATCTCCTCCTTCATGACTAAGTCTACAAGTTTGAGGGTCGATCCGACAACATAGAGAGATGCCTCAAAACATCCTCTAAAGGCGGGCGTATCTCCATAATCCAAGTATCCGCGTCCATCCACAGACATATTCTTCACGAAGTCTACGTAATCTTTCTCATGATAGAATAATACTTCATCGAGGGTCGCCATCCTCGGCTTAACCCTAATTATCTGGCCTGGAAACTCTTTCTCAAGTTCTGGAAGTTTTTCATAGAATCTCTCAATCCTATCCTTCCTAAATGGATGGGGTTGAGGGAAGCTGTAAAGGAGCATTTCCTCACCATAGATCACGCCTACTCTACATCCACTCACAGACGAGTCCCTCCAGAATCGCCATTCAAGAGATTATTAGAGACCAACTATTAGATATTTTTACTAAGGAGAAGTTTCCCCTTTTGGACGAGGAGTTGCTTCGGAGAAGATTCAGAATCTTAGAGGGGAAAGATGGGGTTCGAAGACTCTATGATGACTTAGCTGAGATCTATGACCATTCGCGACTCCTCTATCTCACTAGGAGACTTGAGAGATGCGAGGAGAAGGTTTTGAGCGGATGGCTTGAGAAAATGGAATCCCCAATACTCGATGTTGGATGCGGCTCTGGGAGATATTCCTTGAAATCGGCTAGTAGAGGGGCCGAGATCGTATCAATAGATCTAAGCCTGAGAATGTTAAAGATTCTCCTCAGGAAGCTGGAAAGCCATGGGGTTAGGAAGAATGTTCATGTAGTCTTAGCCGATGGAGAGAATTTACCGTTCAGAGAAAGGTCTTTTAAAGGTCTATTATGCACCTTAACCTTCGACCATTTCCAAGAGCCCGAAAAAGCGGTTTCAGAATTTTCAAGAGTTTTGATGGTTGGAGGACTATGTGTGATCTCTACATTGAATGAGGAGCATCTCAAATTACTTAGAAGACTATTTGGGATACCGGCTGATAAGGTTCTCTTCCTCGGCGAGACCATTCCACCAACCCTAGTCTATGAGACCGGACATACAGGTTTAGAGATCCGGGAATTGCTCTCGATTTACGGCTTTAAATCGATTAAGCTCATGGAATGCTGTTGCTGGGGATTATTCACACCATTCATACCTGAATCGATGTTCAGATTGTTGGAAAGATTGTTACCCAAGCTTAGGAACTCGATCAAACATGCCGCATTACATCTAGTTGTGGCCAAGAAGGCTCCTAAATAACTTCTTCGAGAGCGGAGATCTTCTGAAACTTATTTAAGAAGCTTTTAACGCTTCGAATCGAATCCATAGGCGAATTTATAAAATTTATAATCGATCTTGAATTAGGTATCCTCGATGAAGCCTAAGCATAGCTTAGATGAGAAGGATCTTCGAATACTTGAAATACTCCAAGACGATGGGAGGGCATCATATTCCCAGATATCTAGGAAGCTTGGGATGAGCGAGGCGGCGATCTACTCTAGGATTCAAAAGCTCTTAAAGTTAGGTGTCATAAGGAGATTTCAAGCCATCTTAAATCCTGAGAAACTTGGTTTCACCCTCACAGCCTTCATAGCGATAACTGCTCAGCCGGCCAAGTATGAGGATGTCTTAAGGGCTTTAGCTGAGATACCGGAAGTTCAAGAGATCTATGATGTTACGGGAGATTATTATTGCTTGGTTAAGCTCAGGACTAAGGGCAGGGAGAGCTTAGCGGAGATACTTGATCAGATAGGATCCCTCGATGGGGTGGCGTCTACAGAGACTAGGATCGTCTTGAGAACGATAAAGGAGGATTATGCTCTACCCATCACTAAGCATAAATGATCTCAACTAACTTAAGCAGGTTTTCGGCCACATAGGTTGGCTTGATATTCGGCGGGAGACCTATTAGATCTTCTCTTCTCGAAACCCCGGTTAAGACTAAGGCTGTATCGGCTCCAACATTCTTTCCAGCCAATATATCGGTCTCAACTCTATCTCCAACCACCAAAACCTCATCTGGGCTCATGTTAAGTCTCTTTAAAGCGGCTTCCATGATTATCCTCGATGGTTTACCTATGACTATAGGCTCTATTCCAGATGATTCTCTTAACGCTGCCACTATTGCTCCAGCCCCTGGATCAAGTCCATCTGGAGTTGGGTAGGTTTTATCAGTGTTTGTCGCCACGAATTTTGCTCCGGTCAAAATGGCTCTAAGACCGGCTCTAAGCTTCCAGTAATTTACCTCACGATCGAGTCCAACTACCACGTGTTCCGCCTCATTCCATCTCTCGATTGGGAGTAGCACGTGTCCAATCCTCCTACAATATTCCTTGAATCCCTCCCCAGTTATCGGCAAGATCTTGCTTTTCCCAAAGTTCTCCATTATGTAGCTTGCGGCCACCTCACCTGACGTTAAGACGTGCTCCTCAACACATTCTATACCGAGCTTTCTGAGCTTAATGCAATACTCCTCTGATGTGTAGCCTGAGTTGTTGGTGAGATATATGATCTTAATCCCCATCTCCCTTAATCTCTCTACAGCCCTATCCGATCCAGGAGTCAGCCTATCTCCAACATATATGCATCCATCTAGGTCCAAGATGAATGCCTTGTAATGCCTTCTCATCGTCGAGGATTGGATAGTCCTAACTTAAATGATTTCGTTTTAGATCATATAGCAATGAGATTCTTAGCATGCCCTCAATAATCTTGAATCACTAGGAATAGGTTATGGTTGAGAAGATCCCGGAGATCCTGCTTAGAGATTTTCTCTTCTCTGTGAGGGTTAGATCAGATTCCTGAACGGCTTCGATGAGCTCATAGACCCATCTATCTTCATTCACATAATTTGGAAGCTCCTTGAATAGCATCGCCGGATCCGTTAGACTGGGATATACTTGATATAATTCCATGCATGCGGCGGCCAGAAACCTTATGGTCGCCGGCCCGACGCCTCTCAGAGCTAGGAGTTCTTCGAAGTTTCTTGGAGAACGTTTATTCGCCATCATTATCGTGGACCACTTAATCTTCGGTATATCGATCATGTGGTGGGAGAATTCTTGAGCATCTAGATCTGTTAGGGTTAATTGTCCGATGGGCGGGCTTCTATAAAATCTTCTAAGAGAGTTTAGATCATCGTTAACTGCTTCGACGCAGGCTTTTCGCGCATCTTTACTATCTTCATCTGTCATGTCTAAAACCAATTCTTCTCTTGAGGTCGAGACTATTCCGCTATGGGGTTCCTCGACGAAATTCTTCAATCCTTTGGAGATCCAGTGATATCTCCTCACCAGATTTGTCATGGGCTTTATTCCCTGCTGAACTATCACCCATTCCCCATCCATTGAGACGAGCATGATGTGTAGGTATAGTTGGAATCCATCTTGAATTGCCGCGCTATCCACCTTTGCGACCATCCTGCTGGCATATTTTAGCCTATTAACGAGGTCTTCATCGAAGTTGAATATCTTGGCAATTCTATCGAGTTCTTCGGGAACCTTATATCCTTTGGGCCTCTTACCGCCTATAACAGCTAATCCCATCTCAGGTCGGATAAAGTTCTTCAATATAGCGGCTATGACCGTCGTTGCTCCTCCTCCAAGTTCATCTAGATATGCAGATGCTGCGAGGGCGTCGAAGAAGATGGGGGAAGAGAATCCTCTCATGAATTTCTCGACTCCGAATAGCTCGATATATGATGTCATGATCTTTATCAGGGCGTTTTCAGCCATTCTGAAATACCATTTGGGCTTTGTTGAATAGATGAGTCGAAGTTCCCTTAGACCCGCCCTATACATCCTATAGGGTAGTCGCTGGGTCAAATTAATCTATTGCCTTTTCAAAAAGTGTGGAGATATACGCCAAAGCTTACGGCATATTACTTTTTCCACAAGCTTTAAGTCTTATAATGAGCCAGGCTATCAACGCTATTATGGTTGGGATCTGGAAGATGAATAGCAGAAAGATCTGATTTAGGATTGGGGAGAAGAAATACTGGTAAATCGTCAATACTATCGTTATGGAGGCCAGAATTATAAATGCCAATAACCACGACAATTCTTCTCGTTTCATTAGGCTCTCTGCTCCAACTTCTCCATCAAGTCCTTCAATGGAATATCGATGTAGCTTCCATCAGGTCTTCTCCTTCTAATGATTATTGGGAGAACTCCAGCTTCAAGTTCTCTCTCAGCTATGTCGATCGGCGTATCTCCAGGCTTCACCTCAACCAATGGGAATGCTCCCAGGGCTAGCTGAAGCGCTCTACCTCCAATTATCCTCGCTCGCTCATAGCGTGTTAGGGGTTGCCGATATGGATCTTCTTCTCCTTCACTCTTCTTCTCCAAATGACTCTTCCTTCCCGCCTTCCCTCTCTTTTTCCTTCTCCTCGATCTTTGAAGCTGCTATTACATCATCTATCTTCAGGATCATCGCAGCGGCTTCAACCGCCGATTTGATCACCTGCTTCTTCACTAGAACCGGCTCTAGGACATCGAGCTTATACATGTCATCCATCTTTCTATCGAATACGTTGATTCCCATCCACTTCTTTCCTTCCTTATGCTCGGCTCTGAGAGCAACTATTATCTCGATCGGATCTAAGCCGGCGTTCTCAGCGAGCTGAGCCGGAACTATCTCCAGCGCCTCAGCGAATTTCTCAACTGCGAGCTGCTCCTTTCCAGCGAGGGTCTTCGCATAATCTCTTAATCCAAGCGCGACTTCCATCTCAGGGGCTCCGCCTCCAGCTACGATTCTGCCCTCGACTACGACGTCTTTGATCACGTTTAACGCGTCTTTGACCGATCTCTCAGCTTCATCTACGAGTCTCTTCGTCCCGCCTCTGATCAAGATCGTTATCGACTTCGGATTCTCACATTGTTCTATGAAGACCATCCTATCCTCTCCAACCTTCCTCTCCTCGACGAGCTTCGCCTTCCCAAGGTCCTTTGGACTTATCTCCTCTATTCTGGTGATTATCCTCGCTCCGGTGGCTTTAGCAATCTTATCTATGTCTGACTTCTTGATCCTCCTAACGGCCAAGATTCCTTTCCTGGCGAGGAAGTGTTGAGCCATGTCATCTATACCCTTCTGACATAGAACTACATTGGCTCCCGCGGCGGCGATCTTTTCAACCATCTCCTTCAACATCTTCTCCTCTTGCTCCATGAATGCCTTCATCTGCTCCGGGCTCTCGATATGGAGCTTCGCATCAAATTCCGTCTTCTCGATCTCAAGCGGCGCGTCCAATAATGCGATCTTTGCATCATGGACTATCTTGGGCATACCTCTATGGACTACTTCTTTATCCAAGACTATTCCATCGATGAGCTTTGTGTCTTTAAGCGACTGTCCCTCCTTCTTCTCTATCTTGATGTTATCTAGGTCAACCCTCCATTGGCCATTAACCTTCTCGGCAACCCTCAGGACGGCTTCAACCGCGATCTCTGAAAGATATTCGGCCTCTTCTGAGACGATCTTGCTGGCCATAGAGGTCTTAGCGATCTTCTTAAGGATCTCCTTATCGGTTGGAGAGACAGGAATAGCTATCTTATCATAAATCTCTAAGGCCTTTCTAGCGGCCTTCTTATATCCCTCAATTATTAAGGCTGGGTGAACTTCCTTCTCTATAAGTTCCTCAGCCTTGGCCAGTAATTCTCCGGCCAAGACTACAACCGTGGTTGTCCCGTCCCCAACCTCCGCATCCTGAGCCTTGGCGACCTCAACGAGCATCTTTGCAACTGGATGCTCGACGTCCATCTCCTTTAGGATCGTTGCTCCATCGTTGGTGATCGTGACGTCTCCGAAGCTGTCCACGAGCATCTTATCCATCCCTCTAGGACCTAGGGACGATCTCATGGTCTCAGCGATGATCTTGGCGACCATTATGTTGTTTAGCTGAGCCTCTCTACCCCTAGTCCTCTGCGTTCCTTCCTTAAGGATTATTACAGGAATTCCTCCAGCAGAAGGTGCTGCAGCCATAATCCCACCTCATATACTCCGCTTTTAGGATCGGTTCAGCGTATTTATAAACCATTTCGTCATTCATTATTAGGTAGAGGCCTTTACCTCAAAATTCTCCCAGTTTTCAGAATCTAGATAGATCTCTCATTCATTTATCGATCTATTCTTCTCACATATGGAGACTTTATCCTTATCACATCGCCAACACCTAATCCAAAGGTCTTTGCAGCGTTTCCTCTATTAATCGCAAGTTCTATGAATCCACTCCCACCTATCGTCAATAGAGGTTCACCGACTCCGGCCAATCCATAAGCCTTTACAAGTTTACATTTGATAACTCTATCCTTAAACTCTATCACGATTTCATCGGATTTTATCCGATCTGATAGGAGTTCCGGCTTGAGATTTGTTACGAGATTTCCAAATCTATCGATGTGCATTATCGTCGCGTCTATCCAATTATCGCCTACAATCGGCTTCGGCAAACTCATCCTAACATAATCATCTACCATGACTCCAACATCCTTGATATCCATTCCAGCAGCAAGTCTTCCGGCGACGTGGGCGAAGACGTCTCTTCCATGAAAGGTTTCTGACGATCTACTCGGAAGCTTAGATTCATCGATCGCATAGACGTGCTTTATCCCCAGTAGTTCTGCTGCAGGTATCATGAAGCCGGTGTCAGGGCCTATAAACAAGTCGCCTCTCAAGGTCTCGATAACTATTCCCCTTCTCCCAGCTCCCACTCCTGGATCTATTATGCAGACGTGAATCGTCTCTTCGGGCATGTACTCTACATAGGTTGTTAGGAGAAATGCTGCTTCAAGCTCATTAAATGCTGAGACTTCATGGCTAACATCTATTATCACAGCATCCCTACAATATGATAGGATCACGGCCTTAACCTCGGCGACATATGGGTCTCGCAAGCCGTAGTCAGTTAACAGAGAGATTACGGGTCTCGTTTTCTCCATCTTATCACCAGCCTCTCCCCAATGTATTAACTTCCCATCAATTTCAGATAAAGGATATATGCTCAGAGCTTTTAACCCTCATCACCGATCCGCCAGCCAAGACTCATCACAGCAACAATAACTCATGAATATACTCCCTAAAGAATGTGTTGGCCTTTATAGCAAGAATTGGATGAGATAAAGTCGCCTAAGAGTAATCGCTTTTAACCTCTCTGAGCTTCTTACTCACATGCACGGGGTCAGAGTTAGGAAGGCCGATGGAAGGCTTGAGCCATTTGATAGGAGGAAGGTGATTCGAACGTGTATGAAGCTCAGAGTTGAAAGAATCGAGGCTGAGAGGATCGCGGACAAGATCTCGAAAATGGTTTACGATGGGATCCCGACGAATGAGATTCTCTCAGCGATCTACGAGGAAGTCAAGAAGATCAGACCTGAGTATGAACACGCTCACGACCTGAGAGAGGCGATCTCGATGATGAGACCTAAGCCCGACTTCGAGTACTTCATAGGAATCACCTTATCATCGCTTGGATATAGAATTGAGAGCGCGAGGATCGTGGATGGAAGGTGTATCGAACATGAGATAGATGGGATTGCGATGAGAAATGACGAAGTGCTGATGATCGAGGTTAAACACCATGTAAACCCGCACACCTACACCGGATTAGACGTCTTCTTGGCAGTACACTCAACATTAAGGGATTTGATGGACGGTTATAGGCTGGGATTACATAACTATCCATTCACGGCGGCGTTAGTCGCATGCAACACCAAGATCTCTCAACACGCCGAGAGATATGCGAGATGCGTTGGAATAAGATATATGGGCTGGAGATATCCAAGAGCTTTTGCTCTAGAAGACTTGATAGTGAAGTATAAGCTATATCCTATCACCATGCTGAAGATCTTAAAGAGAAATCATATCGAGAAACTCGGAGATAGAGGCATAGTAACTCTAAAACAATTAACTGAAATCAACACCCATAAACTTGAGGAGATCTTGGAGATCGGTAAGGAAGAGATCGAGGAGATCAAGGATAAGGCGGGGGCGATTCTAGGTTAGCGCGAAGAACGAATATTACGATTATCGTGATGAAACTCTTTATTATGGCTATTGATAATCATTAGTGAGTTGTTGATCGAAATCGACGGCTCGATGGGTGAGGGCGGAGGACAAATTCTAAGAAACGCGGTGGCATTATCCGCAGTCCTCCTGAAACCTATCCGCGTCTATAATAT
>Ga0180302_10001612_pt1 | contig 10769 bp, 9 predicted proteins | sample GuaBasSediGuay17_FD_121794 | JGI IMG/M metagenome (GOLD analysis project Ga0180302, IMG submission 121794) | Subseafloor sediment microbial communities from Guaymas Basin, Gulf of California, Mexico - Guay17, Core 4571-4, 12-15 cm | ecosystem: Environmental > Aquatic > Marine > Hydrothermal... | reverse complement strand
GTATATAACAGCGGTTTCAAAGAAGTTTATGTTAGGACTAGAGAAAGAGGCCTAGAGAAGTTTCAACCCTGAAGCTGGACTTTCTTCATTGTAAAGAAATCTGAATGTTTGCTAGACACCATGTTCTTTAAGAAGATAGGTTTGTTGAAAAGATATATAGAAAAAAGTTATTACTAAAATAGTAACTAACAACGAATAGGAGGAAAAGAAAAATTGTCAGGCTTTGAGTACGGAGGGTACATGGGCAAAATTCTACGGGTCAGCTTATCACAAGGTAAGATGGTAGAGGAACCTTTAACCAAAGGCTTTGTTGAGAGTTTCGTGGGAGGTAAGGGCTATGCCTGGTATCTGTTCAAGGAACTAAAGCCTGGCATTGATCCTTTTAGCCCTGAGAACAAGATTATCTTTGCTACAGGGCCATTAACTGGTTCTACAGCTCCTGGTTTTGCCGGAAGACACGTTGTCATAACGAAGTCTCCTCTGACGGGGATTTTCTTAGACTCGTATGCTGGCGGTTTCTTCGGTGCAAGGTTAAAGTTTGCAGGTTTTGATGCTGTAATTATTGAGGGCAAAGCAGAGAAGCCTGTTTATCTATGGATAAACGATGGTAAGGCAGAACTTAGGGATGCAAGCAAACTTTGGGGTAAGACTACAGACGAGACTGAAAAAGCGGTTAAGGAAGAAGTGGGCGATGATAAGGCAAGCGTTGTTACCATTGGCCCGGCAGGGGAAAACTTAGTTAGGTTCGCTTGCATCTCTGGCGATAACGGAAGAGAGTCGGGTAGAGGAGGAGCCGGTGCAGTACTGGGCTCTAAGAAACTCAAAGCAATAGCTGTTAGTGGTACCAAGAAAGTTGAAATAGCTAAAACTGAAGACTTCGAACGCATAGCTAGTGAGGTTCGTGAACTTATACGTAAGGGACCTGTGACAAGCCAAGCTCTACCCGCTTTAGGTACACCTGTCTTTGTAGGCTTCGCAAACATGACAGGAGGCTGGTTGGTGAGAAATGCTCAGGAGGGTGTGTTCGAAAAGGCTGATGAAATTAGCGGGGAAAAAATGGCAGAGAAGATAGTAATACGTAGCCTAGCATGCTATGGTTGTCCAATAGGTTGTCGTAAGGTTTCTGAGATTAAGACTGGCCCCTACGCTGGCACGGTAATTGAAGGACCTGAGTTTGAAGCCCTCTGTCTTCTTGGAGCTAACTGTGGAATTGGGGATTTGGAGACTATAGCGTATGCAGCTTATCTCTGCGATAGGCTTGGGATGGACGTGATCTCTACCGGATCTTCGATAAGCTTTGCTATGGAACTTTATGAGAAGGGAATACTAAGCAGTAAAGATACTGAAGGCTTAGATCTTCGCTTTGGTAATGGTGAGGCCCTCATAGAGATGATCAAGAGGATAAGTGAGCGTAAAGGTCTCGGAGCAATCTTAGCTGAAGGAACTAAAAGAGCAGCTGAAAAGATAGGCAAAGGTTCTGATTATTATGCCAACCAGATTAAGGGGATGGAGCACCCGGCTTGGGAGGCTAGAGCATTTTGGGGTCATGCTTTATCCATGGCTGTAAGCGATAGAGGAGCTTGTCACCTACACTCCTTCGTCTTAGGAGCCGAATTGGCAGGGGTTCCTGAAAAAATGGACAGATTCACCATTGAGGGAAAGCCTGAGGCAGTAAAGAAGAACGAAGAGTTTATCGCAGCTAACGATACGCTTATTCATTGCTTCTTTGTCCTCTTTACACCACTGTTCCCAACACACTCTGTGGCTCTTCTCTCCTCAGGGACCGGGATGAACTTTAATGAAGAGAGGTTCTTTAGGCTTGGGGAGCGCTTAATAAATCTTACGAGAGCTTTCAACGTGAGGGAAGGGATAACTAGGAAGGACGATGTACTACCAAAAAGATTGATGGAGAAACCTCATCCAACAGGCCCTACTAAGGACATGTTAATCACTAAAGAGATGCTAGATAAAATGCTGAATGAATATTATAGTCTACGAGGCTGGGATGTAAATACAGGCATTCCAACTAAGAACAAACTTATCGAGGTCGGTTTAAGCGACGTAGCTGAGGAGCTCATTAAACTCGGCAAAATTCCCCCGTAATTTTTTATAATTCTTCTTGGACTTTTGACCCTATACCGCAGAGGTGTTAAGTATAAAACAGGGCTGACGCATTTTTCAGATGGATAGAGCTATGAAATATAGGAACGACTCGCTAACGCTGGAACCAACTATTATAGATGACTTGGTCAAACTTGGCCTCACTAGATATGAGGCTCTATCTTTTGCTGGCCTCGTCCTTCTCAAAGTAGCTACCCCCAGTGAATTGGCAGACTTTGTTAACATACCAAAACCTAAGATCTACGATACGTTGAGGAGCCTTGAAAGAAAAGGCTTCGTTATGATGATGCCTGGTAGACCTTTAAAGTATAAGGCTTTTCCACCCCAAGAAGCCATTTTAAGAAGGATCGAGGAGCTTAAGAACTCTGCTGAGGAGGTTATTAGCCGTCTCAAGAAGCTTCAAGTGGAGGAAGCGGAGAAAGTTGAAGAGATACTTTGGATTCTTAAAGGCAGTGATAATGTCTCTCAAGCTTTAAGCTCTATTATCAACAGGGCTAAAAGGAGCTTAAAGATATTTGCTGCGCCTGATGATCCAGCTCTAGGAATCTACAAAGACAACTTAGAAAGCGCTGTGCGGAGAGGAGTGGTTGTTAAATTATTGATACCTGTAACAGCCGAGAACTTAAAGACCCTGAAGGCTCTCCCATCGGAGCTTGTGGTTAGACACGTGCCTTGGACTCCCATGAGCTTCTACTTAGTTGACCACGTTGAGGCTCTTATTAGGTACTCATCTAATGTCGGTGGAAGTGTCCTAGGGGTGCATGTAACGAGCGAAGCCTTCACTAAAATGTTCGATACTCTGTTTGAGAATACTTGGAACAGCTCAATTAGCTTAGAGGAGCAATCGTTAAGGATCGAGAAGGGAGGCTACCTCTCGTTTAAAGAGGAGTTGGCGCTTAAAGGTATCATAGACCTGTTGAGGTCTCATCGAGAAGAAGGTGAGATTAGGCTTTCAGAACTCAGGGTAACGCTGGTTCCTTCAGCTCTTTTCGGAACCATGCAGAGGATCTTCGAAAAGATGACCGGTGCTGAGATAGCCAGACAGCTACTATATATAGCTGGTAAAGAGGTCGCTAGGCTCTATGTCGAAGCTATGCGTAAGGTGGAATCTTTCTCCAACTTAGAGGACTGTCTTTTTCTCTTTCAAGAGTTGGAGAGTTTAAGCGGGTGGGGGGACATAGAGGTGATGGAGTTTGACCCGGAGAACTTAAACTTCCGCTTTGCAGTCAAGAATTCCTATGCCAAGGAAGCCTTTAGAAAAGGTGAAACTGGACAGCCTGTCTGTTCGCTTATGGCAGGCTTGCTCGCTGGTACAATCGAGGCCTTAATAAACAAACCAATAGACTTGGTTGAGGTTAAATGTTGGGCCAAGGGAGATGATAACTGTGAGTTTATAGTCGAGAGATAGGCTTGAAAGCGTTATATACAGTCGGTAAGAATGATTTTATTAAGCCTGATCCAAAAATACATGTGGGGGCCTTAGCTTTTGTTAATTAAGGCTAGTGTAGGTGAAAGTCTCGAAGTCTCCGAGTTGAAGGCCGGTAAGGAAGCGGCTGAAGAAGCGTTGGCTGGGATGCCCGGGGAAAAACCAGACTTCTGCTTTGTTTTCTGCTCCTTTAAATATGATCCTTCAAGTCTCCTAGAGGCAATTAAGGAAAAAGTTGGCCCAATACCCATGATAGGGTGCACGACAAGTGGAGAGATAACAGGGAAAGGTATCAAGTCGGGCTCGGTGGTGCTCTTGCTACTAAAATCTCCCCTTCTCCGTTTCGTTACAGCCATGGGAGAGGGGGTAGGAGAAAATCCTCGCAAAGCTGGCCGAGAAGCTGCGTTACGTTCCCTCTCCCTGATCGGAGCTGACGGTAAGTTAGCTCCTCAATTTCTCATAAGGGATGAAATCTCAGAGTTTTCCTTAATAACTCCGCATCACATGATAGTACTGCTTGACGGTGTTAAGGCAGACGGAGCAAACGTAGTCAATGGCTTCGTCGACGTATTAGGGTACAACTTTCCAATTATAGGTGGAGCCGCAGGAGACGACCTCAATTTCGAGAAGACCTATCAATTCTGCAATTGGAAGGTATATACGAATTCTGTTGTATCGGTGCTTGTATCAAGTGGCTTGATGTCAGGTTTTGGCGTAGCCCATGGACTAATACCTATAAGTAGAGGGTTTATTGTAACTAAAAGCGAGGGCAACATCGTGTACACGTTGGACGAAAAACCGGCCATAGAAGTATACAAGGACTACATAAAAGGGGAAGAGGCACAGCCATTAACTAAAGGGAAGCTATACATGCTTCCCCCTCTTGGGATACCTACCATAGAGGGAGAATATCTGCTTAGACAGCCTTTCTTCCTCGGTAAGGATGGGGCCATAGTGTTTGCGGGCGAAGTAGCACAAGATGCAGCGGTTAGGATAATGAAGGGTGAAAAGGGGGATTTTATTGATGCAGCAAAGAAAGCACTCAAAAACGCTCTTCTCTGTGCCGGTAAACCTGATAAGGTTGCGGCAGCTTTAATCTTCGAATGTAAGGGAAGACACCTCGTACTAGGTGACGAGGCTCAAACAGAGCTAGCTTTAATTAAGGAAATGTTGGGCGAAAATACCCCTATAATAGGTTTACACACATATGGGGAAGTTGCTCCGCTTCGAGGAACTAAGGCTCTTTTCCACAATTTCTCTCTTGTGATCTATGTTATCAGTAACATTAAGTTTCGTGACAAGATTTTGAAGTGTATCTTAATTTAAACAACTATATCTATTATTTATTTATATTTAATGTCTTTTTTAAAAAATATTGGGTACCATTAAGAGTTATATTCTCTTCTAAAGGTAGTTATTAACAACTAAATTAGTAAAAGGTGAAAATCGGATGGGAGAAGAAAGTAAGACCGGTCTTAAAAGAGTCTTAGGGTTCTGGCATGTCTTCGGAGCCTGTTTCGGCCTCGTCGTCTGCTCTACTACACTATGGATTGTTAGCCTGGGCTATGCAGTGACAGGCTCGTCTTTCATAGTTTCCCAACTCATAGCATTGTTCTTAATGATCTTAACTGCCCTAAGCATGAGCGAGCTGGGTACAACTTGGCCTAAGGCTGGCAGCTTCGGAGTTTACGTGAAAGAAGCCCTAGGACATGAAGCAGGGATGTGGATAGCCCTGATGTATTTCTTAATGTTCTTTCCACTGGCCGTCGAAGCATCTATCATCGGTGAGATCGCCAACATGTTCATACCAACTATCTCAGTAGAGGCTTGGGCCATATTTTTCGCTACGATAATGTTAATCATTAACCTTTTGGGCATAGCCATAGTTGGATGGGCTGCTCTTTTAATGACTATCTACATGATAGGTACGATGGTAGTCTTCGCCATAGCTGGTATAGGAGGTTTAGGAGCAATTCCATTCGACTATACTAGGTTAACAGGACTGGTCGGTGAGGCTCTAGACATGAGCATGGTGCTAGCGATGGCGATGTTATCGTTCTGGCTATACGTAGGTTTCGAGGTCCCTGCACCCCTGGCAGAGGAGACCAAGAGGCCCGAGAGAGTAATACCATTAGCTTCCATTTCTGCATTGTTCGTGATATTTGCAGTGCAGGCTCTTTTCGGCTTTGCTGTTTTGGGATTGCTGCCTTTCGAAGATCTTGTAGCTACGGCTGAAGGAACCCTCCTCACACCGCATGTTGCCTTCGGCTTTGCCGCTTTCGGCCCAGCGGGAGGTGCTATCATAGCCACGGTAAGCATCATCGCCACGTTGTCCACCTTCAACACAGTCATGGCGGGCTCTTCCAGGCTATTATGGTCGCTTGGCTGGGAAGGCTATCTACCTAAAGTTGGCTGGCTTCATCCGAGATTCAGGACCCCGTGGATACCACTGATAATGGAATACATAGTGATAGTACTCTTTATACTTTGGTTAAGACCATACGCGGAGCTAATGGTGCTAGTAGACACTTTCTTCTTCCTCGTAATATACTTGATGCTGCACGTCAGTGTGATAGTACTTAGACATAAGAGGCCCGACATTAAAAGGCCATTTAGCGTGGGCGGTCCATGGAAACTCCCGATCGTTCCTATCATAGGAATTATAGGCATGCTAATAACTATGTATTACCAGTTCTTCGACCCTATCGTAGGCAATATAGAAGTCCTATACTATGGCGGAGCTGCAGCTCTGATAGCATTGATATTCTCTGTCATAGTATGTAGGACGTACGCAAAGGACAAGCTGACACCTAGTTAACTTTAAACTTAACCGAGTTTTTCTTTTTTAAGATGAACGAAAATTATATATTGAAAAAAGAGTTATTTACTACAAAAGTAAGTAAAAGGTGAAAATGAGAAAAAAGAAGTAAACTGGAACAAAATGATAGAATGGGACACAAAGTACTACATATTTATTCGCTACGCCATGGAAGAATTCCATGCTACCCCAATTGCTCGAACTGAGGGCTGTTACTTAATTCTTCCCGATGGAACCAAAATCCTTGACTTCCTTTCAGGGTTAATTTCAGTCAACGCAGGGCAGCGTAATGAGAAGATAATAGAGGCCATTAAAGAAGCCATGGAGAACTATAGCTATCTTTGGGAAGTGTTTACCAACCCCTATAAGGCTGAGGCAGCCAAGCTCATCATCGAGGATATCTTAGGACCTGATGGATGGGCAGGGAAGGTGAGGTTTGTTAATAGTGGAAGTGAGGCTAATGAAGAAGCTTTGATGATAGCAAGGCTTTTCACCAACAAACCAATAATTGTTTCAAGGGAGTTTGCTTATCACGGATGGACGCTGGGAGCTGGTTCCTGCACTAGGCTTCAATGGTGGAGAGGTGCAATCGCTTCACCGAAAGACCCCAACAATTACAGGGATGTTCTCGGCTTTGAACAGGGTATTTCTTCTTAGTCCCTGTCCCTCACTGTTATAGATATCCATGGGGCTACGAATACCCAGACTGTAAGGGTGAGAGCCCTCTACTATGCATAAGGACTAGGGAAAGTGTTCTAAGATCTATTGGTACTCAAAGAATCGCTGCAGTGATCACTGAGCCTATTTGCGGTGGTGCCTTGATCTTTCCGCCCAAGGAATACTATGAACAACTTAGGAAGATCGCAGAGGAACATGGGATACTGTGGATAGACAGTGAAGTCATGGCCGGTTGGGGACGTACAGGTTACTGGTTCGCTTACCAGTACTATGGTGTGAAACTCGATATCATGACTATGGCCAAGGGAATCATCAGCAGCCACTTGCCATGTGGTGGTGTGGTAGTCAGCAAGGAAATAGCGAAATTCTTCGAGGATTATCGTTGGTGGCACGCTGTTACTTTCTCAGCTCACCCAGTGGTTATGGCTGCAGTGGTGGCTAACATAAAGTACATGATTGAGGAAAAGCTTCCACAACGCGCTGCTAAAATGGGTGAGTATCTAGGCAAACGACTTAAAGAACTTGAAGAAAAGCATAAGTGCGTCGGACACGTAGACGGCTTGGGCCTCTGGTGGGGTATAGAGATTGTTAAAAACAAGAAGACCAAGGAGCCCTTCATAAAAGAAGATAAATATACAAGGGGTGCTGGAGATATGCCGCTTTTCCCTATGAACCTCGTGTTTGCTAAGTGTATCGAGAAAGGTGTTCTATGCAGTGGCTTCGTGCCCAACGGCATAAGGGTTGGCCCAGCTCTCACCATTACTGAGGAGGAAATAGAGAGGTGTTGAAGCGCTTGACTATGCCTTCACCGAAGTTGACAAATACTGCGATTAAGTATCTCTTATTTTTTGAGGTGAACCTTCTTGGAAACTCTTTTCATAAGCGGAAAGGAGATAAGAAATTTATTGACCATGAAGGAAGTTATCGATAGAGTGGAGGAGGCTTTCAAACTTAAAGGTTTAGGAAGAGTGCAGATGCCTGCTAAGCTTTACCTTTTCTACTCGAGATATGGAGGGGACTTGAGGTGTATGCCCTCTTATATTGAAGATTTAGAGGTTTCAGCAGTTAAGGTAGTAAACGTTCATCCGGGTAATGTCGAAAAGGGGCTTCGCACGGTGATGGCCATCATAGTGCTTGTTGACCCTAGAAATGGCTTCCCGCTGGCTGTAATGGATGGTAGTCATATAACAGATATGAGAACGGGTGCGGCTGGAGGAGTTGCGGCCAAGTACTTAGCCAGAAAGGACAGTAAAATTATAGGTATGATCGGGGCAGGTCGTCAGGCAAGAATGCAGCTAGCAGCTTTAACCACGATTTACAGTAAGCTGGAGGAGGTTAAGGTGTACGATATATCCAAGGATAGGGCGAATAGCTTTATTGAAGAGATGGGCAAGCTTTACGTTGAAGTAGTCAACCTTAAAGCTGTAGGTAGCGCTGAAGAAGCTGTGATGGATGCGGATATCGTGGTCACTGCAACCCCCTCGAGACAGCCTATTGTGAAGGATGAATGGGTTAAGCCAGGGGTGCACTTTAACTGTATAGGCGCTGATGCTCCGGGTAAGGAGGAGCTTGATCCCGCAATATTAAAGAGGGCGAAGATAGTTGTTGATGATATGGAACAGGCCTCACATAGCGGTGAGATAAACGTACCTCTTTCTAAAGGCATACTTTCAGAAGAAGACATCTACGCTGAGATAGGCGAGGTTGTTGCTGGGCTAAAGCCTGGGAGGGAGTCTGAAAGCGAGATCACTATCTTTTGTTCTACAGGTTTGGCTATACAGGATGCGGTTACCGCTAAGCTAGCTTATGAAAAAGCGAAAGAAAAAGGACTAGGCCTATACATAGGGTTAGTTTTATACTGGTAACTTTATATTGTTTTTTGGTGAAGCACTTGACCGTTTATGGCCCGGTTCGCTCTTGGCGCCTAGGGTATTCATTGGGCGTAGATCCCTTACTTCCACCTAAAACATGCACCTTTGACTGTATATACTGTCAACTTGGAAGGACCAGACAGAAGGTCAATGGACCTGAAGACGTTAAGAATTATGTTAACCCTAAAGCTGTGAAGGAGGAGCTTGCTGTAGCTTTAAAGAAACTTAAACGTGAGCCCATTGATTTCATAACGCTCTCGGGGGTCGGTGAACCTACGCTCCATCCTCAGCTCAAGACTCTCATTACTGACCTTAGAGAGGAAGCTGGTAATATGAAGATGGCTATTTTGACTAACTCCTCTCTCGTATGGAAAAATGAAGTGCGCGAAGCTTTAGGCCTCCTCGACCTTGTGGTGGCCAAGCTGGACGCAATCAATGAAGACACCTTTCAAGCTATAAATAGACCTTCACCTAGGCTCAAACTAAGCCTAATAACTGATGGTTTGAAAAAGTTTAGAATAGAGTGGGGCAGCGATAAGCTTGCGCTTCAGGTAATGCTTATTAAGGGATTAAACACCAGCGCCGAGTATCTGATGAAACTGTCTGAGGTCATATACGAAATATCGCCTAAGGAAGTTCAGCTCAACACAGTCTTAAGGCCTCCCGCTGAAAAGTGGGTTAAGCCTATAGCATTGAGCGAAATGCAAGAAGTAGCATCGCTCATAAAAGAGTTTTCTTCATCTAACGTCGTAACTGCTTATGAACCACGCCAGGTTAAGGGAAAACTAGAGGTTTTTGTTGCAGAAGAATTGGAGTTGAAATTGTTAGACTTGACTAGGAGAAGGCCTTGCCGGATAAGTGAGATAGCATCAACTCTTGGCTTAAAGATCGAGGAGGCTGAGAGCATTATTAGGGGTTTGATTGCTGATGGATTAATGGCTGAGGAAATTTATGGTACAACTGTATTCTATAGGGCAAAGGTGTAACTTCGAAGGGTTACACCATGAAGATTAAGGTCAAGGTTTTCGGGTATTTTAGGGAACTGGCTAGGACTGATGGAATTGAGGTAGAGTTAACCGATGAGGTTGACATAATAAGCCTGCTTGCCCAACTCTCAAAGCTATGGGGACAAAAGTTCCTCGAGGCAGTTCTCGACGTCGAAAAAGGGACGCTTAAACCGTATGTTTCAGTGCTAGTTAATGGTAGGGATGTAATGTTCCTCCAAGGTCTTAAAACGAAGTTGAAAGGAGGAGAAATAGTGGCAATATTACCTCCAGCGATCGGTGGCTATTGATTTACTGATTATAAGCCGTTAAATACGTGTTAAGAATAACCTTGACGGTTGAGAGGCTATGTGGTGACCATATCATCTCTGAGGGCTGAGGGTTGTGGTTTGAAGCTCGCTATATGCGTGGCCGGTCTCCCAGGCTCAGGAAAGACGCTGGTATCTGAGGCTGCTAGGAAGCTTGGTTTTAAGGTCATAGTGATGGGGGATGCCGTGAGACAGGAAGCGATGAAGAGAGGGGTTCCTCTGACCCGTGAAGGATTAGGCTCACTGATGTTGAGGCTTAGGGAGGAAATGGGGGCTGCAGCAGTCGCGAAGCTCTGTTTAATGCAGGTGTCGCCGGACGATGACGTCGTGGTGTTTGAAGGGACGCGTAGCTTAGCGGAGGTTGAAGCCTTTAAGCAGCATTTTAACCATGTGGTGATCGTAGCAGTACATGCTTCGCCCAGGCTTAGGTATGAGAGGCTTAAACGAAGGGGTAGGAGCGATGATCCTTCAAATTGGAGCGAGTTTGTTGAACGTGATTTAAGGGAGCTCAAGGTAGGGCTTGGAGAGGTGATTGCTTTAGCT
>Ga0180302_10001611_pt1 | contig 10770 bp, 11 predicted proteins | sample GuaBasSediGuay17_FD_121794 | JGI IMG/M metagenome (GOLD analysis project Ga0180302, IMG submission 121794) | Subseafloor sediment microbial communities from Guaymas Basin, Gulf of California, Mexico - Guay17, Core 4571-4, 12-15 cm | ecosystem: Environmental > Aquatic > Marine > Hydrothermal... | reverse complement strand
TGTCTGTTCTACTCAAATACACTTCCCTTCGCAAAGTTGAAATCCTAGAAGTTTGCTGTGAAAGGAGGGTTTTTGCAATATGCTTAGGAGCAGAGATATCGCTTTAACAGCTCTTATAGCTGGTGCTTACGCAACTCTGGTCATTGGGCTTATACAGTTTAGCTTCGCTTTAGTACAAGTGAGAGTCGCCGACGCTCTTATACCGCTGTCAATTATCTTTGGTTGGCCCGCTATTCTCGGAGTTACTATAGGATGTGTCGTCGCGAACGCCTTTACTCCAATGCCGTTAGCAATTGTTGAAGTTACATTAGGCCCTTTAGCTAACTTGTTAGCTAGCTATGCCGCTTTTAGGATTAGCAAGCTAAGCTTAAATGCTAAGTACTTAGATTTCCTAGCTTGTTTTGTAGCGACGTTGATTGTCACGTTTATTGTCGGTACGTATTTAGCTTTAATAACTGAAATGCCTCTTTGGATTTGGTGGATGAGCCTTTTCATAGGCTCTTTCATAAGCATAAACGTGCTAGGCTTAGCTTTAGTAAAACTGTTGAGGAGATATGGGTTTGTTGAGAAGCGGCGTTAAGGATTTTAAAGGATATTACCAGCATTAGAGCACATGGATAGAGTTGTAGTAAGGGCGCCAGCTCACTTACACGCTGGTAATTTTGACTTAACAGGCGATTTAGGTAGGCTTTACGGGACTGTGGGCTTTGCCATAGACTACCAGCTCGAGATCTCTGTTGAGAAAAGTGACTTTATAGCATCTAATGACATGTGGGCTAAGCATTATGCTGAAGCCTTAGTTAAGAGGCTTGGCGTCAAGGGCGTTAAGGTAGACGTTAGGAAGAAAATACCTGCTTTCGCAGGTCTCGGCTATAACACTACGTTAGCTTTATCGATCGGTGTTGCCATTTCAAAGCTCTATGATTTAGGGCTGAGGGTAGAGGATGTCGCTTTAACGGTTAGGAGGGGGTTGATAACAGCTTTAGGTGTTTACGCGTTTAAGTTTGGAGGGTTTATTGTCGAAGGAGGGTTTAAGGTTAATTTAAAGGAGAAGATGTTGCCGCCACTCATCTTCCGCGTTGATGTGCCTGAAAACTGGCTTTTTGTAGTAGCCTTGCCTGAAAAACCTCTATCTAAGGTGAGGGAGATCAGGGAGCGCGAAGACGTGGTTCTCGAAAGCCTTGAGCAAATGCCTAGTAGCTTGTCAGACGCCCTGTCTAGGATCGTCTTGGTTAAGGTCATCCCATCGATTATTGAACGCGACTTAGACAGCTTTGGAGAAGGGCTTACGCTATTTAATTTAAAGCTTGGAGAGTTTTGGAGCAGATATCAAGGAGGTGTCTACTGCCATCCGATTGTTGAGGAAGGCGTGAAGATTATGTTGAGAAGGTCTAAATGTGCTTGTCAGAGCTCTTGGGGACCTACGTTTTACAGCATCGTTGAAGGAGAAGCTCGCGCGAAAGAGCTTGTTGAGGAGTTAAGAGCTTTCTTAAATGCTAATGGCGGCGGGAAAGTATTCTATGTTAAAGCTGATAACGATGGAGCTGAGGTTTTGGAGGATTAGGGGATGGTTAAGGCTATAGGCATAGACCCCGGCACTATGAGCATGGACTTATACGGCTTTGACGACGAGAGCGGAGAGGTATTAATAGATGAAGCTATACCGAGGGAGGAGATAACGGCGAATCCTAAAATCGTCGTGGATAGGCTTTTGGAGGTTCAAAGAAGGTTTGGCAGGATAGATGCTGTTGTAGGACCATGTGGTTACGGCATGCCCCTTAAAAGAGCTTGTGAAGCTAGCGACGCTGACATAGCTTTAGCAACTTTTGTGACGAAAGAGGATGTTGAGAGAAGGCTTAGAATCGTGGGTCTTAGAGGGCTTATGAAAATTTTGAGAGAGGCTAAGGAGCTCAACGTATGGTTTACGCCAGGCGTCATACACTTAACTACGGTGCCAGCTTGGAGAAAAGCCAATAAAATCGACATGGGCACTGCTGACAAGGTTTACAGCGTTATTCTAGCTGTTAAGGACCAAGCTGAAAGGCTTGGAATAAGATATGATGAGACTTCACTAATCTTAGTTGAAGTGGGCTTTGCCTACACATCAGCTGTAGCTGTTGATAGGGGAGCTATCGTAGACGCTATGGCTGGAACTGCTGGTTTCCCATCGTATATGGGCATGGGCTTTATGGATTCTGAGCTCGCATATGCACTAGCAAACTCTCTCAAAGGCTTCTCTAAGATGCTATTGTTCTCTGGTGGCGTAGCTCACGTAGCTGGTTTAGACCCCTTTAAGACAACACCTGAGGAATTCGTTGAGCTCGCTAAAGTGGATGAGAAGGTTAAGCGTGGTTATGAGCTTATGCTTGAATCTATTGTAAAAGACGTTGCTTCATTGTTGCCTTCGGTTAAGCCTAGGGAAATCGTGCTCAGCGGCAGGTTTACGAGGATTTCCGATTTCCTAAAAGATGTCGAAGATAGGCTTCAAAGGTTTTTCAAAGAGCTAGGGCTAAGCGTAGGAGTTGTAAAGCTTAAGGGGAGAGCTAAGGTAGCTAAAGAAGCTGCTGAAGGAGCTGCTCTATACGCCAATGGCATCGCTAGAGGAAAATACTTTGAGCTTATTAAAGCTATGAAGCTTTTTGAGAGCAGCGGCAAATTGTTTGACCACGTGTACTTACCTAGAGAAGTTGTTGAAAAAATGGAGGTTTTTGAAAAGCTTAGCTGATCTTCGCGCATAAGCTTAACCTCGCTTTGTAGCTCTTTACTCCAGCATTATCGCTCCAGCTTCTCTCATAGCTTGGGTTAGGTCTTCAACTACGCGATCTAACCTTCCTCTAACCCCGTAAACTAGCTTTATGAAGTGTTTTACGTCCATTTCTTCTTTAGCATCGTTTAAGATCGCAACCCTAATGCCTTCATCAGTGGATATTACCAGGATTTTCTCAATTCTAGGTATTCCAACCTCTATTTCCCACATCCTCTTAATAGACAAGCTAACCAACATCCTTTAAAGTGCCCATTGTGTGAAAACACGTCGGTTTTAAAAGCTTTTTGATTTTAAGTTAGCTAGAATGGTATTACATCAGCTAAACACATTGAAAACTTAAGTAGGTTATTTAGGCCTCTTAGCTCATAGCGCTGAACAGGTATTGCAATGATCTCGAGAAAGCCGAGCTTTTCTTTAAGCATGGATAGGTATTTTTGATGCATGGCTTTTCTTGCTTGGTCGTCTAAGGCTACTTGGTTGACTATAAGCTTTCCAATGTTAACTTTAAAAGCTGTAAGCTCTTTTACTAGGCGCTCTGTTTGAACAATGCTAAGCCATTCTGGTATCGTGACTATATGTGCCTTAAAGCTATTTGAGGAGAGCATAGCTAACGTTTCCTCAGCGAGTTTTCTCCAGCTTTCTAAGATCTTTAATGGATCAGCTTCTTCTCTCCTCATAATCTTCTTTAACACAGATTTTACCGTTAGGTAGAGCTTAGTAGCTTCGATGAGGTGTTTGTAGAGCTGCTCTTCAAGCTTAAGAAGCTTAAGCGTCCCACCTGCTGGCGCTGTATCCCAGACGATGTAGTCGTAAGCCCCCTCTCTCTGAAGCTTCATGACATAGGCTAGGCAAAACTCATCAGCTATTCCCGGAGCTCCAGCTACGTAGTCTATGATGGATTTGTCTACTGGTAGAAAAGCAGATATGACTTGGTAGACCTCATCTCCATATTCTCGCTTCCACATCTCAATTACCTTGTCCTCGCTTAGCTCAAGGACATGTAGAGGTAAGTCTTGCAGTGTGTTTGAGGAGCTTAGCTCTAAGATATCTGACAGCGATGGCATCGGATCGCTGCTGACTAAGAGCGTCTTAAGACCATTTGAAGCTAACTTAACCGCTGTCGAAGCTGCGCACGTGGTTTTCCCTACCCCACCTTTACCCCAAAATGAGATTATCGAAGTCAAGTAGATGCCCCACGAGCTCAATGGCTTAAGTAGCTATTGGAAAATTAAGTTTATCTTAGCGGACACTTAATATAGAGCGAGGATGATGAAGAAGAGCTGATGTGAAAGCTTTCTCGATGTGCAAAGATCGCGGGGCTGACTTCTAACAAGCTTTTTACTCTATAGTGGGGCTTGGAAATGTTTAAGAGGTAAAGTGGCATGGCGAGAGCGTGGGGAAACGTCTTAGGTCTATTTTCGTAAGGTGTTTAACTTGATAATAGCTGTTGCAGGCGGGAAAGGAGGGTGCGGCAAGACAACTGTCGCTGTCAACTTAGCTTTATCGCTCGCTTCGGAGAAAAAGGTGTTGATAGCTGACTGCGATGTCGAGGAGCCTAATGTCCATCTCTTGATACGACATAAGCTGCTTCGTGAGAAAGTCGTGAGCGTTTTCACCCCTAAGTTCGATATGGAAAAGTGTACGCTATGTGGAATTTGCGCAGATTTTTGTCAATATCACGCTATAGTCAAGGTCTTAGATAAGCTGCTATTTTTCCAAGAGCTTTGTCATGGGTGTGAAGGGTGTAGGTATGTTTGCCCGAAAAACGCTATTGTAAAAGGTGAGAGAGTTATAGGGGTTGTCCGCGAGTGTGTTTCAGAAGACGACGCGTTAAGGCTGGTTTACGGCGTGTTAAATGTCGGTGAGCCCAGAGCTTCTCCGTTGATCGAAGCTGTGAGGAGGAGCTGTAGCGGAGATGTCGATGTCGTGGTTATCGACGCTCCTCCTGGAACAGCTTGTCCTGTTATCGCATCTATTAAGGACGTAGATCACGTATTGTTGGTTACTGAGCCTACGCCTATGGGCTTTTACGACTTAAAGCTTATTGTAGATGTAGCTAGAAGGCTTGGCTTAAGCTTCAGCGTCGTAGTTAACAAGGCGGGCTTAGGCGATGTGAAGGTTTACGAGTACTGCGAGAAGGAGAGGATACCGATTGTGCTGGAGATACCATATGATAGGGGGATTTCAGAGCTTTACTCTCGTGGGATACCGATAGTTAAGGCAATGCCAAGTTGGCGCGAGAGATTTGTTAAGTGCTATGAACGTATTCGCGAGATGATGTGAAATGGTTAAGGAGCTCGTAGTAATAAGCGGAAAAGGAGGTACTGGTAAGACCTCCATCGCCGCTTCAATAATTTCCATAGCTTCAAATAGCATAAAGCTCGTAGCCGCTGACTGCGATGTAGATGCCTCAACTCTACACGTGCTCTTAAACCCTAGAATTAAACATGAGGAGAAATTTTCTGGTTCTAAGGTAGCGGAGATCAATCGCAGCGAGTGCATTAGATGCAGGTGCTGTCAAGCCGTCTGCGAGTTCAATGCCATAGAGGATTTTCGCGTCGACGTATTCTCATGTGAAGGCTGTGGAGTATGTCGCCTGTTTTGCCCTGTTAACGCCATATCGCTTAAAGATAGGGAATCTGGCTTCTTGTTTATATCTGAGACAAAGTATGGCCCTATGTGCCATGCTCGGCTCTTGCCAGGAGAAGCTAACTCCGGTAAGCTAGTTAGCTTGGTTAAGCAGCGCGCGAAGATGGTAGCTGAAGAGGAAAAGCGGGACTTAATAGTCGTAGATGGCCCCCCAGGCATAGGCTGTCCAGTCATATCCTCTATTGCCGGAGCAAACCTATTGTTGGCTGTAGCTGAACCAACGCTGTCTGGCCTCCATGACTTAATGCGCGCTATAGGCTTAGCACGATTTTTTAAGATGACGAAAGTATTCGTAGCTATTAACATGTGGGATATCAATGCTGAGGTCTCAGCAAAGATAGTGGAAGCTTGTAGAAATGAGGGTGTTGAGGTTTTAGCGAAAATACCTTTTGATAGAAGGGTTATCGAGGCTGTTGTAAATAGAGCTCCAGCTGTAGAATATGATCCTAAAAGCGCGTTTAGCGTAGAGGTTAAGCATCTCTGGGATAGCTTAGCTTCGACGCTTGCACTTACATCTTAGCCTAGCGACAAATACTAGTAATAGTATGGATAGTAGAAGTGTCGGCGCATGCCAAAGCCCATGCCCCACTGATGAGCAGAATATTGCATGGGCTGAAGCTTTCCACTGCGATAGGCTTCAACAGCTTCCCTAACTGACCTGAAATTACCTGTATAAATTGGTATCCTAGCGGCACTAAGTACTTGAAAGGCATTTGGACCCACATTACCGGTTATGACAGCTTCTACACCTTTGCTAACTACTAGCTGAGCTGACTGAATTCCAGCCCCACCTGGAGCTGTAACCGCTGGGTTTTGAATAGCTTCCAAGAGACGTAGTTCGTCAACGTCTATGATTAAGAAATAGGCACAGCGTCCAAATCTTGGGTCCACAGGAGCATCTAAGCTTGGTCCCGTTGCAGTCACGCAGATCTTTCTAGTCATGTTGCTCACTAAGAACATCTTAAAGCATTTTTATAAACGTTCTCATACCGACAAGGTTCAAGTTTAAAAGAAGAGAATTTTGCAACCTCGATGTGAAAAACCGTAATGCGTATTTGAGCTGTTTAAAATTTATGTAGGAGAGCGATCTTGCGAAGCTTAGCTTTTAAAATGATGTCTGAGGAGAGGTGTGTTAGCTTATTAGCTTAAAGTCTACTACTTCTTCTTAGGTGAGAATTTTGGGAACGAGGCTTCAAGACCTTTACGTTAAGTTTAATGAGCTTTTGAAACTCAATACCTTTCCAGTGGCTGTTAAACTGTTTAAAGACGAGGCTAAGCTTGATGAAATAGCTAAGGCACGCCCAACAACAAAACACACCATCTGTCAACTACTAGCACAAGCTCGCTATATGGGCAAGGTTCTTGGCGCTCACATCGAGGATGCTGATGCATGTGCTTTCGGCGCACGTAACATGGGCTTTGTCGAATTACCTGAAGATGTTTTAGCGGGCAAGCGTACCCTCAACATCTATCATGCCTCTGAGGAAATCGCTAAGAAAGCTATTGATTCGATACCTAAGCTTGACTTAGGAAACAAAGGCGTTTTAGTAGCTCCTATGAACCAATGCCCGATAGACGATCCCGATGTGGTCGTTTTCTACGGCAATAGCGCGCAAATGCTTAGGCTAATAAACAGCTACGTGTGGAAGACTGGCGAGAGGCTGACGTTTGGGACTGTTGGACAATGTACATGTGCTGACGCTGTAGTCACCGCTATAAAGACAGGCAAGCCCGCACTTACCTTGCCGTGTATGGGAGCCAGGCTCTTAAGCATTGTCCAAGAATGGGAAATGATGATGGGAGTGCCAGGGCATCTGCTTGAAGCGCTGGTCGAAGGTCTTGAAAACACGCATAAAGGAGGCGTAAAGTATCCAATAGCCTACCAGATGATCTATTTAACACCACAACCTCCAGTTAGCAGGCTTATTGGCAGGGAAGTCGTAGTAAAGTAGCTCCTCATCCGCTTATCACACGCTTCTCCTTATTTTTTGAGGAGGATCATTAACGTGTCTTCAAAGTCCCTTACTAAAACTTAATAAATACTTATACCAAGCTCATCTATTGTTATGTCGGTTATCAATGGCCAACTAAGTCTCTCTGTATAACTAAGTTGGCTATAGTCTTTGATAAGAGCTCATCTCCGTCTAAAAGCTCTAACTCCATGGCTTTTTCAGCAAGCTTCAGTTATGATCGAAGCTTCTTCAACTGGACATGTCTTAAGCCTATCAAGCTCTATGCAGAGTTTTTTGCTAGCTCTTGATCGATTACTAAGCATGGTCTAGGGCTTTCAGCTCCACCATTAGCTAATACCGCAGCTTCTACAAAGTTGCCTGAACCAAGCACTTTGATCCTAAGCATTGCCCTTACTACCAATGGTTTCACCGATCTCCTTTCTTAAAACCCACCTTCCGAGCCTAATTTTACACCCTTTAACGATGTCTTCACCGCTAAGAAACTCTTCGTCAATAAACACTTTCCTAGGCATCTTTTACCACTAAATAAGCTAGATGAAGCCTCTATTAAACTCGATTACAGCTATGGTCAGATGTTCCGGCGCTCCTCATAGATCAGCAAGGAGGACCGCCGAAGCCACATCATCCCACTTATAAGTGGAAAAAGCGTGTTAAAAGCCTTTACCACCTGCTCCTTATTTATAAGTTCTATAGGTAAAATAGGTAAAAAAGAGGGAAAGTCTGTTAACTACTTGTAAACTTTGAGCGGGGCACGACTTATCTTGAGCGAGTATGCGAATAAAGCGAGCGACGGTATTCCTAAGACGACATCAGGTCTTAAGAGGTCTGGCAAAGCTTCGTACTCTGCAGCCTCACCTGCTAACGCTAAAACACCTACATCGGCATAACCGGCAACAACTACTAGAAGCTGTATGATTAGCAACCCCAGCCCTATAGCTGAGCCGACCAGCAAACAGGACAAAGCCTTTACGTCAGATCTCCTCGCACGGTAAATTACGTGCCCTAGGAGCAGCATGCCTACAGTGACTAAGGCTATCATGCACCCAGGGTCGCTTGGCACGAACACCAACAACCAGTCGATAGCGCTTACGTTGGGGAGGAAAGTGTATATGAGCCAATTGGAGAGCGTAAGCAAACCATAAGCCATATATAGGATGCCAGCTATGAAAGCTAGGGCTGTTGCAGCTGATGAGATCTTAACGGTGGACATTTTCACATCACCTTAACCCAATTAAGTGCCCCACTTGAATAATGCCTAATGCTACGAGGTAGGCTAATATGAGCTCATAGACGAGGGCTACGAACATCCACTTCCAGCCAAATTCGCCTTTCAAGGCCGCCAGCGTTACGAGGCATGGCACATATATCAGTACAAAGGCCATGTAAGCGTAGGCAGTTAATGGAGTGAACGATGAAACTATCGCTTCACTAAGCGCTTCTTCTTCCACACCATATAATATTGCCATAGCGCTGACGACGACCTCCTTGGCTACAAAGCCAAAGAATAGCGCAGCTGAAGCTCTCCAATCCCAGCCCATTGGCGCAAAAATCTTCTCAAGCGAGTGCCCTAAAATGCCAACCCAGCTAGTCTCCAGCAACGTCGCGTCTTCCATGGCCTCAGGCCCTATATAGCCTGCAGGACCAGTGACACACAATAGCCATACGATGATAGTTAGAGCCAATATTAGCGTGCCAGCCTTGATGGCAAACCACCTAGTCCTCATCCAAGTTTTCATTGCAACGTTTCTGCCCACTGGCATCATGTAGGGAGGAAGCTCCATGACGAAGCCTGTTGAAGGGCCTCTTATTATGAACCTCCTGATAATGTTGGCCATCAGTATTGCCAAAATAATCCCCATAACGTACATGCTTAATACAGCTGAACCAACGTATGCTGCGAAGAAAGTTCCGGCTATTATCAGATAGACAGGCAGCCTAGCCGCACATGACATGAGCGGGTTCACCAAGCCGGTAGCAATTCTATCCTTCTCGTCTTCTATTGGCCTTGTAGCAATTATCGCTGGTACATTGCAACCAAAGCCTAATAATAGAGGCACAATGGATTTACCTGTTAACTTTATCTTATGCATTATCTTATCGACGACGAAAGCAGCTCTAGCCATGTAACCGAAGTCTTCAAATGCTGATAACGCCAAAAATAGGAAAGCTATTGGAGGTATAAATGTCAATACTGTGCCTACGCCGGTTACCACTCCATCAGCTAGTAGGGAAGCAAGCCAGCTTGGGCTTAGGCTAGCAGCAGCATCATATAGGACGCCGCAAAAGAACCAGTCAAGGAGGTCAACAAGGGGCACGGAGACATCGAAGGCGAATCTAAACATTACGAATATCATTGTCAACATAATTGGTATGCCAAAGACCTTGTGCGTTACGCTCATGTCCACGAGGTCTGAAAGCGTAACTGGCTTGACAACAATCCTTCTAATGCACTGGTCAGCTATCGATATTGCCTTCTTATAGCGCATATCAACTATGTAGTCTTCTAGGCGCACACCTAGCTTACCCTCAAGCTTTTGCCGGGCTTCATCAGCCGACTTCAAAAGCTCATCAGCTAACGGCGAAGCCCTAACCTTCGCCTTAACATCCTCGTCTGCCTCAAGAAGCTTTATCGCCAGCCATCTAGGGTCGTACTTTGAACTTAACGATTCATCGCGCCTTATAACGCTAGAAAGCTTATCGATCTCCTCCTCTACGTCTTTGCCGTAGTCCACTATCTTCTTCGGTACCGCCTTGGTTTTAATCGCTTCTAATAGCTTTTCTTCAAGCTCCTTCATGCCGTACTTCCGTATCGCTATTGTAGGTACCACAGGGACGCCGAGAAGCTCGCTGAGCTTCTTAGCATCGACTTCTATGCCCTCTTCACTTTCAGCTAAGTCCACCATGTTTAAGGCCACTACTACGTTTGCTCCCATTTCAAGCAGGGAAAGCGTTAAGTATAGGTTGCGCTCGAGGTTTGCGGCGTTAACTATGTCAATTATAGCCCTCGGCTTTTCTTCAACTATGAAATCTCTCGCGATCAGCTCGTCTACACTATAAGCTGTTAAGCTGTAAATGCCAGGCAGGTCGACTAAATCGACCTCGTACCCGTTAAGCTCAAGCTTGCCGACCTTCTTCTCGACAGTCTTCCCAGGCCAGTTCCCGACGAAAGCCTTGCCTCCTGTTAAATTGTTAAATATCACAGACTTGCCGACGTTAGGATTTCCTGCTAACGCGACCTTAACTTTTTCCAACGCCTTAACCTTAGCCGTGCTAGACATGTCCAACACCTCACCCTGAGACAGGCTCTACCAAAATCCTCATGGCCACGCCGAAGCCTATGGCGATCTTGCCTCTAAATGGGCAGCCAAAGCCCTTTATAGC
>Ga0180302_10001610_pt1 | contig 10771 bp, 8 predicted proteins | sample GuaBasSediGuay17_FD_121794 | JGI IMG/M metagenome (GOLD analysis project Ga0180302, IMG submission 121794) | Subseafloor sediment microbial communities from Guaymas Basin, Gulf of California, Mexico - Guay17, Core 4571-4, 12-15 cm | ecosystem: Environmental > Aquatic > Marine > Hydrothermal... | reverse complement strand
CGTCCTAGCGCCTGCTAGCCATATAGCTACGTACATGGAGAAGACCCCCCAGGTAAACGTATACGTTAATCCCGAGTCCTTAAGCTCCTTAACCACCGGTAAGATAAATATTGATAGAGCTAGTGCTAGAAGGTATAGTGGGATGTTGCCCTTAGCTATTATATCAGCTATCCACTGGCCGCTTGACTCATCATAGATGTAGTGTAGGGGGAACGGGTTAGCACCTATAAGCCACTCCCACGGAGCCGACTTAGGGGGCCCACCCGTAGTTTTTATGCTTAGGTGCCAGCTAATAGCCCCTACAACCGAGTTCTCCCACCACGACTCTAAGCCGTCGTGAAGTATTATCGGGGTTGAGATCATGGTTAGCGCTATGACTGGTATAGCTACTAGCTTAACAATAAACACTAACGACCTAGTTCTCCTTAACCCGTGGAAGAATAGGGGGAGGCCCGTAAAAGCGCCGCTGAACTTGCTTGCAAAGGCTGCTGAAAGCGGTATTAGCGAAGCACCTAACCTCCCGTTAAGAGCGCAGAAGTAGGTGATGATGGTGAAGAGCGAGACATATATGTCCAGCATAGCAACCATGCTTAGTGACCTGAACAGGGTGTCTAGGGCGAGGGTTGCCGCCGCAGCTATACCTAAGAAGCCGCCGACCCTATTACCTATTATCAACTTCACTGATAGGTAAGCGAGAACCAGTATGACAGCTCCCGAAAGTATCGATGGAAGCCTCCAACTCACCGGTCTATCACCTAGGAGTAGGATCGAGAGACCGAGGACGTACTTAACCAGTGGCGGGTGCTCCGCGTTAACGTAGTCTAGTATCCCGTTAGCGTTGGGGTAGCAGTACCCTATTGAATACTTCCTTAGGTGAGGTGCTCTGGTAATCCTGCTAATGTTTTCTCTCGGTACGTCGGCACAAACTGCTGGTAGGTAGTTACCTTCGCTATTAAATGAGTAATAGGTATCGTCCTTAACGACCGTGCCTCCCAGCCTCTTAATAAACTCCTTAACCTCACTAACCCACATAGAGTACCGCGATCCATTAATAGGTCTTTGAAGCTCTATCGTAACCCTTACGATGTCCCCCTTAACCAGCTCGCTGGGCGCTATGTTTAAGTACTTGCTGAGCATGTTTCGTGCTGCGCTAACGTACCAGCACTCATCCGATATATAATCGTCAATACCGGATACGTAGCTCACTTCATAATAAATAAATGCCGAGACTAACGAGAGCAGCAGAGCTAGCTCGAGAGCCTTTAGCGCTACGTCCCTACTACTCGACCCCCTAAACAATTACTCCCCCCAGCTAGGCCTGGTCCTTAGTGATCCTAACGCTCTCCCCCTATTAACTTAAGCCAGCAGCAGGGGCTTAGAAGACGTAGCGTGCTCCGCTAATAAGGGCTACTTAATTAAGGGTGCTCACAATCGCAGGGCTTCATCACACCTCAGCGTCGGAGGTCTGATCATCTCTTAGGTGAGTCCTTCATACTTTTTGAACCGGTGTTTAAAAAGGCTAAAGATTTTGATTACCCTAGCCACTGCCCTCTACTTCTTCCTCCCAACAAAGACGTACACAGTGGTTCCGCAGTTAGGGCACTTCCCCCTTATCGCCTTCCTACCGTTCTTTAATGTAACCTCCTCTGGGTTTACTAACTCAACCTTCCTCCTACATTTAACGCAGAACCCAACCACCATGCGTGGATCCCTCATTTAATAGGCTACACACCATCTAATAAAAATTCTGTGTTTTTTATGGCACGTATGTTTAACTATTATTTAGATATGTACTAACAGGAATCGTATATGGTGTGGTATAAAACCGGAACACAACCCTATTAACTCTTCCAGGGTACTGTTCCTGGTGATATATTGAAATTTAAAGTTAGGGATACAGATCTTGCCGAGAGGGGTAGAGCCCAGATAGAGTGGGCTGAGAAGCACATGCCTGTTCTTAGACGTATAATGAAGGAGTTCAGGCTTAGCAAGCCGCTAAAGGGTGTAAGGGTTGGAGCGGTCTTGCATGTAACTAAGGAGACCGCTGTGCTCGTTAAGACCCTAGCGGAGGGAGGGGCTGAGGTATGGCTTGCCGGGAGCAACCCTCTCTCAACACAGGACGACGTCGCAGCTGCGTTGGCCGTAGACGGGATCCACGTGTTTGCTTGGAGGGGTGAGGGCGTTAAGGAGTACTGGTGGTGCATAGAGCAGGTAGCTAACTCTGAGCCGAACATAGTTCTCGATGACGGTGCTGACCTACATGCCTACCTACACAGTAAGGGGGTCGGCATCGGCTCTAAGGTCTGGGGAGGTACTGAAGAAACCACCACCGGGGTAGTAAGGCTTAAAGCCCTTGAGGGTGAGGGTAAATTGCTCTATCCCGTCATAGCCGTTAACGACTCATTAACTAAGTACCTCTTCGATAACCGCTACGGCACCGGCCAGTCAACTATTGACGGCATACTTAGAGCTACTAACGTCTTACTAGCTGGTAAGGTAGTTGTTGTTGCAGGGTATGGTTGGGTGGGTAGGGGGATCGCTATGAGGGCTAGGGGTATGGGTGCTAGGGTTATCGTTACTGAGGTCGACCCAGTGAGGGCCCTTGAAGCGGTGATGGACGGCTACGAGGTCATGCAAATGAGTAAGGCCGCGGAGGTCGGCGATATATTCATTACCGCGACAGGTAATAAGGACGTCATTACGGCTGAGCACATGAAGGTAATGAAGGACGGCGCTATACTAGCAAATGCAGGGCACTTTAATGTAGAGGTTAGCGTGGCTGACTTAGAGAAGATCTCAACATCTAAGAGGCCCGTTAGGGATAACGTGACTGAGTACGTGTTAGGTGATGGCCGCAGGCTCTACCTACTAGCTGAGGGGAGGCTCGTTAACCTCGTTGCTGCCGAAGGGCATCCTAGCGAGGTCATGGATATGAGCTTTTCTAACCAGGCCTACGCGGTGAGGTTCATTAAGGAGAGGAGAGGTAGCTTGGGAAGGAGAGTGCTCTCCCTCCCAAGGGAGATTGATGAAGAGATAGCCCTCCACAAGCTACACTCGATGGGTATCACCATAGACTCACTAACGGAGGAGCAGAAGAGGTACTTAAGAAGCTGGCAACTAGGTACGTAACACGCTAATCGCTATCGCTAGCTCTGCAAACCTTAAAACACTCCGCGAAGCAGTCAGTAAATGCCTCTCTATCAGCCTTTAATGAGCAATTATCTAAGCATACCTCCTCACAGTACACGAGCCTCGACTTAAACGTTATTACCACCACTATAAGGTAAACGTGCTTTTTTATAAGCTTTTAACCTACCACCCCTAAAAATTCTTAAGGGTGTTAAATGGGTAGCAGGAATGAAGGCAGGCATGAGTACCTCCTAGGGGATATAGAGCATGTCTGGTTTGAATATGACCAACAGAACGATATCCTCTACATAAACTTCGGGCTGGACATAGAGGACGCTGATGAGTCTTTCCTAACCGAGAACGACGTAGCAGTCAGGATTAAGAATAATAGGGTAGTATCATTAACGGTGTTTAACTTCTCACGTAAGATAGGATACGAGATACAATAAGGTTCGGTAACTAAGCAATACTCTACATCTATAAATATCTAAACGATGTAGCACTGTGAACATCGGTAAGTTAGGAACTCCTCCCATGAAATAAGCTAACGCTAATAAAGATATTCCAAATTCCATAATGGTTAGCTACTTAAGGTTTTAGGGCTTATTAAGAATTCCTAGAAGACCTTAGTACGCATCTATACAGCTACGTAACTCTAAATAACTATGTGGTTTTTAATGAATAGCTATTTAAGGAAGAAGTAAGTTATTGGATAGCAAGGTATTTTACTCACCTTGACAATGAACTGTTTAATAATAACCGCAGAATTATGCTCTTCGTACGCTTTAAACTATGTCGAGGTTTTGAAGGGCTTTTTAAGGCTTTGATGATATTGATGGAGACCTTACCATGAGACATTAGCCAGTATGGATATAGCTAAGCTGTCTCTAAGCTAAGATACACGGTGGTAAACCACGCTATTGGTTTTCTATGGTAAGGGTAAGGGTAAGACGACGGCTGCTGTAGGTACCGCTATGAGAGCTTTAGGGAGAGGGTGGAGGGTCTTGATAGTTCACTTCCTTAAGCCCGCTAAGTCAGGGGAGCAACTCCTCTTTAAGGAGCTTTCTAAGCACTCCGCTTTTAAGCATAGGTTAATGTGGCTTACTCTAGGAACTGAGGAATTCGTTTCCGTTAATGACTTAGGTGGTAGCGCTGCCTCTATAAACATGGCTCTCTCGTACGGGTTCTTAAAATACCTGTACCAGGACATCGTTAAATCCTTTAATCCCAGGCTCGTAGTATTCGATGAACTCGGAATAGCTACCCATTTAGGGATCGTTGATGAAATCCTAGCGAGCAACGTCTTAGAACGCTTTAGCGGTAGTCTAGAAAGACACGCTATCGTTACAGGTCGCTATGTCCCTAAACCTATTAGGGACATAGCGGACTTAGTTACTAAGATCAATGAGGTTAAGCATTACTTTAAAGCTGGGATAGCTTCCATTGAAGGCCTGGATTATTAGATGAGGGGTACCCTAGTAGCCGTACCTAACCCTCTAAGGTCTTTAACCTACTTACCCCTCCTCTTAAGCTATAGGCTTTAAAGCCGATAGCCCTTAAAGCCCTCGCGTATATCGTGCTAGCTACCCCCTTATCGCAATAAGTAATTACCAACTTATCAGGGGCTACTCTATTAAGAACCTCCGATACGTGTATAGCCCCTTTAGGGTGCCATCTATTGAACTCATCTCTAGGTCTTACGTCAACTAAGACAGCACCCTCTAGAACTCTGTCTACCTCTACATCCTCGGTAAATGCCTTAATTAGAGATTTGATTTTATCTGCCTCATTAACTTTAAACTCCATTAACGCACTATATACTAAGTCTAAGACTTCCTCCAACTTATCGATCTCCTCCTTAAGCTTACCTACTTTCGCTCTCGTAGCTACGGCACCTTCAGCTATTCTACATGCTTCCTTAACCCTGCTAGTTAAGCCGTATAGGCCGAGCTCCCTAATATAGCTAATTACCTCCTCCTTATCCATACCGCATAGGGGTCTCAATATAGGTCTCTTTGAAACCCCCGGCAGGAGCTTCTCAACCACCTCTAAATTCTTTAGGGTTTGAGAAGATGCTTGACCTATGGACTCACCGGTTACTACAGCGTCATAGCCGTGCTCAGCTGCTACCTTCTGCGCTATGTAATGCATTGACCACCTAAGGACGACCTGGCGGTAATCTCTGCTCACTCTATTGACTATCTCAGCTATAACAGGTGTGAAGTCAACTACTAGGAACCTAGGTTCATATGGTGTAAACCAGTTACTTAACCTCACCGCTACATCAACGGCAGCTTCAGAGCTCTCTGCTGAGCCCATATAGAGGTGTAGGAAATCCACTTCACAGCCCCTCTTAGCTATCATCCATGATGCAAGAGTTGAGTCGTAGCCCCCCGAGAACAGCGACACCACCCTACCCTCGACACCTACTGGCAGGCCTCTAGGCCCATTAAGACACCTATCTATGAAGTAGGCTACACCACCCCTTACCTCGATCTTAACCGTTACCTCAGGGTTCTCTAAATCAACACCTGCGGAGTACGGCTTTAACGCGGCACCAACAACTGATGCTACGTCCAACGACGTAAAGCGGTGTTTACCGCTTCTCTTAACCCTAACAGCGAACTTCCTGCCCTTAACAACATCCCTATACAGCTCCTCAGCGTGATGTGCTATATCCTTAAGGTTTCTAAACTCCCTAGGCGTAACCCTGCAAACGCTATGAATTCCGAAAATCGTTACTAACGAATTTATAACATCTTTATCCACTTCAAGCAGTAGGACACTGTTAACCCTCCTCACCTTATACTGGGTTCCTAGTCGTTTAAGGACCTTATCTATAGCCCTAAGAAGCCTCGATTCAAACCTAGGTCTAGTCCTTGACGACTTCAACGGTATTTCAGGAGCTTCCTTTACTAGGTAGTAATCCACCTTCCCCTAGCTTTACACCTCAGCAAGTCTTATATGCGTTCAGTAAGGAGTTACCAACACTTAAGGGCTGTGCACAGGATGCTTACATCTCTTGCGTAATAACCCGCCTAAATGCCTAGAAGTGCTAGGAGATTCCACGCTATTATTACTTGAACGAATACTAGGGAGACCACGCTCATGAGCTTTATGAGTATGTTTAACGACGGGCCTGCAGCATCTTTCAGCGGATCCCCCACGGTATCGCCTATAACTGCAGCCTTATGGGCCTCACTACCCTTACCTCCATAATGCCCTTCCTCTATGTATTTCTTAGCGTTATCCCATGTATTACCGACGTTTCCTTGAAATAGGCCTAAGAGTAGCCCGGACAGTATTGCTGCTAGGAGCATTCCCGCTAAGGCGTACGGACCTAGAATGAACCCGACAATTAAGGGTGATAGAATTGCCAGCAGCCCTGGAGCTACCAACCTCTTAATAGCATAGACGGTAACTATCGATACTGCTCTACCGTAGTCGGGCTTCTCCTTAAACTCCATGATCCCTGGTCTCTCCCTTAGCTGCCTCCTAATCTCGTCGATTAAAACGAATGCTGCGTCGCTTACCGACATTATTACTAGCGTTATGAACGCTGCCGGAAGAGCTATCCCTATTATAGCACCTGTTAATACTTTAGCGTCCATAATTGAGAGGAACCTCATTAAATCGTTAAATGCCACCCCTGTAACACGGGCGATGTTGCTTGAGTACGCAGCCAGGAATGCTAGGGCTGTTAAGGCCGCTGAGCCTATAGCGAAACCCTTAGATATCGACTTCATGGTGTTACCCGCTGCATCAAGCCTATCAGTGATAGCTCTAACATCCTCTCCAAGCCCTGCCTGCTCAGCTATACCAGCTGCGTTATCGGTTATAGGTCCATATGCATCGGCACTAACAACTATCCCGGTCAGCGACAGCATGCCGACAGCTGCCAGCGCTACACCGTAGATACCTAGCCAGAAGTTGTACTGAGACAGTAGCAGGAACGATAATAGCTCAGCAGTAGCTATAGCTACTACTGGGATAACCACGCTCAGGAATCCGTAGGAGAGGCCACTGAGGATCGTTAGCGCCGGCCCCATCTGCGACATCTCAGCAACCTTCCTCACAGGTCCCTTGTCCTTATTAGTGAAGTAATCGCTTGTTAACCCAACCGCTATGCCAGCTACGAGCCCAGCTATTATGACGGCGAACGACCTTATACCTAGCTCGAAGCCGAGGAGTAGCACCGATATAGGGTATGAAAGAGCAGCTATTATGACCGCCGAGATGATCGATGCTGCTGTGAGGGGTTTCGATGGATCGCCCTCCTTACCAACCTTCGTGAACACCGACGTTATGATGGATGAGAATATCCCCGCGGACGCTATCGCTAGGGGCAACACCGCCCAGTTCACCCACGAGTCTCCCCCGAGGAAAATCCTTAGAGCTGTTGCAGCGATAACCATTGATGAAACTATGGCACCAACGTAGGATTCAAAAAGGTCAGCACCCATACCAGCTACGTCCCCTACATTATCTCCTACGTTATCAGCAATAACCCCTGGATTCCTAGGGTCGTCTTCAGGAATCCCTGCCTCAACCTTACCTACTAAATCCGCACCTACATCAGCTGCCTTAGTGTAGATGCCCCCTCCAGCCCTAGCAAATAGCGCGACAGTTGAGGCCCCGAAGCTGTACCCTATGATGTCCATTATAGCCTTAGAGCTCCCACCATACGCTAGGAATTGCAGTGCTAATAGTAGTGTACCTACCCCAACCACCATGAGGCCCATGACCATCCCTCCATGGAACGCTACCCTAAAGGCCCTAGCTATTCCGTACTCCTTAGCAGCGTATGTCGTCCTAACGTTGGAGTTAACAGCTATCCACATCCCTACATACCCTGCTAGAACGGATGAGAAAGCCCCTAGAACGTAGCTCAGGGCCATCCTCGGTGAAAGCAGGGCTAGCGCAATGACTATGATTAAAGCTATCGATAAGATCACTGCATACTGCCTCTTAAGATAGGCTTTAGCTCCCTCTTTAATGAAGCCCGAGATCTCGACCATCCTCCCAGTACCCTGAGGAGCCCTCATAATTAAGTGGGCTAAGATCAGTGCGTACGCTATAGCTGAAATACCTGCGATGACTGCTATTATAACGTAGGGCAGCATCACAGACTACCTAAAGATGTGGGAGAAACGGGAAGATAAACTTTTCCTATGTGGATTCGTTGAGGAAAGAGGTGGGAAAAACTATTTTACCCTAGTTCTACTTTCGTGTAGAGCTACTGTAAGCGATAGCGTGGAGGTATGGTTGATTGAGGGGAGGGAGTAACGCGCTTAACTGCTCAACGCCAAGGGATGATACCTCAAGCAGTCTAAACCTAGCTGATAACAGTCCGTGAGGAGGGACTCCATGACATTTGATAAGAGAACAATATATTCGGGTTGGGATTGGGACGACATACTTAGCTCGGCAGTCCTAGCACAAGCACTACTAAGGAAGGGGTTCAAGATCTTCCTCGAGTTCCCGTCCCCCCAAGAGCTCAGGAACCTAATTATAAATAAGGCCTACAGCGTCGGTATAAGCCATAAGGACGGTGTAAGGCTCATTAACTCGACGTCGCTTCAATACATTACCGAGAAGAGGTTAGGTCTCGTCTTAAGGTATGATGACGGTGGAAGACCCAGTACGATAATGAGGTTCGCAAACGTAAACACCTTAACTGAGGTAGCTCTTGAGTACGTTCAAACACTTAATGAATACGTCGATGTCCCTAAGCAACTGCTAGAGGACGTAGCCTTCATGAGTAGCGGCAGACTAGACAAGCTATCGAGGATAGGTAGGATAATGCACAGGGCGTTAAAGATGAACTACGGTAATAAGGAGTTCAGGAGCATAATGTATAACTTCGTCTTTAACGCTATTGCAACGAAGTCCTTAAAGATCCCCGAAGCCCTAATTAGGGAGGCTGGTAAGTACGATGAGGCCATTAAGATAGCTAGGAAGCTCCTTAAAGAGGAGCGATACGTAACCACCGATAACATCAAGGTACTCGTCATATCGTCTAAGTACGACGACGAGCTTGTAAGAGAGAACATCTCACTACTAAAGCCCGTTGCGTACGACACGCTGCTAAAGGTGTGTCGTACCGATGGCGTTGCAATGCTCATACTCGAGACCGGTTTAGGGCATACGTTAAGGGTGTGCCTTAACAGGAGGGATATCAGCTTCGTTAACATTGTTAAGTCTATACCTAGGGAAGCCTCGAGTAAGCTTATCATAACTATGAGGGGGAACCACATCATAGTTAAGTTTAGGAAGCCTAGTGAAAGCACGCTTAATGCAGTACTGGACATAGCGCTATCTATGGCAAGGGGTGTTACACCGAGTAGAGCATGACTTGGCTACGGTGCCTTACATGAAGGTAGTTGTAACGGGGGGGGCCGGCTTCATAGGATCCCACCTAGTAGAGGAGCTGGTTAGGAAGGGTTATGAAGTCTTAATCATAGATAACCTATCGTCAGGAAGGCTTAGCAACATCGCGCACCTACTGCATAACGATAGCGTTAACTTTGCTGAATACGACTTAAAGATATTTAACGATAAACTAGTCTCATTAATGAGGGGTACTGATATCGTTTACCACCTCGCCGCAAATCCTGAGGTTAGGGTATCTGTAACCGAGCCTAGAGTGCACTTTAACGAGAACATCTTAACAACGTTTAACGTTCTTGAAGCCTGCAGGCTATGCGGTATTAAGTACGTAGTGTTCGCGAGCTCGTCCACAGTTTACGGAGACGTAGAGCTCTTCCCAACGCCTGAGACCCACCCACTAAACCCTATTTCCGTATATGGCGCTGCAAAGCTGGCTTCGGAGGAGTTAGTAAGGGTTTACAGCACCCTCTACGGGATTAGATCTCTAATCCTACGCCTCGCTAACATAGTAGGTCCGAGGCAGAGCCATGGGGTTATCATCGATTTCATTAAGAAGCTGAGGAAGAATGCGAAGCAGCTTGAGATATTAGGGGATGGTACACAGAGGAAGTCTTACCTCCATGTTACAGACCTAGTCAGAGCTGTTAATTATGCCCTTAACCACTTTATGAAGACATCTAAGCCGTTCGAAGTCTTTAACGTAGGTAACAACGACTGGATCACCGTTAAGGAGATTGCCGATATCGTGGTTAGCGAGATGGGTCTACGTGACGTTAAGTACCTGTTTAAACCCGCTACGAGGGATGGTCGTGGGTGGGTAGGCGACGTTAAGTTCATGCTACTCGACATCTCTAAGCTAAGAAAGATCGGGTGGGAGCCTCTAATGTCTTCAGCCCAAGCAGTAAGGGAGACCGCGAGGTCGTTAGTGAGAGGGGATACTCATTAAGAGCGTGGTTATCTTTAGCCACGACTTCCTACTCCATAGAGACCCTGCAGGAATTCACCCCGAACGACCTGAACGCCTTATAATAGCTATTAAAAGCGTTAAGGAGGATAAGTCGTTACAAGGCCTCATCGAGCTTCAAGAATCACCCCAAGCTGATTACTCTATCCCCTACCTAGTTCACAATAGCGAGTATGTAGAGTACATAAAGAGTGAATCATCTAAGGGGTTCCATTACATAGATTTCGACACCTACGTTAACGAGTTCACATTCGACGTAGCAACTAAGGCCCTTACAGCCTCATACCT
>Ga0180302_10001609_pt1 | contig 10775 bp, 9 predicted proteins | sample GuaBasSediGuay17_FD_121794 | JGI IMG/M metagenome (GOLD analysis project Ga0180302, IMG submission 121794) | Subseafloor sediment microbial communities from Guaymas Basin, Gulf of California, Mexico - Guay17, Core 4571-4, 12-15 cm | ecosystem: Environmental > Aquatic > Marine > Hydrothermal... | reverse complement strand
CCAATTCACCAGCAAATTTTTAGGTTTGGGGCAGGATTAGAGAAAGAATTCTTCTTTTAATCATCAATATTCAATACTGCAAGTACTGAGGCTGCGCTTACAACTATACATGAATCTACTGGAAAATTAAAAATAAAATTTAAACCCACACCAGCAACAGCTAAAACCAAGCCTAGAAAAGAGGGAAATAAAACTATTTTTTCATGTTTTCTGAGAGTTGAGGTGAGGCTACGGATATAAAAAGGAGGGAGTAAGTTTTTCTTTGCATTAAGGATTTCTATACCTACGATTTTTTCATCTTCGCTTAGCTTATTGTTAGATTGATGTTTTTTATGTTAATTCCTATGTTATCTCCTTGTTAGTTCCACTAAATGTTAACTTCCAGAGTTTAGCAACATCTTAGCACGCTTGAGTGGTCCGTTTCTGTTTGAGTACCTGCAGTTTTAGTTTCTACACTTCTCACAATAACTACCAGAACTTTGAAATTTGCATTCCTAAGGTTTTGAGCGACTATCTCATAAAAGTCATCATCTTCTAGAATTTCGCCATGGCTGTTCTCCTTCAGCTTTTTTAGGAAATCATCTGGATTTTGGCTGAAAAGCTTCTACAAACCCGCGAGTAGTCTAAAACTTGGGCAATAATTCTTCTCCTATCCTGATTCCTGAAGAGCTTGGCCTCTATTTGGGATATATACCTCTCCTCACCAGCTCCAATTGCATAATTAAAAGCCTAAAAATGGAATTTAGTGTGCTTCTTCAAGAAGCTGTCTATAATTCTTTTCAATGTTGACTTTTAACATTTCCCATGTAAGTTTACCCTTAAGTTTTAGAATTGAGGCTATAGAGACTCCTCCAGCTCCAACTCCTTCCTTAACGACCCCATATTCGTAAGCCATTAAACCCTTATACCTGGATCTACCAAAATTCAGGTTTGCAGCTAATATGGGAATTTTGGCTATTTGATTAATCAAGCCTTTTAGGTCTGAAGCCTTATCCTCAATAATCCATTTAGTTGTTCCTATGGCTAAATTCTTCAGTATTTCAGGTTTTAAGGCTTTAACTATCGCCAATATGGCAGCCATTTGGGTGCCTCCAGCCATCAATACCTTTCTTGCTTCTGCAGCTCCAAGGATTAACCCAGAAAAAGCAGCCATCATAGGGTCTCCAAGGGTAGCTATCGCCTTAAATGGCTTATTTTTAAGGCTTCCAAAATAAATCCCAGCATTTTTTAATCCTTCCTCAACAACCTTCCATTTAAGTTCATGTGGATTAGTTGGCATACTACTACTAATCTTCCCTTTAGCATCATAACCCATAGCTGTGAGAACCCCTAAGCATGTTGTAGTTCCCCCGGGGATACTTTCTCCAACCACAAGGTAGTCTGAAGTTTTAGCTAGGTTTTTGCCAAGAATCTTAGCTCTCTCAAAAACTTCATTAACACCTTCAACAGCCCTACCAGTTCTAATGTCTCCTCCAGGTTTGCCGCCAAGCTCTATGAATGGTGCTTTAGGTTTAACCTTTAAACCTCCACTTACAACAAAAGTTGGTATGTTTGCAAGTTTTAGGGCTGTCATAGTAATTAATGCTGGGGTTGGAATCCCTTCAGGGGTTACTGGCAACCCCTCAATACATTTACACCTCCCATAAAAGAGAAGTTCAACATCAGCTGGTGGAGTATAATCTGTAAACTCAGGATTTTTACCTGCAGCAGAAATTCCTGGAATTTTGGCAGTTTCACTTGTTGCAATTACACAAACAAACGTAGGATTTTTTCCCTTAATCTCCTCCACAAATTCTTCTCCTTTCAACCTCTCATAAGCATAAATGATTCCATACACAGACTTCACCCTCCTATGTTAGGTGCCACCAACACGTTAACCCAGAACTTAGCAGACATCTTAACACCATCTCCGTCAACTTTTTTACGCCTATACTGGGTAGGCCCCGCAAATTTTACAGTAATTGCGGTCGGCTGAAACTCCAGCCCCACATTTTGGGCAGGTTTTCTCGCCTACTTTTGGCTTTGGGATACTGCCAAACTCTTCTAGGTAAAGTTTTAGATAGTAGGCTTCTTCTTGGCTACTAATCTTCACAAGCTTTGAGAGTTGGTTATACTCTTCAGCGGAAACCTTAAACATTTGGCTTAACATGATGCTTCCACTTCCCACCTCTACTGGATGCTTCTCCCTCCATACAACTTCAGCTGGAAGTAGCTTCTCAAAGGCGAAGCGTAACACATATTTTCCATAAGTTACTCCATGAAGGTTAACTATCTTATATTCGGCTGGTATGTTAAGAGCCAGCTCAACTACACGCTTATCTGTGAAAGGCTGGTAAACTTTTAAGCCGAAGCTTTCGCCTATTGGCTTAGCTGCAAAAAACCACCGCTCAGAAACTCTACGTATCCACTCATCCACCTCATGCGGAGTTAACTTAAATAGGAATGAGTAGCCTGCAAAAAGTTCATCCGCCCCATCCCCTGTAAGGACAGAATGAAAACCATGCTCTTTAAGCCACTGCATCCCAACATAAATAGTTATATCGTTCCTAATCTCCATAGGATCAAAACTTCCAATTATCCTCACAACTTGTCGTGCCGCTTCACTAGCTTCTTTAAAGCTGAAAAGCTTAACATAGTTTTCAAGATTAAACTGTTCAGCTACAAGCTTTGCATATTTTAGGTCAGGAGCCTCCACACCAGAAAAGCATACGGTTAATGTTTTCGGTTTAAAATGTCGGCTTGCTAAACATGCAATAATGGAGGTGTCAAGACCCCCGGACAACAAAAGAGCCTCAGCTGGATAACTTTTTACAACCTCATCTAGAGCTCTTAAAATCTCAACCTTAAATACCTCTAAAACTTTCTGCTTCATGTTAGGTTGCCTCTCCACTACTCTAACTCTAATTTTGAGATTTTAAGGATCCACCGTCCATTTTGCAGAATCTTTTCTGCCTCAACTATTTTGAGGTGTTGTTTGAATGGTGGGCCGTAAACTGTTAGGGTATGGTATTCACCTTTTTCTCCACAGAGGTCTATACCTCTACGTTTTAGGTAGGCTAAGAATTCGCTGTTAAATGGTTTCCCAAGCCATTCCCCGCTTATTAGGTCGGCTTTAACGTTTATGATTATAGCTTCAAAACCGTTGCTGAAGAATTCTGAAAGAAGGTTTTCATATTTTTCACCCCATAAAGGTTCAAACGCTTTAATTCCAACCTCACCACATACCCGCTCAACCCAATGCCTGTGTTCACTAAGATTTATATCTCCAAAAACTCCTCCACCATACCCCTCAATCTTAAGCTTTCCAGCAATCCGCTTAAACTCTTCCTCATAGGTTTCCCATGTTGCCCTGCCAAAAATCAGGGGGGTTCCAAGCGCTAAAGCTTGACTTTCAAGGATACCTCGTTCTATGCTGTGGCTACGTGACCTTAACCCATCTTCACTTAGCATACTAAACAGGCATCCAACTTCTAGGCCCATTTTTAAGGCACGGTGAAGAGCTAAGCTACTATCTTTTCCCCCGCTCCAAGAAACAAAAACCTTCATTCTTTCACTTCTCAAGGCTCTTAACGATTTTTATGGCTTCCTTCTCGTTCTTGGCAATGATTGCACCCTGTTCTTTTAGGCGTTCTAGGATGGCTTTAGCTTTTCCACCTGTATAGTCTCTAATTCTGCTAGGTTGGTCGGCTACAATTACTATTCTTTTTCCAGCTTTTTGAGCTTCAAGAGCAGCCTCAAGGTTTTTAAGGTTCATATAGCCAAAAGGCATGTCAGCTACCAGTACTATATCCGCTGCCATAATCATTTTCAAGTTTTCCTGGTGGTTTTCGTCGGTTATTGGAGAGAAAGGGGCCTCGCATACAACAGACACTCCAAGCGCTTTAGCTGTCTCGTAGTCGCTATCTATCACGTTTAGCACTCCAACAGTAAGCCTGAATCCTTCCCCTACAAGCTCCCTCATTAAGTATCCACCACTCCCCCCACCACATATCAAGTGCACTTTAAGCTTTTTTGTCGGCTTGTTTTCGTTTCCGTCACCCCTAAGTAGGGGAACCAGGTAAAGGAAGCCTGTTACTGGATGCCTATTAACTATCATCTTAACGCCAAACGTCTCCTCAATATTCTGGCTTGTAAGCACCTTTTCACATGGACCTATTGCAACAATTCGCCCCCTATTCATCATAACAAGTGAATCACAATATCTTGCGGCAAGATTAAAATCATGAAGAACCGCAATTACAGTAAGCCCCTGCTTGTCACATAGCTTCCTAAGGAGTTCCATAATCTCTATTTGATGATTTATGTCTAAATGAACTGTTGGTTCGTCAAGAAGCAAAATTTCAGGTTCTTGGGCTAGGGCTCTTGCAATGATTATTCTCCTTCTCTCGCCACCACTTACGTTTGTAATAAATCTATCAGCTAAATGCTGAACCTTTACAGCTTCCATAGCCCTAAATGCTATTTCCAAGTCGCGTTTACTTTCAAACCTTCTAATGTGAGGATGCCTTCCCATTAATACCACATCTAAAACCTTAAAATTAAAGCCTATGTAGGATTCTTGAGGCACCACCCCAACACGTTTCGCCATTTCACGTCTGCTAAGAATACTCACATCTTCCCCATCTATTAAAACGTAGCCCACCTTTGGCTTTAAAATGCCACTTAAACATCTTAGCAATGTTGTTTTTCCAGAGCCATTTGGGCCTACAATCCCTACGAAATCTCCTTCATCTACCTCGAAGGTTATGGAATCTAATGCCTTAATAGAGTTGTAGTAACATTCCACATTTTTTATGATAATTTTAACCATAGGCGACATCCCTTTAGAACGTGTAAACTTCCCTTTTCCTGTGTAGTAGATATAGGAAGAAGGGAGCTCCAATGAGGGCTGTTATAACGCCTACCGGAAGCTCTATAGGTGGGCAGGCAATCCTAGCCACTACGTCACAGAAGGTTAGGAGGGATGCCCCAGCCAAAATAGACGACGGTAGAAGTATCCTATGATCAGGTCCTAAAAGTATTCTCATTATGTGTGGAACTACAAGGCCGACAAACCCTATGCAACCACTACATGAAACCGCCACAGCCGTTATGAAAGATCCAAGCACCAGGAAAATTTTGACCATTTTAAAGATGTCAACCCCAAGATACTGGGCTTCTTCCTCACTCAACAGTAAGAGATTTAAATTTCTTGCGAGGAGGAGTATGCATATCAGGCAAGATATTATTATTGGAGTTGCGGTTGTAATGTAGGGCCACCTAACATGGGAAAAGCCACCCATAAGCCAGAAAATTAAAACGTGAAGCTCCCAGCCTGAGAAAACCATGAGAATTGAAAGGACTGCTGAAAGAAAAATGCTAACTATAACTCCTGCAAGCAACAGAGATGTTACAGAAATTCTGCCTTCAGCGGAAGCTAAACGGTAAACAACCAATATGGTTACAAGTGCACCAATAAATGCGGTAGAAGCTATACTGCTAACACCCAAAAAAGCAATATTTAAACCCAGAATTATTGCTATAGCTGCTCCTAAAGCTGCACCTGAAGACACCCCTATAACGTAGGGGTCCGCAAGCGGGTTTTTAAAAACAGCCTGAAAAACGCAGCCTGATGCTGCTAAAGCAGCACCCACAAGTATACTCATAAAAGCCCTTGGAAACCTGAAATTCCAAATCACATACTCTTTTGCCTCCCCAACCTTTAAAGGAGTATCCCAGTTAAGCCAAAGAAAAGCTTTCTTCAATAGAACGTGAAAGATATCCATGTAAGAAGTATGCAAAGGACCTATGCGAACAGATATTATCCAGGCTAGAACCATCAAAAAAGATAAAAAAATAATGTAGCATTTCCAGAGCTTCGCTCTATGCTTCAGTAGCTCTGAAATACTGGCTTCCAATGCTTAGGTTCAACCTTAAACTTCAATTTCGAATAATCCTATCGCGTATAAGAGCTGGATTCTTCCTTCTAGTGTTGGATATCTTTCTAAATTCTCCCCGTAAAGTTCTATCAGCCTCTTATACATAGGATTTGATTTTGATATACTCTTAATTTCTTTGCTTATTACTCCAGTTTCGACAAGCTTTTTGTATGCTTCCTTCACATCACCTTCCTGTGTTAAAATCTTTTTAGCTTCTTGAATGGCTTTAATCTGCTCTTGAGTGTAGCCGGCTACAGCTTTCTTCTTTATCAGCGAAACAATTCTCTCAGTTATTACTGTTGGAGCCTCGCCGCCATAAAGTGACGGATAGAATATTTTTGCTAGGGTTTCTATGCCGTCTACTATGCCTGGCCCTGACCTTTCAAGCATGCTTGCAGCATCTCCTATAAGTAGGTAAATCCTATCTCTTTGCACAGCCTTTGTTGGCCCAAAGAACTCCCTAATTTTCTCCTTAACTTCGTTGGGTGAAACCGTTAGACCCATTGATGTGTAAATGATTACGTCTGGGTCTGCCTCTATAACCGTTTCAGGACTTACAGTTGCATAGCCAGTTATTGTGTCTGAAAAGACGTTTATCCCTCCTGCAGCCTCTATTGCAGCATTTATAAATGTTCTACCTCCAGAAACCCATATAGGCTCAAGCCAGCACATATGTGCAACTCTAACCTTCTCACTTACCACACCTACTTTTTGTTTAACAGCGTTAATTCTAGCCTTCATAGCATTTATGAGGCTTGTGGCAGCTTCTTCTTTCCCTGTAGCCTTACCGATTCTTTTTATTTGGGAATAGATTCCATTAATATCTTCAGGTTCGAAGACTAAGACTGTTATCTTAGCATTCTCGAGGGCTTTAAGATTATCTTCCCCCATCAACTTATGGCCTAAGACTAAGTCCGGATTTAACCCAATAATAGCTTCAACATTTGGAGTTGTATAGCCGCCAATTATTGTGATTTTACCCTGTTCAACCAACGTTTTTACTTCGGGTGGGTAATCACAATATTGGGTTACGCCAACTACTTTATCGCCCAACCCTAAAGCAAAAAGTGTTTCCGTAAGAGAGGGGGAGAGGGAAACAATACGTTGTGGCTCGCTCTGAATAGTTATAGTTCTTCCAGCATCATCAGTTATGGTTACAGGGAAGCTTTGAGCTATTGCAGAAGTTATAGGAGCCAACTGAATTATGCTTAAACATAGGGTTAGTAGAAACAGTAAGGCTAGGAGTTTTTGAGGGAGCCTCATTTTATCACCGGATGGATAATCCATCCAAATCTTTATTTACACCCTCAAATATAAAAGTTTTAATGGAGATGAGATAGTGACTTCTGCTTCCCTAAATTCTACACCCTTCCTTTACGATTTTTTAAGAGGTTATATTAGGTTGCCGGAGAAAATTGAGTGTATTGCCAACTTATATCCTTCAATAACTGAAATACTGGTTAGCATAGGTTTTCTAGCAGGCGTAGTTGGTGTTTCATCTTGGTGTAAATTTTTTCGTTAAAGAGGCTAGGAGGAGCCTCTCCGGTGACTTCTGCAATAGCGGTCAACTATGAAGGGCTAAAAAGTTTGAATTCAAACATCGTGTTGATGTTAACAGGTTTTCAGCAGAAGGTTACAGCTGAGCTTTATCAGCAAGGTTTTAACGTTTATCCGGTAATGCCTTCCAAGAGTCTCTATAGGATAATTGAAAACGTAATGGTTGTAGGTTCACTTATCAGAAGAAGGGAGAAAGCTATTGTTAAGCATAGGCTAAGGAAAGCTTACAAGTAAAGGTGTAAAAAGTGCAGAAGACCATTATGCAAAGAAAAGTTCCATTTATAACCTTCTGTGTAAAGCCGAATAAGAAAGCTTGGATTAACTTGGCAGGATGCAATTTTGACTGTAAGGGTTGCTTTGCTTTAGCAAAGGATGATGTAGGTAAGCCATTTACCGTTAAAGCTCTCTTAGACTTTTTCGCTAAATCGTGCATGCAAATTTATGGTGAAATGATTTACGATGTGGTGGTAACAGGTGGAGAGCCAACTCTCAACCCAACCTACCTAGTTGATTTAATTAAAGGATTGCGAAAGCTTTCCATCAAAAACATTGCTATCTCCACCAATGGTTACCTACTGGACGAAGAACTAGTTAAGTCGCTTAAAAACTTACAGGTAAATCTAGTTAAGCTTGACATCAAAATGTACGATGAGAAGCTTCATTACTGGTATACGGGAAAAAGCAATAGAAGTGTGCTAAAAGCCGCAAAATTGTTGTATGACCATGATATGAATTTTTATGTGCGAACAATCCTTATGCCTGGAATCGTAGACGTGGATGAGGTAGGTAAAATAGCTAGATTCCTATCGTCCATAAGCCCGGAGATACCGTACCGGATATATGAGTTTGATCCCAAACATGCAAGACAACCTATCACTAGGAAACCATCCCTTGAAGAAATGTTTGAAGCCTTCAAGGCCGCTAAAAAGTATTTGAAGAATGTTGAATCAGTACCTGCTGCAGAAACCTACAATTCTAGCTATGAGTATGTTGAAGTGCGTGATGATTCACTTCAAGATCAGTTTAACAAAATTGATGAAATTTCTAAGCTGTCAATTAAAGACTGGAAAATAAAGGGTATTCCTTTCAGCAAAATTCTTTCAAAGTGAAAAATATGACTAACATCTACCATATTGTTTACTTTGAGAATGATAAGTCAATTTATGTCTTCTTTAGAGGATGTAATTTTGCTTGCAAAGGCTGTATCTTAAAAATTTCACCTTGGGATTGCCACCTTCCAGCCAGCTTACATTCAAAGCTTCAGAGACACCTTGCCTTCCAGACTCTTTCCTTAGCTGAACTAGATTCTCTTATTAAGAAATTGAAAGTTGAAAGAGCAGTATTAGGAGGTGCTGAGCCAACCATGGATGAGGAATTAGTAGATGTGGTTAAACTCCTCAGAAGCCACAATGTTTATGTGGTTTTGCTTACTAATGGCCATAATTTAAATGCTGACATGCTACAAAGCCTTGAGGATGCAGGTCTTAACGAGGTTTGTGTAAGCATTAAGGCTCTTACTGACAGTATTCACACCTACTATACTGGAGTTTCAAATAGAAGGGTTCTAGAGAATTTTAAGCATCTAAGCGGATGCCAGATAAAGCTTAAGGCTGAAAGTGTATTGATTCCAGGTCTAATCGACATAGATGAGGTTGAACGTATTGCCAAATTTATTGCTTCTTTAAACTCCACCATTCCCTACCGGATAGATGCATATCTTCAGGTTCCAGGCACTCCATGGCCAGATGCACCACCAGAGAGAGTTAAGAAGGCAGTTGAAATTTCTCAAAAATATTTAGAAAACGTTTCATACCTTCATGGTGATGTACCAGTTGTAGGTGGGGTAAGAGTAGTCTATCCAAGGATTTAGCTGAGGGATAGGCTTGAAAAATAGCTCTGCAGATTGCACCTGTTGGTTGCGTTATGAGGTAAGGAATCTTAAAGAGGTTGAACATGGTGGTGAGATTTGGAGGTATCTAGGAAGTGGGAAAGAAATTTTAGATTTTAGTTCAAATGCGAATCCTTTAGGCCCCTCCCGAAAAGTTTTGAGGGTGTTAAGGAAAAGCTTAAGCTTAATCAGTTTCCTCCCAGATAGTGATTCGTCTTCTGTGAGAGAAGCTATTGCAGAATACTTAGGTAGACCTATTAAACCTTCCAACATTATAGTTGGTAATGGTTCAACAGAGTTAATACACCTATTTGCTTTAACGTTTGTGAATAAGGGCGAAGAATGCATTATACCTATACCAACTTTTGGTGAATATGAAATTGCTGTGAGAAGGGTTGGCGGTAAGCCACGTTTTTTAAAACTGAAACCCTCAGATGATTTCACATTAAAAATCGACAAAGTCTTGGAAGATGTTAAGCCTAGAAGAACTAAGGCTGTTTTCATTTGCAACCCAAACAACCCCACAGGTCAAGTAGTCCCCCAGCCAGATATAATCAGGCTTCTAGATGAAACTTTAAGTGTTAATGTGATGGTTTTTCTGGATGAAAGCTACATCGAGTTTTCATCTGAGAATTCTCTGGTAAGCTTAGTGGAAAAATATCCCAACTTATTTGTTTTAAGGTCTTTAACTAAAGTTTTTGGCTTAATGGGTTTAAGGATAGGTTATGGGGTTGCTTCCGAGGAACTAGTTAAATTCATGTCTAAGGCAAAAATATCTTGGAATGTTAACGTGTTAGCCCAGATTGCAGCAGTAGTAGCTCTGAAAGATAGAAGTTACCTTGAGAAGGTGAAAAGAACAATCGAGAAAGAAAGAAAATTTCTATTTAGAGAGCTTCAAAAAATTAAGGGTTTCCAAGTGTTACCTACAAAGGCAAATTTTTTCTTAGTAAATATAGAGAATTTTGGATTTAGCGCCCCCAACCTTAAAGAGCAGTTATTAAAGCATGGAATACTCATAAGAGATTGCAGCTCAATTAGAGGGTTAAACAGCTGCTACATACGTATATCAGTAAGGCGTCATCTAGAAAATAGGAAGCTCTTAGAAACCTTACGCCATTTAGGGGGAGATATAGAGTTAATTAGAAGGTATTTAGCTTCAGCAGTGGCTGCTGGAAAAATTAAAGGGTCAAACATTAACTGTGAATATTACCCATGCCACTTCAAAGGTCAAGACTGCACCTGGTGCTTTTGCCCCTTCTATCCATGTGGTGACATCCAAGTAGGCGGAAAATGGATTGTAAAATCTTGGAGTAGAAAAATTTGGGATTGTAGCAGTTGCAACTGGATCCATAAACCTGAGGTAGCCCATGAAGTATTAAAGGAGATTCTTCAACTTATGAATGCCTATAGTG
>Ga0180302_10001608_pt1 | contig 10780 bp, 8 predicted proteins | sample GuaBasSediGuay17_FD_121794 | JGI IMG/M metagenome (GOLD analysis project Ga0180302, IMG submission 121794) | Subseafloor sediment microbial communities from Guaymas Basin, Gulf of California, Mexico - Guay17, Core 4571-4, 12-15 cm | ecosystem: Environmental > Aquatic > Marine > Hydrothermal... | reverse complement strand
TAAATCCCTTAGAATTAGGGTTGATTTCGTTAAGCAATGAACTGGGAACTTAAATCTCGCAATTATTTGCAAGCACCTTCTCGTTAGTTCGTATCTTCCTTCAGCGCGCATCCATGGTTCAGTTGCTAAGCTTAAGGCAATAAACCCGTACTCCCCCCCTCCTAGCCCTTCTTAGCAACTCCCTTTCAAGCAAAGCGGGAGTGTTAATTTTCGCTGCTAGGTCTTGCTTCATATTTTCCCCATACTTGCTACCACGAATATAACAGTAGACGCAATTGAAATCGCAGAGCTGGTAAGGGTTCAAAGAATAGTCGTCTAAAAACCATGCATCTCTTCTCTTATGCTTATTTAAAATCGTCTTTACGAAAATTTCCTTCACCATTCTAACCTAACCCCCTCGATTTCGAGCAACTTCCTCTTCACATGTTTTCCAAGCGGATAAAAGCCGAAAAGTGACCCTTTATTCGTCAGCAAACGGTGGCAGGGTATTAGGATCTGAAAGGGGTTCCTCATTAAAGTTGCTAGCAACTCTACGTATTTAACCTTCGACATTTTTGCTATTTGAGCATAGGTCGCTGTTTTACCTTTAGGTATTCTTATTACGTTTTCATATACTATCTTATTGCGATAATTGAAGTTAGGCATGTCGAATCTCAACCCATTTAATACAACCTCATCGACCTTCTTCTTTAACCATCCTTCAAGCTTAATAGATCTTTTGACCTCTCCTCTAAGACCATGAAATTCCATGATTTTCCTTAAATGCTTTAATGCCCTCCTTTCATCGTAATTCCAGGCGTACGCTAAGATCTTGCTGTTGTGAACTAAAAATACAACTTTAACTTCAAACCCGTAAAGGTCCGTTTCTGGTCACCTGTTCCGCGTTCATTAATAAATAATCCTCGTTCTACATTATTAACTAACGCTAACACGCACAACCATCATCCCTGTGCTCCTCTTAGTGTCGCTCCTCCAGTGCGGCTTACACTCGCTAGCGCTGGATAGGCTTAATAAGGACGCTAACCGGTATCTTCTTACGTTAAGGAGTGAATGGTTATGCGTGTTAACCTAAATAAGGTGAAAGTCCTGAGTTGTCTGATCTCGTTAAGCTTGCTAGCGATGCTCTACGTGCCGTCAATCGTCCCAGCGGAGCTGAAGTTCTACGCGGAACTGGTTAAATACCCTACGATCGCCTACCCTGAGCCGGTCCTAGCTGGGGGGGCCCTCGAGGTACGCATAGCGTTAGGCCCTAAAGTTGAGCCTAAGGCCCTCTCCTTAACCATTTATAACGAGCTGGCAAGGTATCGCCTAAGGCTAATTAAGTCCTTCTTCAGCACTAGGTGGAGGAGCTGGATAGCTCTCTTCAGGGTCCCAAGCGATTGCATCCAAGGACTCTACTCGATGAGGATCTCGTTCAACGCGACCCGCGCTTATAACATAGATATGCCTAACAGCGTCTGGGTGCTAAGTAAGTGGCCCCATTTCATCAAGCTCCTCTACGTAGGCGATACCAAGACGCCCATGGGAGAGCCCTATTGGGGTGAGCTGGTAAGGGAGGCCGACTTGTTAAACGCTACCATGCTCATATTCAACGGGGACGAGGTAGAGAGGCCCTTCATGAGGAGCTCCTGGGAGCTCTTCCTTAAACACTGGTTTAAGCTAAGGATGCCCTCCTACGCTGGGATAGGCAATCACGAATACGAGGAGCCCAATGTCGCCGAGATATGGGAGAGCATAATGGGCTACAGGAACTATACTATCTCCCTCGGCAAGTTCCTCTTCATCATGATGGATACCGGTATGGATGGGTGGGCCCCCCTTAACGAGATTAAATGGATGGAGAGGGTGCTTAGGGAGAACCCGGATAAGGTAAAGATCTTGGTGATGCACCATCCGTTGTTCGGATATAAGGTCAAGGATGAGAGAGTTGGAGTGATCAGGGTGAATAGCACCGAGGACTTCGACAGACTGTTAGAGAGAGGTTACATCTACTCTAGCTGGGCGGAACATAGGCGGGAGGCCAAGGAGCTCTTCAAAGCCATCCTGGAGAACGACGTAAGGTTGGTTTTAACGGCGCACACCCACACCGACATAACCAACGTGGTGGAATATAAAGGTAAGAAGTATTACTTCATAACTATCACCGGCGTACCTTACGACGTTAGGATGGGGGACTATAGGGACTTCAGGCTAATAACGATATACGCCAACGCTACCATCGACGTTGGTAGCTTGCTTTACGACGGCAGAAATTGGACAGACTACCCTAACGGCATACCACTAGACACCGGCGAGGGGATAAAGCCTTACAAGATCGGCTATATAGAATATTACTACGCACCGTCTAACGATGGCTCGAGGCACGCCGTCTCCTTTAAGGCTAAGAACGAATTGGACCAAGGGTTCCGCAACGTGTACGTATGCTTTAAGGTGCCGGATGACATACCCTTCGAGAAATACAGGCTGATACCTAAGCCTAAAGGGTACAAGCTGCTCCACGTAGGCAGGCACTACTATGTGACCCTTTACGGCGTAGACCTGCCAGCCAAATCGGAGGTGACCTTCACGATAGCTTCAGAGGACGACAATAGGCCTCCCACCATAAACAGGGTAAAGGCCGTTATCGATGGGGAGTGGTTGGTAGGAGAGGTGCGGGTCACCGACTTAGGATGGGGGGTGAGGGACGTAAAGGTGATGTACACCACGAGCGGGAGGGGGTGGCTCGAGCCCCAGCTTTACGACTTCGTAAAGTCGATGAGCAACGGTACGTTGGTGTTCAAATTCTGGGTAGCGGCAACGAACGTAGCCGACGGCACTAAATTTAGGGTGGTAGCGAGAGACTTCTACGGTAACGTGGTGCATAAGGACTACGTTTATGTAGAGGACAGGGGACTGATATTAGTGAGCTCGCTGACCGATCTAGCTGCAACGAGGGATCTAGCGTACATAATGCTTACCGCGAGGAGTAAGAGCTAACATATATGGTTGAATCCGTTTAGAGTTTTATTTTAATTTTCTTCTAGACCGCTGGGATACCCTGAGCTAGGTAATACAGTTTTCGCGGAGAGGTTTCCTAAAGGGGGACAAATTGGCGAGGCCCCATACCCGCCCTTCACGAACTTGCGTTCCCAGATGCCTTAAGCACCCTCATTTTAAAGGCGTTAGGCGGTTATTTCGAACGTCTCCATGAAGATGAAAGAGCCATCGAGGTAAATCTTAACCGTCCACCTGCCCGGGATCTGGGAGGGAAGGTACCCCCTTATCAAGATGTAACACCAGGTCACATACTCCCTGTAATACTTTAACCCTCTAGTGCGGGGAGGAGGGATCAGGTAGGTGTACTTGAAGTATTCCTCTCCCTTGGGCGTGAACCACACCCATGTCACATTGTGTCCCTCACTCACGTCCCCCCATTTGATCCAGGAGACCGCCTTTGCGTCGCTCACCTTAAAGGTATAGGTCCTCATGACAGGCCTGTAAGCACGTATGTCCTTGCACATGGTGTGGTCTAGTAATCTAATTTTAACAGGTTTCACGCCTACCTTAACTTTACTAACTGGGGCTTTAACGGGCTTCAAGTTTATCTCTAGAAGTTCCCCCACAGCCTCTAACTTTGAGTAGCCCCTGTTAGGCACAGCGGTCACCGAAGCGTAAGCGTTGACGACTCCCCCCAATATGGTGAAGACTCTGTAGCCCTTAGACCTAGAGAGCTTACACCTCATCGATAGCTCGACAACGTCGCTCCCGGAGAAACGTGGCCTCTTAGTGCTCAAGGCCTTTATTACCTCCCATAAGGCCTTAAGTGCGCTGATCACGTCGGTTACGCCTACGGTTCCGTACCCCATGACCGCTCTAAGTATTACCTCTACCACCGTAGCCAAGTCCTTACCGTGCCTCTTCAGGAACTCCTTGGATTTCTTACCGTAACCCACCGAGAGGATCACCTTGGAGCAGTTACATACTGGTCTGCCATCTAACGTCGTTAGGCTAGCCACTAAGGATAGGGACATGGCCACGCTGTAGCGGCTACCGCGAGTCGTGAATCTGCCCTTGTAATTATATTTATATCTAAAGGTCACTTCGTAGAGCCCGGTGGGCGAAGGGGGTATTTGATAGGGCTTCAACGTGTAACCGTGTAAGATGGCGGCCACCGCAGACGCCTCGCCCCTCCTCCTCTCCCTCTTACGCCTACCGTACGCTAGCTTCTCCCCGCTGTCGGCGAGCAAGTAAATGCGCCCCTTCACCCCGTCGGCTTGATGGATGGCAAGGGCGCTTTTAGCGTACTTACTCTTAGAAGACTTTCCATTGCTGCTGTAAAGCGGCCAGGGGGGCTTGAGGACGAGCCCAGAAGGCGGTGAGGCGAGAAACCCCTCCGACGAAAGCTCAAGACATAAACATGCTAGTATAACAAACGTAGTGAATTTCTTATTAATTATACCACCTCTTAATTGAAGAAGGGAAAAGTTATTAATAAACTTTGTTATTTTAGGAATTTCCAGAAGGGTCTACACCTTGATGGCTCTCTTTTAGATCACGAGGTCGTAGTAGGGCTCTTCACATATCGAAGTACGTGAAAGGTAAGGTTCCTCCATAAGCGTTAAAAGGGCTAAATGACCTTGATTTTTAGGAGTAACCGTCAATCATCTAAGGTGTATCCCATGAAGTTGAGCCAAATAGTTGAGCTGGTGGAGGAAATAGTTTCCATCCCTAGGTATTTCGTAGTCGGCTTCACCCACGACCACCTACTCTACGTGTCTAACGAGGGAGGGTTCACTTCCCTATGGGCTTTAAACGTGAAGACGGGGAATAGGAGGAGGTTGATCGAGGAGCCCATACATGGCGTCGCTAAGCCCGTGGCTAAAGCGAGTACGGTCATCTATACCAAGGACGTCAGCGGTGGACGTGAGCTCCAAAAGGTCTTCTACGTCGATGTGCTCAGCGGCAAGGGGGGGCTCCTCGGGGAGATGGAGCCAGCGAGGGTGATAGGGATAGCCTTCGACGGGGAGAAGGCGGCTTTCTCAGCCGCCACCGCCAAGGAGGCCTGGATATACTTAGGGAGGAGGGGGTCCGTAGAGAAGGTGTACGATCTCAAGGGAGGGAGGGCCTTCGTGACGGATGTCAGCGGCGACATCATCGTAGGCTACGGTAACTTGAGGGGGGATCCGAGGTCATCAGAGCTCCTCATCTTCAGGCTCTCTGAGAGGGAGTTTAAGATATACACGCCTAAGGAGGGGTCAGTGAACAAGTACCCCGTGCTAAACGGCTCTAAGGTGCTCTTTGAGAGCAATTACACTGGAGGTAATAGGCTAGTTACCTTGGATCTGGAGAGCATGGAGCTTAAGGAGGTGAGGTTCTCTTACCCCGATTACGACTCTTACTCTCCCTTGGAGCACGTCGATTACGGTTGGCTAAGGGACGGGAGAATATGGACCATAGCCAAGAGAGAGGGTAGGACCGCGCTCTTCGTGGACGGCAAAAGGATGAGATTACCTGAGGGGTTCGCCGACGCTGCCACCATTGGAGAAGACGACAAGTTGTACGTCTCCTTATCCTCATTAACTTCCCCTTGGAGGATATATGAGGTGGATGTAGATAGGGGGGAGAGCAGGATCGTAGTGGACAACCCCCTACCTAAGGAGGTGGGAGGGGCAGTAGGTGCGGTTAGGTTTGCTAAGTACAAGTCCTTCGACGGCCTAGAAATACCCACGTACGTAGTGGAGAGCAAGAGAGCCCCTAAGCCGGGCCCCACCGTCATCTACGTTCACGGGGGGCCCTGGTGGGAGGTGGCCGACTATTGGTCCCCCTTGATAATATCTCTCGCGGCCGTGGGCCTGCACGTGGTCGCGCCCAACTTCAGGGGCTCCACGGGGTACGGCGAAGAGTTCAGGTTACTGGATATAGGCGATCCTGGCGGCGGGGATTTAGAGGACGTGGTCCATGCGGCGGAGTGGGCTAAGGAGGAAGGCCTAGCGAGCGAAGTAGCCATAGCTGGCTACAGCTATGGAGGGTTCATGACCTTCCTGGCTACCGTCAAGAAGCCTGACGTGTGGAAGTGCGGCGTGGCCGGAGCTGGCATCACGGACTGGGAGGAGATGTACGAGCTCAGCGATGCCTACTTCAAACACTTCATGGATATACTGTTCGACAAAAGGCGCGAGCTCTTCGCGGACAGATCGGCGGTGAACTTCGCCCAAGCCTTGAGGGCCCCCCTCTGCATAATTCACCCGCAGAACGATTCGAGGACCCCCTTACAGCCGGTGTTGAAGTACATCTCCAGATTATCGCAACTGGGTAAGCTATTTGAGGCCCACATACTGCCGGGCATAGGCCACATGTTAGTTAAGGTAGAGGATGTAGCCAAAGTGGCTGTACCCATGGCATCTTTCCTAAGAAAATATATGTATGAGGAGGCCTGAGCGAGCCCAAAAGAAGCTTAAAGAGCACCAAGGCGCTCCTTAAGGCCCCCGACTTTAAAGGGGAAAAATACCCTTAAAAAACGTGATTTTTTAAGGGTATACGTAGTAACTTATTGTCCTATACGCGTGTTGCCCGTCGGAGGTCCACGCCTCGAACGTGACGGTCCTTTGACCAGACCTGTAAGCCCTGCCGGTGTAAGTGTAAGTTCCCGGAGAGAGGGTGAAGCTCTTGCTTACGTAGAGGGCTGGCCCGCTTATGGTCAGCCTCGCGAAGCACCTCATGTTTACGCTGTAGTAGATGGTGATGGTGTCGCCTACATGGTAGTAGTACCTATCCGTCCAGAGATTTATCGATAAGGTGCTGGGGGTCGGAGGTTGCGGATGGGGCCTAGGTCCGGGGCCGCACACGGCCACATAGATGTAAACTATGTTGCTCCAGCCACTAGTACTACCCCACACCGCTAGCTTGTGCCAACCGGCCACGTCCCCTTGGAACCAGATCCTGATCCATGCCTTACCGGGCCTATAGCCCAGGTTGTACCACCTATTAGTGCCGTCCGGATAGCCCTCCCAGAGCCATAGGTACTGGGTCCTGTCGTTCCAGACTACGACTTCGGTCCAGCCGCCCAGGCAGATGGCCGCCGGCGTGTCGACCCATCTACCGTTGTACCAGACGTAGACGTGTATGCCGCTTATTACCGCGAGCGCGTAACCTCTAACCCGCTTAGGGAGCTCCCCTTCGGCGGCTACCTCCGCGGGGCTGAGCTCCTGCGGCTCCGTCGAGGGTGGGGTCGGCTTACCCTCCATGGGTTCAGGTACTGTGAGGGTAAATTCCCTCTCTTCCTCCGGTGGAATGTGAGGTGGTGAGGTCGGACCTCGTCCCCCCTCGGATGGAGAGGGGGGTTGCGGGGGCTGCAACCCCCCGTCGGAGGGCGGGAACGGACCCTCATTGCTGGGGGGCGGTTGGGAAAGAGCGAAAGAGGTCAGGGAGGTCAGGGTCAGCAGTAAAAGCAACATTAAGGTTTTCCTATGTAGTAGAATTTTCAACACCTACCGTGCTATTCTAGAGCCTTTGCTATTTAAAAGTTGCCCCTGCTATTTAAAAGTTATTTACGTTACACTAATCGATAGTAGGTGCTCCTAATATTATTACATAGGTCAAAGAATTGCCTTCATACTAATTCCAAAATTTCCTTTACAATATAGTAAGATATTTATATGATAATTATTTTATTCTCCTGGAAACTCTTTAATTAGATCCATAGTGGTTCTGATTAGAGAGTTCTCATCGGAAAAGAGAATAAATGGTGTTAATGAAATGCAGGTTAGGGTTTTAGCGCTGGCGCTTCTAGCGTTATATCTATCTTCGATCTTCGTCCCAGGCTTCATAGCCGGTGCGTTGTCCGTCAAAGACGTTAGGAGCTCAAAAGGGCTTAAGAGGTTCCTTAATAAGAAGGTCTGGGTAATTGGAATCTTTGTACGGGATCCTGTCCCGCTATTGGCAACCGACTTAAAGGTGGTGTTGGTAGACAGGCCCATGCTTAAAGAGGAGTATCTACCGTTGGTCGGGAGGAAGGTTAAGGAGCTTAACCCCGATAAGTTCGGAGGCGCAAAGATGCTCGTCTTCGGGCTTCTAAGGAGGCCCACTCATAATGACCCTCCCTACTGCAGGGAAGAGCCAGCTGTATTAGAAGTGGTAAGCTTTAAGGTTTTAAAGCCCATGAAGCCCCCCTACAGCCCCAAGAGATACCCTTCCACGTTTTGGATGAGCTTCTGGAAATGGTTCTGTAAGCTACATCCCAAGTGGTGCAGGCTCTTAATGCCCGCTAGGTATGCCGTCCTGATAAGCGGAGGGTATAATGAAGCAAATAACCACATCCGTTACTGGAACGACCTGGAGTTCATGTATTTAATATTGAGGAAGAGGTACGGCTACCTTGATAAGAACATCTACATCTTCTACGCAAACGGGGTCAACCCTGACCCTAGAAACGTCAGGGCTAATTTCTACTCGGCGACCATTACCAACTTGAGGAGGGTCTTTAGCCAGCTTAGGGCGAAGACCAAGAGCACTGATACCATATTCATCTTCCTCAACAACCACGGCACGGGGTATCATTCAAGTACGAGGGTAAATTACTACGGTAGGCGCGATAGATCCGGGGAGGAACGCGACGGGTATGATGAGGGCCTCTGTCTATGGCACAGCATCATCTACGACGACGAGTTCGCTAGGCTACTATCAGACATAAGGGGTAAGATGATAATAGTTATGAAACAATGCTTCAGCGGCGGGTTCATAAAGGAGCTCTCCGGGCCTAGGAGGATAGTGATCTCGAGCTGCGGAGAGAACGAATTTTCGTGGGGTAGGAGCGATGGAAACTACGGGGAGTTCACCTTCCACTTCATGGCCGCGGTGAACGGAAGAGACCCTTACCGTAGAGCGGTAAACGCCGATTCGAATAGGGACGGGAAGATATCCATGGTAGAGGCCTTCAATTACGCCAGACGACACGACAGTAGACCTGAGATACCCCACTATGACGATAATGGAGACAGGAGGCCCCATACGGGGAACATGCCTAGGGGAGGAGACGGAAGGCTGGGCTCCGCCACTACGCTTTAAATCACAACGTTTTTTATATTTATTTTAAAAGGTCCATCTCGTCTAAGGGTACTTAGCCTTTTTGACGGGTTAACGAAAGGGTTATATACTCCTCCTTTACTCCACTTCCCATAACGTTCTAAGTAACGGAGAGCGAATACCAACTTAGGAGGGGTTCGGTGAGATCACATGTATAGCGTTGAGACTATCGCCCTCTCTAGGGTTTTCAAGAGGGATGGGGATCGACTCGTCAAGGCTCTTGATAACGTATCCTTAGCCGTGAGAAGGGGGGAGATCTTCGGCCTACTGGGCCCTAACGGGGCGGGGAAGACTACGCTCATAAGGATACTGGCCACCCTGCTTTTACCGACCTCGGGCGAGGCTTACGTGGAGGGCTACGACGTCGTTAGGGAGGCCGGGAGGGTCAGGGAGTTGATCAACGTGGTCTCGGGCGGGGAGAGGTCCGGGTACGGGATAATGACGGTGAGGGAGAATTTATGGTACTATACCCAGCTTTACGGGTTCAGCAGGAGGGAGGGATGGCGTAGGGTAGACGAGCTCGTGAAGCTCCTAGGGATGGAGGAGTTCGCGAACGTCAGGCTCAACAGGTTGTCCACGGGCATGATCCAGAAGTACAACCTAGCTAGGGGGCTTATCAACGACCCTAGGGTTCTCTTCCTTGACGAGCCCACGCTCGGCCTGGACGTAGAGGTCGCGAGATACATAAGGGGGCTAATCAAGAGATTGATAAGAGACGACCCCGAGAGGACGATATTTCTAACCACCCATTACATGGCCGAGGCTGAGGAGCTGTGCGACAGGATAGCTGTAATCCATAGGGGGCGCGTAGTTGCCTTAGGGAGCCCTAAGGAGTTGAAGGCGCTCGTGTCGAGGCAGGTGGTTTACAAGGTGGAGGTGAAGGGCCTTCATAACGAGCTTGAGCGAGAGATCAGGGAGGCGGGCTTAGTTAGCGCAGTATCGCTTAGAAGCGACATAGTCTCCGGCGTCACAGTGCTTAGGCTGGTCTTCAGGGGCGAGGAGGAGGCGAGCAGGACGATAGAGTGGCTGGTAAGCAAAGGGTACACGATCCTCTCCGCCTCTAGGGCGGAGCCGACCTTGGAGGACGTCTTCCTCAAGCTGGTGGGGGCGAGGCTCGTTGAGTAGAGGCATCGGAAGGTTGCTCAGGGCGGCTTACGGTAGGGCGTATATAAGGGTGAAAGGGGGCAATAGGGAGCCCAGCTGGATCGTTTGGGAGGTCGTACTGCCCCTCCTAATGATATCGTCGGTGGCCTACGCCTACAAGACCTTAAGCGCCCCCTCCGAATACATAGGCTTTGTCGTGCTGGGGGGCGCCATGCTTAGCTACTGGTTTAACGTCATCTGGGGCATGGGCAGCGTGCTTTATCGGGAGAAGGAGACCGGAAACCTCGAGGTCTTCATGATATCCCCAGCCCCGCTGGAGGGGCTACTGTTGGGCATGGCCTTGGGTGGCATGTTCAACACGTCGATCAGGGCAGCCTCCATAATAGTCGCTGGGATCGTCTTCTTTGGGGCCTCTTTTAACCTAAGCGGGCTACCTTCAGCCCTGATAATATTTATACTTACGATGGCAGCGCTCTACTCACTGGGCATGTGCTTAGCGAGCCTCTTCCTGATGTACAGCAGGTCGGGGTGGAGGGCTGCCGAGCTCCTTCAGGAGCCCATCATCTTCCTCTCAGGGCTCTACTACCCCATTTCCGTGTTCCCAACGGTGCACCAG
>Ga0180302_10001607_pt1 | contig 10781 bp, 8 predicted proteins | sample GuaBasSediGuay17_FD_121794 | JGI IMG/M metagenome (GOLD analysis project Ga0180302, IMG submission 121794) | Subseafloor sediment microbial communities from Guaymas Basin, Gulf of California, Mexico - Guay17, Core 4571-4, 12-15 cm | ecosystem: Environmental > Aquatic > Marine > Hydrothermal... | reverse complement strand
GAATAAGCCTATCCCCAATGCTGTGATGAATAACATTTGTGCAATGTATCTGTATTTTAGCATTGATATGAAGGATCCTTTCAGGAGTTTAGCGATGTTTCTGATCCCTCGTCCATATAAGTGAAGTGCAACGATCATTATGGTTAAGTAGCCTACTATAATTATAGTGTAGAATAATGTTTCGTTCTCGTATGTTAGTATGAGAACAATCGTTACTATGAATGATATTAGGGGGATTAGCGTGTCTCTTTTTCTAATCAGGATGACCACCTCTTCCTTATTTATCCCTAATACTATTAATTATTTCTATTATCTCATCGAAGAATTCTTTGATTATCTCTAATTTCGTGGCGATAGAATCCATTAATCCTTCAGCTAATTGTTCCCCCAGCTCTCTTCTTTTCTCCCTTAACTTTCTTTCTAATTGTTCTAGTTCGCGATAATAATTTGCATATTTCTTGATGGTGTTTATTGCCCATTCCCTTTCATCTGATTGTATTTTCTCTTTAAACAATGTTGCGAGCTCTATGATTGATTGATCGTTGGAGAAGCCTAAGGTTGGTACTGGTGCTATTTCTTTCTTTGCTAATTCTACATGGGATACGATTTGATTTATCTTATCATCGATGTAACTTATTTTCTCGTGAAATTCTGAGCTTGTTATTTTCCCGTTCAAGAAGTCTAGAAGAACATTTCTTTTAGCATCAAATAATGTTAACACATCTCTGATTATCTTCAAATATTTCGACTCCATAGTAGTTATAGCGTCGTGCCTTAGGATATAGATACCTGAACCTAATAATAGGCCTATGAAGAATTGTTCTGTTGGATCGCGTTTTAAGGGTCTTATTAGGTCGTGTGGAATGTATAGTATGCAGTTATCGTTACAATTTCCTAATCTTATTATTTGAGGATTTAACTTGACTAGAAATCTAAACTTTCCCCCATGGATATATTCTTTTTCTCCATCTTTAGTAGTAAACATGAGTAATGGATTAACCTCCCTAATTAATGGGAATGCTAATCCCTCAACATTTTTTAGCTTGGCTTTTAATTCGATTAGGATCTCCTCCCCAGGGTGCAGTATTATATCGTTGATGAGTTTGAATGTGCCATTGATTAAGGCTCCCTCGAATTTTGAATAAGCTAGTTCAAACTCCGCTGGGAAAATGTCTTGAATACCCTTCACAATGATTTCTTCATAATCATTATTAACTATCAAGCATTTGACTTTCGCTATATCGTTAAGATCTAACTCTAACCTATCATACTTAACTTCAAACCTCACATCATGTTTCGTCGATCCAGAAATAACTTCTATCAGGAATGTTCCGAGAGAAATAATTTCTTCTTTACCTTCACACGAAATCTTTACTACTGGAGAAATTCTGTAGGACCCATCAGATACTGCTCTTAGACAAAAAGTATTGCTATAAAAATCCCCAGCCTTAATGGGCACATTTAACTGAATAACATCTTTTTCGAGAAAACTTCCCCCTTTAACAATGATTTCCTTAAGGAAACATGTTACGTTACCCTTATTTAGGGCTCTTAACTCGAAACAGAAAAAATCATGCAAACGCACTAGATTTGCCTGGGGAGAAAAATCTATTATAAAATTGTACAATCTCCCCACCCACAATAGATCTAAGAATAAACCCATTATAATATGTCAAAGATAATAAAAAACTTACCTGAAGGATTGGGGCTCTTCTATAATTGGGTGGTGGAATGTAATCCCATTGTAGCATTAGTTCTCTTTAGTTTAACTATAATAACTCTGATAGATTCTGATCTAATTATTGTTAACATTTCTTTACGTTTATAGTAATATGGCCGACCGCATGCGACAATACTCTTCCTCCAATCTTATATTCAATTATTGGTGATATTTCGTCTTTTCCTTCTCTACTCGCTTCCAAGACTATATCTATTCTTAAGATGTTTCTTAATTCCATATTCTCTAGAAACACTCCTCTTTCAATCTTTTGAAGCGATCTTGGGTTTGTATCAATGACATTGGCTACAAGTATTGGGACAATATTTTCTATTTTAATTAGTGTTGGATACTCTATCTTCGTGACTTCTGTTTCCTTTAATAGTAGTTTAATTGTTACTGTGAACCTGTCCCCTACGCAGAGATCTCTTTTACTCACTTTGCATTCACTATAAAATGGATCCTCGATAGAGTCTTTTATCAGCTTCTCTTTGAATTCCTTTTCCTTAAGGATTTTTTTAACTATGTATTCAAAGCCGTAAAAGATATTTGTGAAAGATAGTTCGTGAGTTTTTATTATAGGATCGTAAATTTCTTTGAATGCCATTAAGATTTCGTTAGCTAGCCATTTACCTACTTCTTCATCCTCATCTAATCTCATGCTTATTGCTATTCCATAGTTATCGATCCTAGAGAAAACTACTTTTTGAATCCCATCAATCTCTATTTTCATAACTTTTAATTCCCCTCTATAAACATCTTTAGCATAGTTTTGTATCGCTGATAAAAACCCAGTTATCATACCCTGATCATCTATTATCGTCCTCTTTTTGAAATCATATGAGAAGTACGGTATTCCTGTTTCCGCATTATATATAATTAGATTTTTCATTTGACTACACCATCAACAACTATCAATAATACACTTAGATATACTCGATATATAAACATTAAACACCATTGCACCCGAAAATACTCGCAACGAATTGATCCTAGATTATTAAAAAAGTTAAATAGTTATGTAAGCTTAGAATCAGGCTTACAACTCCCGCTTCTCGCTAAAGCAGTTGCATCTTTATTATGTTTTGCCTTTTTACCTACTTGGTTAATTCTGGTTTTAACAAGATAATTCTTAAATTTGCATTTATGGTTAGAAATAATAGCTTTAGGGTATAAATTATTCGAGAGGGTGATTTATTCTGTCTAGTGGAAAAATTAGATGTGTAGCTAAATTTTTAGAACATGATGACGTTGTTGATTTACTACATGAAATTGGTCTCTCTAATACTGACATTCAGCAAATCAGGGAGAAATTAGAGAAGGCGATCTGTAGAAGAATTCGGGCCCCGATGGGTGTTGAGGAACTGTCTAGTAATAGTGATTTCTTTGACGCGTTTATAAGTGTATTACTCGTTGAACTTTATGATCTATTAAAGAACATTGTGCCTGATGAGAAAAGACTAGCATCTGTTTATGATAAATTGAGTGCAACGCTAAGTAACAAGCCGTTAGAGGATATTCTTGAACTGTCTTTTAGTGAGGTGCTTGACTAGTGCCTAGAATGAAGGTTATTTTTTATGTTCCCATGATGATTTTTGATAGTGAATTGGATTCGTTAATTAGAAGTAAGTACATTTATGATGCGGATAGTGATGCATTAAGATACTTTAAGAAAGATTATATAGAGAATTTCGTTTCTGGTATTTTTCGTCTACACATACCATCCGTTTTAACTAGTAATATTCATAGAGTTGTTCAGATCCAACAATGTTTTTTGCTAACTTTCAATGAAGATTACGAAGTTGTGAGTATTTCTGATAGATCGCTAAAAAGTGCCATAATTATTATAGAAACTGCATTAAATTTATCCGATGATAGTACAGAGATATTATTGTCATCAAATTTGAGTGGTGAAAAACTGTTTTTATATTCGTACTGGATTGTAAAGAAAGGTCTAGAACCCGTGTTAAGAAATTCTTTGGAAAGATTCGGGGACATACTGTCTAGGCAGGCATTTAGGGCTGTGATTATAAATGGTTTTTCAGCAACCGAAGAAAGGAAATTAGCCATTCTATTGACCTCTAATGAAGTAACATTTAATTTGGCTAAGAACGCGCCCCTCCCTGCATTTGACGAATTGTTTAAAGAAACCGTATTGCTCGGCCATAAGATCTATGTTAGAGATATGTCTATTGCCTTAATTGATGCTCCTGAAAATGTTCAGTCTATAGTTAATGCAATCTTAATTTTTAGTACTTATACTTATCTTAGATTATACAATATTAGTAAACAACTGGATGCAATTTACAGGGAGATGAGAGATCCCAACAAATTATCTGGCGAGGATTATATGAAGATAATTCAGGAACGACAAAAATTCTACAATTCCATTGAAAAGATTTTAACTGAAGAAGTTTTTTCCTCCGAGATCCCCGAAAAATTTTTCAACGTGGTAGGGGAAACCATCGGGGTAATCAGATATGCTAATAAACTGCAACAGAAACTAGACGAACTAGACAAATTAATTAAATCGACAATAGATTTAAGAATTCACTCAAGACAATTAGAGCTGATTGATAGGCAGGAGAAAATTTCTCAACGAACCTATAGAGTAGAAAGAGCCGTCGGATTAATTAATTATATAATTGCGTTAGCTTTCGTTATAGGGCTATCTAACGCGCTTAACCAGTACCTAAATCTATCCCTTACTGATTTCTTATTAATGACCATGGGGTTGTGGATGTCTTTAGGGATCCTAATTCTTATGGTTGTGAAATGGAGGGTATTTAAGAGCACGTCTCTAGCACGAATAGAGAAAGTTTTTACATCAAACTATTATATTGATGTGAACAAAATTGAAAATCTAAATAAACCAGGTATAAGATCCTTTATTAAATCTACATTAAGGATCTTTAAAAAGAAGAATTTTGAAAATGACGCTACATTAATCATTTATTCTGAAGGGATAGAAATAATTATTGCGACTATAGCATATAAGAATGCTTACACAATGTTAAGATACGTTAAAAGGAATGATCATGGAATACTATTATCTGCGACTATAGAGTCTAATGACGTGGACAGAGAGAAGTTACAGAATATTTTTAATGAAGTTTTATCCGCGCTCAAAATCGACGCTACTTAATATCGCATTTCATTAAATATTTTCCGTAATTAATGCATCCTACTTTATGTAGTAATTGTTTGACTTAAGATTTGTTGCTGATTTTTACGACACATTTTTATATATTTAGGATCGTTCATAGTAAAATAAATTGAATACGATGTGTGGGGGGTATTCATTGAAAAAGATAAATGTTGATATTGATGCATATTATTCTACCTTAAATCGCGTTGAAATTAATCTCAAAATTAAGAATTTGTCGGGAGAATCTGTTTATGTTGATAGTCTCCTGGTAGAGTTATCCACTGAAACTGAATTAGTAAAGACTCATGAAATGAGAGTCTCAAGAAAACTTTCGCCTAAAGGGGAGGAGGAATCTGAAATCTATATTCCAGTACTTATAGATCTGCCTTATGAAGAGATTGAAAAAATCGCTACACGAGGTAAGATCACTTTATATTACGGCGAAGGAGATAGGATAATACTTAAGTACGATATTAAACCTCCAAGTAGGGTTGAAGTTCTTGAGATAGAGATAGGAGAACCCGAGGAAGTTGTAGCTGAGAGATTTAGGAGTTATCCAACTTACGTTTTAATGCATCCTAGAAGACCTCTGATAACTGATGAAATTCTTCTTATACCTGCTAAAGAGATAGATGAGCTCACTAATCGGATAAGGGAAGAATTGCTTATTAGTGCCTCAAAATACACTATTGGTATCGCGGGACTAAAAGTAAATAGAGAGACTGTAAAGGGAATAGGGGGAAGAATATTTGGAATTTTGGACAAAAGTTTAAGACTATCTAGCCTTCTTAATGAGTTACGTCCCGAATACTTGATATTTGAAACCTCTAAACCTGGTTGGGAGATCCCCTTAGAACTTATGCATGATGGAGAAGAATTCTTGGCTATAAAGTACTCCATAGGCCGCATTTTAAGGATGAAAAGTGCACCAAGAACTATTAGTCCTGAGAAATTTGTAATCAGAAGAGGGAAGATAAAGACGATAGGAGCCGTATTCTCCTATGTTGGATTTAGGGAATACATTAATGAAATTAACGAAATGGTAGATTTCTTCGAGAGTTTGAGAGATAAGGGTATAGAAGTCCATTGTATGAAAATAAACCAGATGGGGGAAAACAGATACTCCGCTAAAATAACTGGTAACTACCCTAGCCCATTGGACCCTGAAGAAGTTCCATCTAACGTGATAAATTTTCTCATGTCAAGGAAATTCGATTTAGTATATATCAGTTCCCACGGACATATTGCAGGTGACATAGGTGAACCTCACTTGTATTTAACAACGACAAAACATCAATTAACAGCCAGTAAGATAGCTAAGGAATTAAGTTTTGATGGCCAAACAACTGTCATACTTAATGCGTGTTATGGAGGAAGCGATCTTGTAGCGTCATTCCTTATTGCTGGTGCAAGAGCCGTAATTGCACCTATATTCCCATCAGATTTAAATCTTACTTACAGGTTTACTAGGGAATTACTAAGTGACGATTTCCTCAGAAGTAAAAAACCTTTAGGAAAAATTCTTCGAGAGACTAAAAGAAAAATGAAGGATGAGGCAAAGATTGATTGGTTAACGTTCGTATTATATGGTGATCCAAGATTATATCCATAGTATATCTGAATTATCCACCAAATATCTCATTTTTAACTTTTTTATGTTAATCAGTTATTATGGTTTACGTGGCGAATATAAAATGAGTTGTCTAATTGTTGATATTAGTCATGTCCCCAAAAATCATGATCTCATAGAATTGATTATAAAGATAATGTGGATATGCGAATCTCTTGGTAAGATAACAAAGATAATGGGACTTTATCCATTAGAAATTCTCTCTGCTTCACATGGTATATCAATGAATTACAATCTATATAATATAAATGAAATGCTCAAGCATGGTGAAACATTGATTATCGTTTTAAAAGCGAGAATTAAGGAAACTACCGACATCAAACCCACCATATTCTATGAAACAAGAGGAAGAGAATATCACTACGTATTACCGCCAATCAGCGTAGAGAGCAGGAAACAGAATATACAAACGGTTAGTGCAATGGTAGAAGAGGAAGCTCCTAGGAAGAAACCTTATGCCGTAATTTTTTATCAGTACGGTATAAGTGATTTAATCGACATCGATCGGAACTATACGTTTCTCAGAGATATTATCAGCAGGTTAAGCAACTTCAATTTAAGAATCGTAAAGTACAGATTGAATCCCGACTTTTTAGTTGACGCGAAATTAATAATAATCCCTCCATTAAGAAGCAAACTAACCGAAGAAGAAATCGTAATTATCAATGATTGGTTAAATAAGGGGAATCGCGGACTATTTGTATTATCAAGCAAATATGATGAGGAGTCTGTGTACTAATCTATAAACAAATTGTTAAGTCTCACACCACTAAGGATAACTAACGATTTTGCATGGGATAGTTGTCACGAACTTAAAGTTGAATGGAGAAGAAGATGCATAATCCATAATTTTGCATCACACCCCATAACCTATAACATAAATAAAATATCATTCTGGGGCGTAAAAATAGAAGTCAAAAATCTTCCACATTGGACCGCAACTCAATTAGCGACGACATGTATGAGATCTGGATCCGACCCAGTGATAGGAATTGCGCAAAAAACGCCCCAAAGGATAAGGATAGGTCTATCTGGGACGCACATATTTTTCATCAACGATAACTGCAAATACTTCAAAGAAACATGTTATAATGACATATTACTTGGAACACGATTATTATTCTGGACACTTGGACTCAACCCGTTAAATGCTGATAAAGTCGTAAGCGAAATAGTATCTTAATCTATTAGCATCATCTTATCTTAATATCCAACTTTAGACTCTATCCGAATAACTTTTAAGTTCTGGTCATATTTGATAGTCAGTCCTCCTTCTCATTGCTTCTTTGTATTCAATACTAAGCATGAGCATGTAGCTTGCTATTCTGTTGAATTAACTCAAAATTTATATATAATTAGATGCACATTAAGAAAGAATATAGAGGTGTTGACTGTTGATCATCAAAAGAAACTTCGAAAGTGAACTTGGAGAATACGTCGGTTTCATAAAGGCTAGTGCGTCTTTGCCAGCCGTACTATACTTCGCTCCTCTAATCATCAATTTACTTTATGCACCAATGTATATTGTTATGGTATTACCCTTCACAGTTCTTTATATGGCTGTATTAACTTTCTTCCTAATATATTACATTCCTAAAAAGATTATCGTACTTACGTTGAGATGTGGCAAGATTCTGGTTTACCATGAAGCTTTTAAGAAAAAAGACTTCACAATAAGGCTACGGGTAAGTTATTCATACATTATATTGTCACTCCTTATCATAGCCCTTATTATAGCTAAGCATTATTATATGTACATATTAACTCCACCATGGCTAGATCAATTAGCTGACATATCATTAACAATGATGGCTACTTTGGCTCTAATTAGAGGACTTATACCTCCTGTCCCACATAAAAGCGATTCCCCACCAGTTTCTAATTACGAGCGTACAAGAAGCCATGCTTATACCAGCACGATCCTCATGTTCATATTAATATTCCTGATAATGTTCTTCCCGCAAGTTTTAGGGATTATTTCGGAATTATTACGATTTCCCGCCACTATAATTGTGAGTTTACTTATTGTACCATTATTAATATACATAATTTTGAATGATATAATATTAGCCTGGTATTACAAGGATTATAGAAAGATTGGTCTTGTCATAATGTTTCCAGCTTTCTTCGCTGTTATAACTTCAGCCTCCGCAATATATTTCCTAGTACTGTACATTGAACTCGTATCCTCTAGACTCAACTTACTTTTAGAACTCTTATACTTACTTAAAAAGATACTGTTCGTCATCTTAAGCAGTATTCTAATGTATTCCTACTTGCATAAGAGAACTCAGGATGTGCTAAAGCCACCGTTTGAATTAGGTGGCATAGATAATGAAAGCGCGATTCATCTAATAGTGGATACTGTGCTCGTGTTTGTGAATGACATCATTAATAAGATTATTCTTTATAACATCGTTTGGACAGTTCTCGTGATAATAATTGAGCTATCGAATATTGATTTGACAAATTATATCTTAACATTGGTTTCAGGCATAGTATTTGGATATAATATTATTGAACCTAATCTAGATTTCAGAATTGTAACGTATTATGCTTTCCTGATCTATGTGATTTACATAACAATTGTTGTAGCTGTATTTAAAATCTTCAACTTTTTAAGAGATTTAGTTGATAAAATTTGGGGAGGTGAAAAGATTGAATATTTCTAGGTTTTTTATTCTTACTAGTGGTAAGGGCGGAAGTGGGAGAACTCCCATAGCATTAGTATTGAGCTCTCTCCTATTTAGGCATGGAAGAAATGTCGTATTGCTTGATTTAAACTTCTCTAATCCAGATGCCTTTTTCATTTCCACTAAAATCGTTTCCCCTGAAGACTACTATGTTGGTAGGACACCAATTAAAAAGTCAACCATTTTAACTGAAGCAGGAGGAGAAAAAGCCAAATGGCCTTTACAAGTATGTGACGTTCTAAAGACAGAGAAAAACTTCTTTAAATCTGTAGCTAGAGTAAGCAAATATTTATATGCCCCCATTGATGCCTTGGAAATGTTTAGGGCATTATATGTAATTGCGAATACATATGAGAATATTGATGTAATAGTGGACACGAATTTGAATATTCCTTCCCTAATCCCGCAAAAAGAGGATGACTATCAGAAGATTAAAGATCTACTAGCACCATTTAGTGATTATAAGATAATATATATCTGGAACACTGGTAGTCTGGCACGGAAAACTAGGATAGGGAAAAGTGTTCTATCTGAATTTGATCTCTTAGAGAAAACAATTTCGGAGTATAAGCTTAGAGGCGTGAATATTTTCGGAAACTGGGGGGAACGAATAGTTCATATACTTACACCGAATCTCTATGAGAAACCTAGTAAACCAGTCCTAAGGAGAGTAATGGAAATGCTATCTTCGTTGATAGCGATTAGGATCCCTATGGGAGTTGAACTGGTATCGCAGACTGGCGATGAAGAAAGTTACATGCGAAAGATCATAGAAGGCATAAAAATTATGCATCTTTGGGGAGAGGGTACATTGGATATAAGAACGTTAAGAATAATTTTTGAGCAATATAGCCAAGAAATAGAGGAAGAAGTAAAGAGATCTCCAGACTTTGGCATTGATATCCGATCAGCTAGTATAGTGTATTATCTCTTCAAGGTTTTCCTAAAGAAGATGAATCAAATATGGAGGAAAGCTCATCCGCACACCTTATTGCCAGAGAACCTAATAATCATTCCGTATATGATAGAAAAAATGATTAATTATGTTGAGGCTCTTTTATCAGCAGACATAATAACTTTAAAGACAATTTTAGATAGAGCAAAAGAGGTAAGCAATATAATCTCGATATGGTTAATACAGCATGAACAATATGGGTAGATTAACATATGTTTTAGGCTTTTATTAGGCTTAATGAATTCATCAATTGATTCGATCAATTGTTATGGATACGTGCGCACTAAGTTTTTTTACTAGGTTTCCCCTCTAAGTACAAGATAAAAATGTTTTAATTTATGAAAGTGAAGAATTTTAAAAAAATACTTGTCAATTTTTTCTGTATCTTTGGCAATGATCGTGGTTTAGAAATTTACCTAGTAAAAATAAGTTATAGAGAAATTGACATGTAGAAAAAAATATTCGAGAAGAAATAGATGTACTAATAGTGTAACGCTAAGGCATCAGTTACCTTTGGTCTCAATAATTTTTCTTCTGCTCGCATTCTAGGTATCGTTCTACTATATCTTAATAAGACTACAATGGCATTAACTATGATTACTATTAGGAGGAGAAGAGTAATTAATTTGGCTAATGGT
>Ga0180302_10001605_pt1 | contig 10785 bp, 9 predicted proteins | sample GuaBasSediGuay17_FD_121794 | JGI IMG/M metagenome (GOLD analysis project Ga0180302, IMG submission 121794) | Subseafloor sediment microbial communities from Guaymas Basin, Gulf of California, Mexico - Guay17, Core 4571-4, 12-15 cm | ecosystem: Environmental > Aquatic > Marine > Hydrothermal... | reverse complement strand
GGGAGCGATGATAAAGGCCAAGGTGCTCTACATACCCACCCCCTCCCACACGAGGAAGGTTTTCAGGCCGGAGACGTTCGAGAGGTTCAAATCGATCTTCGAGGAGGTGAAGGTCAACGAGGAGGACAGGAACTACACATCGGAGCAGCTGGCGGAGGAGATAGCGGGGTATGACGCGCTGGTCACGGGATGGGGGTCGCCCAAGATAACCCCTCAGGTTATGGAGAACGCCGACAAGCTCAGGATAATCGTTCACTCGGCAGGATCGGTCAGGGCGCTTCTGGGGGAGGTCTTCGACGATTACATCGTCCCCCGCAAGATCTGCATCTGTCACGCCAGACACGCCATAGCGCTCAACGTCGCTGAGATGACCGTGGGGCTGATGATCATGTGCGTGAGGAGGTTGATGGATCACGCGCTCGCCTTCAGGGAAAGGGGCGTGTGGAGGGATCCGAACATCCCCTCAAACGGACAGTTCCTGAGGGGCAGCACGGTCGGGCTGGTCTCCGCGGGGGCGGTGGCCAGGGAGGTCATAAAGCTGCTGAGGCCGTTCGACGTCAAGATACTCGTCTACGACCCCTACCTCTCCGATTACGACGCCGGGAGGCTGGGGGTGGAGAAGGTATCGCTCGAGGAGCTCTTCAGGAGGTCGGACATCGTCTCCATCCACGCCCCCAACCTGCCGGAGACGCGCAAGATGATAAGGGGGGAGCACCTCAAGCTGCTCAAGGACGGGGCCGTGCTGATAAACACCGCGCGCGGGGCGGTCATAGATCACGACGCGCTTCTGGAGGAGTGCCGGAAGGGCAGGATAATAGCCGCCCTGGACGTGACCGATCCGGAGCCGCTGCCGCCCGACAGCCCGTTCAGGGAGCTGCCGAACGTGATCATCGCGCCTCACATAGCCGGGGCGGGCTATTACGGCTATTTCGCGATCGGGGAGATGACGCTCCAGGCGTTGATCGACTTCTTCACGGGCAAAAAGCCGGTCGGGATGATCGATTACTCGGAGTTCAAGATCCTCGCTTGAGGGCTGGCTCAGGGGGATTCCGACCGCTCAAGCAGCTTCAGGAACCGCTCATATGCCTCGTCCCAGCCATCTCTCTTCCCAGGCTCGTAGGTCTTGAACTCGAACGACCTCCTTATGATCTCCCTCGCCTCGGGGTGGGAGCCGACGTCGCCCAGGGCCATGGCCTGGACCATGACGTTTCCGGCCGCGGTCGCCTCCGCCGGGCCGGCTATCACGGTCTTTCCGGTCGCGTCGGCCGTCAGCTGGCAGAGCAGCTCGTTCCTCGATCCCCCGCCCACGACGTGTATCACGTTGAGCCTTCTCCCCAGCAGCTCCTCCAGCCGTTCGGCGACCCACCTGTATTTAAGCGCCAGGCTTTCGAGGGCGCATCTGACGATCTCGCCCTTCGTCTCGGGAACCGGCTGGCCCGTCCTGCGGCAATACTCCCTTATCCTGGCGGGCATATCGCCGGGGTGGAGGAAGAGGGGATCGTCCGGGTCGACGAACGCCTTAAACGGTTGAGCTTGGGCGGCCATCTCCGTCAGCTCGGGATAGCTGTGCTCCTGTCCCTCCTTAGCCCACGTCCTGCGGCTTTCCTGAACCAGCCACAGCCCCATGATGTTTTTCAAAAACCTTATCGTCCCGCCGTATCCGCCCTCGTTCGTGAAGTTCAGCTCCAGGCTCCTGTCGTTTATGATCGGCTCCTTCAGCTCCACGCCCATGAGCGACCAGGTCCCGGAGCTTATGTAGATCCAGTCATCGCCTTCAGCCGGCACCGCCGCCACGGCCGATGCCGTGTCGTGACAGGTGGGGGCTATGACCTTGACGGAGCTGAGGCCCGTTTCCTCCTCGACCGACGGCAGAAGATCGCCCAGAACGGTTCCCGACGGGACGATCTCGGGGAGGATGCGGGTGGGGATGCCCATCCTCTCCAGCAGATCCCTGTCCCAGTCCCTCTGGCGGGGGTTGTAAAACTGGGTGGTGGTGGCTATGCTGAACTCCGAAACCTTCACCCCGGTCAGCCAGAAGTTGAACAGATCGGGCATCATGAGCATCGTCTCAGCCGCCTCAAGTATCGGCGACCGCTCGATGACCATCGAGAGCAGCTGATAAAGCGTGTTGAGCTGCATGAACTGTATCCCGGTCTTCTCGAATATCTCCCTGCGCGGCACCCTCTTAAAGGCCTCCTCCATCATCCCGTCGGTCCGTTTGTCCCTGTAGTGATAGGGGTTGCCGAGCAGCACGTCCCCTCTTCCCAGCAGTCCGAAATCCACCCCCCAGGTGTCCACGCCTATGCTGGCGACCTGCCCGTATCTCTGACGACAGAGCGAAAGGGAGGACTTCATCTCGTCCCACAGCCTCAGGACGTCCCAGAACAGGCTGTCGAGGATTCTAACGGGTCCGTTCGGGAACCTCCTGACCTCCTCAAGCCTGAGCTTCTGACCGTCGAATATCCCGGCCACGCATCTGCCGCTTTCCGCTCCCAAATCGAAGGCTATGTAGATCTTCGCCGCCATCTCAGCCTCCTTCGATCCCCGCGCTGTCCGGCCCTATAGGATATCACAGCTCCGGAAAAGGTGTCAAGCTTCCCGATATCTGATCTCCGGGGGAGGGTTATCCTCACTCGCGTTGGTCTGGGATGAAGGTGGGAGGTCGTGATGCCCCAGCTTGATGGGATTGAGCCGGAGTTGAGGTCCGCCGGCGCCATCGGCGGCCCTCAACCCCGGCGTTTCTCATGCCATCCGGGCCCAGCTTTTCAGGGGGATGTTTTCGATCAGCCGCCGAGGGTTTCACGAACCTCCTTGAGCTGCTGCATTATGGGTATCTTCTGCGGGCACTTCTCCTCGCACTGGCCGCACTCGACGCACTGATCGGCCGAGGCCGGCTTCGGCTCCCCGTCCACTTTCCTCTCTTTAAGCCTCCTGTATTCCCGCTTGGCAAGCTCCTTGAGGCCGTAGACCTTGTAGTAGATCATCGCCCGGAAGTTGGCCGGGATGTCCACGCCGTTGGGACACGGCATGCAGTAGCCGCAGCCGGTGCAGTAGAGATCGGCCAGCTTTTTGAGACGGTCCATCATCTCGGCGATCCGCTGCTTCTCCTCCTGCGTCAGCGGCCCGACCTTCGAGGCGACCTCTATGTTCTCCTTGACCATCTCCATCGAGCTCATCCCCGACAGGGCGGTGGTGACGTTCTCGTTTGCGAAGACGAACCTCAAAGCCGCCTCCGCCGAGCTTTTGGCGCCGCCGGGTATCAGCTTCTGAACCTGCTCGGACGGCTCGGCCAGCCTCCCGCCGCCCACAGGCCCCATGACCAGCACGCCCAGGCCCTTCTGCCGCGCGTAGGCGATCACCTCCTCATACGTCCTGTCCAAGATGTTGTATTGAACCAGTATCCCCTCGAACTCCCCCGTATCGATCAGCTTCTTGACGTTTTCGGGGCTGTCGTGGGAGGAGAAGCAGAGGTGCTTTATGAGGCCCTCCTCTTTGGCCTTGTGGGCCTCCTCCAGCGGCCCGCCCTTCACGCTCACCCCCTCCAAAAACTGGTTCAGCCTCAGGTCGTGCATGTGGTAGAAGTCGATGTATTCCACGCCGAGCCTCTCAAGCGACCCCTCCAAGATCTTCCTCCACTCGCCCGCGTCCTTCCCCTTGTAGTGGTTCTTGGTGGAGATGTAGATCTTGTCCCTGAAATCCTTGACCGCCTTGCCGAGCACCCTCTCCGATTCGCCGTTGTTGTATACCGCGGCCGAGTCGAAGATGTTGACCCCGTGCTCGTAGGCGTATCTGAGCATCTCTATGGCTTCGTCCTCCTTGATCCTCCCCTGCTCATCGGTGGGGAACCTCATGCACCCGAAGCCTAAGATCGAAAGCTTTATCCCGGTCTTGCCGTATTCCCGGTATTGCATCTCGCATCCCCCGCGGCTCAGGAGTTTTATCGCAAAGGAGATTTTACCCGCCTAAGATCGGCGATGTCAAGCTCGTCGGCCTGTTGCAAGAGCGGCGGAGAAGTGGTAACCTTAAGGAAACCGTGCAAGCCGAGCGTCGGAGGGGAGATCGATGATAGAGGGTTTCCTGGTCGTCAACTTTCATGAGCATCCCAGCGACTGGGTTTTGAGTAAAAACGAGAGGATGGGGATAGATATGTCGGTTCTGCTGCCGGTCGGAAATGATGCTGTGGAGAAGGCGGTGAGGATGTCCCGGGAAAACCCGGATAAGTTCATACCTTTCTATTGGATCGACCCGAGCGGGGATTTGAGCGATGAACCCCGGCGCCTGCGCCGGGCGGTTGAGGAGTGGGGGGTGAAGGGCATAAAGTTTCAGCCCCTGACCCAACACTGGCTCCCCGATGACAGGAGGATCTACCCGATCTACGAGGTGTGCGCCGAGCTGGGATTAGTATGCACCTGGCATGCCGGAGTGGTCAAGCTGGGGCACAAATATGAGCTGGGCAGGCCGATGTTGGCGCGCTACGCCAACCCCCTTCCCATAGATCAAGTCGCTTTCGATTTCCCCGAGCTTAAGATCTGTATAGCCCATATGGGGGGCAACTATTACTACGAAGCGCTGGTGTTGGCGGAGAAACACGAGAACATCTACTTGGACACGGCGTTCCTGCCGTTTTTCTGGCGGCGGATCTTCCCGCCCGCTTCGCCCGAGATGGTCATAGCGCACGCCGCGCGCATCATCGGCGCTGAGAAGATACTTTACGGCAGCGAGGGGTTATGGCCACAAGCCGTGATCCAAGCAGATCTGTCCGATGAGGAGAAGAGGCTCATCTTGGGGGGCAACGCCATCAGGCTCCTCGGCTTGAAGGGGAGCCACCCATCTCCGGGCGTTGACAGGTAGACCGCTTTTTGATAGAATGTCGTCTGACCCCTCCGGAGAGGTAGAGGGATGAGAGCGGTCGTTCAAAGGGTGAGCGAGGCTTCCGTGTCGGTTGAGGGGAGGACGGTTTCCTCCATAGGGAAAGGCCTTCTGATCCTGTTGGGAGTGGGCCTGGAGGACGACGAGTCAGACGCACAATACCTCGCCAACAAGATAGCCAACCTCAGGATATTCGAGGACGAGGGAGGCAAGATGAACCTATCGGTTTTGGACGTGGGCGGCGAGGCGCTTGTGGTCTCCCAGTTCACCCTCTACGGCGATTGCCGCAAGGGGAGGAGGCCGAGTTTCACCGGAGCAGCTCCCCCCGAAAAGGCGAAGGAGCTTTACTCGAAGTTCATCGAGTTTCTCCGCCAAGAGGGCGTGCCGACGAAGGAGGGGATCTTCCAGGCGAAGATGATGGTCCACTTGGTCAACGACGGGCCGGTGACGATACTGCTGGACAGCAAAAAGCTCTTTTGAGGCGGAGCGATGGATTTCGATCGGGCGATTCAGCATTTCACCGACTACCTGAGGGTGGAGAGGGGCGCTTCGCCGAACACGATCGGCTCTTATGAGGCCGACCTGCGCGGCTTCTCGCTTTACGCCGCCTCTCACGGCATCCGCTCGCCCGATCGGGTAACCCCCCAGCTGGCCAGGGGATACATAGAGGATCTGAGGGGGAGAGGGGTTTCCCCCAGCAGCATAGCCAGGAAGCTCAGCTCGTTGAGGGCGTTTTACAGGTTCCTGACGAGGGAGGGACTGGCGGACGCCTCGCCGGTGGAGGGGATCGAGCCGCCCAGGGGGTGGATGAAGCTCCCAACGGTTCTGACCGTTGAGGAGGTGGACAGGCTGCTCTCGCTCTACTCCGACCCCAAAACCCCCGCCGAGCTAAGGGACAGGGCGATCCTCGAAACGCTTTACGCCACGGGGCTGAGGGTGTCGGAGCTGGTGTCGTTGAAGCTGGACGACCTCAACCTCGACGTAGGTTACCTCAGGTGCCTGGGAAAGAGAGGGAAGGAGAGGATCGTTCCGATAGGAAGGATAGCTGCCCAAGCGATAGAGGATTACCTCGAAAGGGGGCGGCCTCATTTCGTGGTCAGCCCTACCCCCTGGCTTTTCCTCAACAGACGCGGGGGAAAGCTCTCCAGACAGAGCGTCTGGAAGCTGATCAAGGACGCCGTCAAAAAGGCCGGCATAAACAAGCCGGTCTCCCCTCACACCCTCAGGCATTCCTTCGCCACCCACATGTTGGAGAGGGGGGCCGATCTGAGATCGCTCCAAGAGATGCTGGGACATTCGAACATCTCCACCACCCAGATCTACACCCACGTCAGCCGCGAGAGGTTAAAGCAGCTCCACAGCGCCTATCACCCGAGGGGATGAGCGATGAACCTGGCCGACAGGTTCCCGAAGGAGCTCGAGGGGCTGCTCAGGAGGATAGGGGAAATAGGTGAGAGAGCTGGGTTCACCGTCTACGCCGTCGGGGGGTTCGTCAGGGATCTCATCCTGGGGGTGCCGAACTTCGACCTGGACGTGGTGGTCGAAGGGGATGGAAGGCTTTTCGCGAGGAGGCTGGCTGAGGAGATGGGCGGGGAGGTCGTCTCATACGACAGGTTCGGCACGGCCACCGTGAGGCTTGAGGGTGAAAGGATCGAGAGGCTCGACGTGGTCACGGCGAGAAAGGAGAGATATCCCCATCCGGGCGCCCTGCCGGAGGTGGAGCCGGGGACGATGAGGGACGACCTCTTCAGGCGCGATTTCACCATAAACGCCATGGCCGTGAAGCTCAACCCCTCCGGATACGGCGAGCTGCTCGACCCGTTCGACGGGCTGGGCGACCTGAAGCGGGGGCTTATAAGGGTGATGCACGACAAAAGCTTCATCGACGACCCGACCCGGATCTTCAGAGCGGCTAGGTTCGAGCAGAGATATGACTTCAGGATAGAACCCCACACCGAATCGCTCATCCGCCAGGCGGTCGAGATAAACGCACCGCTTACGGTCAGCAGGCAAAGGATATGGCACGAGATCTACCTGATCCTCTCCGAGCCGATCCCCGAAAAGCCGATCCTCAGGCTTCAGGAGCTGGACGTCCTCAGGTTCTTCAGATCCGACCTCTCCCGGGAAGGGCTCGGCCTCTTCCCGAGGATCAGAGAGCTCCACGGGGAGATAAAGGGGCTTGTAGAGGACGAGATCGACCTGCCCATCGCATATCTCGCCGCCCTGATCGGGGGATATACCCCCCGGGCGGTGAGGGAGTTCTGTCGTGAGTTCGGGCTGTCGAAGGAGATCGAGGACAAGCTGATCGACTCGGTCATGCTGGCCCGGTTCGAGGGGAGCTTGGACAGGCCGAGCGCGATCTACAGGAGCTTTGAACGCAAATCGATCGAATCGCTTATCTTCTTCGTCGCCCTAAAAGGCGATGAGGTCAAGGGCGCGGTGATCGAATACCTGACCCGGTTGAGACATGTGAAACCGCTCGTGAAGGGCGACGATTTGAAACGGTTGGGGCTCAAACCCGGCCCGATCTTCGGCCCTCTGCTTAAGAGGCTGTTCGACATGCAGCTCGACGGCCAGCTCAGGGATAAATCCGAGCTGTCGGATCTGCTTCCCAAGCTGCTGGATGAGCTCAAACCTTAATCCTTCCCCCCGCCCTTGCAGATCACCGCCGCCATGTATCCGACCACCTGTCTTTTGTCGCCGAAGGGGACATCCCCCGAGTTGGCGTATTTCAGGACGTAGACCGAATCGGCGCCGAGCTTTTTGGCCGTCTCGATGACGACCAGGACCGGGCCGAGGCCGCATAGGGTGCAGAAGAGGTTCGGCACGCCGGAGCTGAGCTGTTTTCGATCGTTCTCCCTGATCCTCTCCGGATCCAGCGTCTTCACCGCCTCGATGGTCGCCCTGTCGACCCTGACCGCGTCCCGGTAGGCGGGGTAATGGGACATGTCGCTGCTGGCTATGAGTAGAACCTTTCTCCCGCCCTCAACCCCCTTCAGCAGCTTTACCAGGGCCGCGGAGAGCTTCGAGCAGTTTTCGGGGGAGAAATCGGACATGAGGATGGGGACGATCTTGAACTCCCCTTTGAGGACCGTCTGGAGGAAGGGCAGCTCGACCTCGATGCAGTGCTCCCGAAGGTGGGCGTAGGGGCGGAAGCTGATGCTTTTCCCCAGCTCGATCAGCTTCCCCACGAGCTCCAGATCGACCTTCACGACCCCCAGCGGCGTTCTGTATCCCTCGCCTCTGTAGACCGAGGCGCCGGGGAAGCTGGCGTGATGGCTGGGGCCTATGATGATCACGTCGTCGAACGATCTCCCCTCGATCGCCTTGAAGGCGTAGGCCGCTACCGCTCCCGAGTAGATGTATCCGGCGTGGGGGGCGATCAGAGCCACCGGCTCGCCTTTCACCCCCTTCACCTCGGCCTTTTCGAGGAAACCCTCGATCATGCTTTTAAGCTCGGCCGGGTCGGAGGGGTAGAAGGCGCCGGCAGCTGCCGGCTCCCTGATCTGACCCGCTGAGGTTCCCGCTGTCAAAGCGATCAGCGCCAAGGCGTAGGCCAGATAACGCATCGCTCACCTTCCGATCCGCCCGATATGTGAGGCCTTGACCTCCCCCCAGACGGCGGCGAGCTTGGCCGCGGGATCGACGCTCAAAAGCGACTTTATCCCGCCCATGATCTCCTTTATCTCGTCCTGTGAAAGCGCCCTGTTGAAGACCGCCACCTCATCGATGATCCCCTGAAACAGCCTGTTCATCGGCCTCTCATCGCCGATGATGAGCGGCTCGTCGTCGGTGACCATCTTCCCGTTCGCGTTCGTCAGCCTGTCCACCACCTCCCCGTTCAGGTAGGACACCCACTCCCCGGGCTTGTATGTGACGGCTATGTGCTGCCACTTGTCCGCCGAAAGCGTCCCGGCCGCCCCCCTATTGGCCCAGAGGCGGCCCGTGTCGAACAGCCAGCCGGTGTGCATGAAGCCGCCGGTGTTTATCAGCAGCTCGTAGTTCTCCTGGGCGTCCAGCCCCTTCGTGACGATCCCCTGCCACTGGCTGCCCGTTAGCTTCGGGAATATCCAGGCCGCTATCGTTATCTCCTCCTCGATGTCCAGGCTGTCGGAATCGGGCACCTCCACATAGTTGCTCCCGTCGAACTCCAACGCCCACCCGTATTTGCCCGTCACCCATTTCGGGCTTTTGACCAGCTTCCCGTCGTTGCCGTTGCCCGACATGTCGTGCGCCACATCCCCGCTCCCCTCATCAAACGGCAGGTAAAGCACCAACCCCTCCAATTTGGCCGCCGACGCCTGGGAGCAGAGGATAAGCGACGCGATCAGAAACGAAAATACGCCCTTCCTCATGACACACCTCCGATCATCTCGGCCTATCTTCGGCCGATTATCCCCCTCTTTATCCCTCCCCAGATCACAGCGAGCCTATCCGAGGGATCAACCGCCGCGGTCACATCCCTCAGCGTGATAGCTACTATCAAGGGAACCGCCGAGGTCCCCAGGGAGATGGCGTCTATAGAGGTTATGACCTTGTCCGGATGAGGGTTCTCCCACTTCGTCGTAATGAGCCCCGAATGGTCGCAGGGCGGCCCTCCCTGAACCCGCCAGGCCCACACGGAGTTTTCATCCTGAAGCTGGGAGCCGTCGTGACACCAATCGTCCGAGTTGAAGTGCGTCTCCATGAGCAGCTCCTCGCTGGTCCCATCCTCGTAATTCATGACGAACTTATAGCTCGGCCCTCCGACGAACTCCCAGCCTGTCGCGTGCAGGAAGTAGATGAACCTCGCCTTGGCGTTTACCTTTATCCCCTTGACCTCCTTCGGCCATTTGGGGGCGTTGGTCCCGAAAAGCACTATGCACCCCTCCTCGATCTTATAGGGGACCTTCCCATCAGGCCCCTCCATCTCGGCGACCTGCCCTATCGGCAGCTCCCTCAATATGCTGCCCCCCGGGTCGCCCGTCCACCACTGCACATCCCCGTCCACCTTGGACGTCGCATAGGGTTGGATGTCCACGAACTCCCAATCCTTGGCGGCGCCTATGGGAAGAACAAGCGGTAACATCAAGAGAGCCGGGATCAATAACATCAAAGCCCTCCCCAAGGCGATCACCCCCGCTGCCAGGTCTGAAAAACATTATAAACGAAATCCCCCTCGAAATCAATCGCCCCTTGACACGGTCCCGGGCCGCGGTATAGGATATGCGTCGGGGGACATGACATGGTTCAGATCGATCTGTTCATCTCAGGCGAGGGAGGCTATCACACCTACAGGATACCCTCTATCATCGTCACCCCTGGGGGAGCGGTTCTCGCCTTCTGCGAGGGCAGGAAGCACGGCAGGGGGGACAGCGGCGATATAGACATCGTCATGAGGCGAAGCCCGGACGGGGGCGAGACATGGGGGCCGATGCGGGTCATCGCCGACTTCGGATCGGATACGATCGGCAACCCCTGCCCCGTCGTCGACCGCGAAACCGGCGTCATCTGGCTGCTCCTCACCCACAACCTCGGGGATGACACCGAAAGGGAGATCATGGAGGGGACGAGCAGGGGAACCCGAACGGTCTGGGTCATGAGGAGCGAGGACGAGGGGGAGACGTGGTCGGAGCCGGTCGAGATAACCGCCTCCGTCAAGCCGCCGAACTGGACATGGTATGCCACCGGCCCCGGGGTGGGGATTCAGCTCCGGTATGGCGAGCACAGGGGAAGGCTGATCATCCCCTGCGACCACGCCCTCGCCGGGAGCAAGGTGTATCGATCGCACGTCATCTACAGCGACGACCACGGCGAGAGCTGGAGGCTGGGCGGGGCGGTGGGCGATCACGTCAACGAGTGTCAGGTGGTCGAGCTTGTGGACGGGAGGCTGCTCCTCAACATGAGGAGCTACCACGGGAGAAACAGGAGGGCCGT
>Ga0180302_10001604_pt1 | contig 10787 bp, 10 predicted proteins | sample GuaBasSediGuay17_FD_121794 | JGI IMG/M metagenome (GOLD analysis project Ga0180302, IMG submission 121794) | Subseafloor sediment microbial communities from Guaymas Basin, Gulf of California, Mexico - Guay17, Core 4571-4, 12-15 cm | ecosystem: Environmental > Aquatic > Marine > Hydrothermal... | reverse complement strand
TATTATTAATAATAATATTTTAAATCTATTGAAAATTTTTATCTAAAGGAAATCTTTAATGTATAATTAAATAAATAATTAATATAACTCCATAATTATCTATAAAGGTCTGACGCAATTTTTATATAACCATAGGTATAGATTTATAACATGGTGAAGAGATATGGTCTGCAAGACTCCTGTTAAGGTAAAAGACCCAACAACTGGAAAGGAAGTTGAGATTGCACCAGAGAAAGTATGGGTACTAGCTCCTAAGGGCAGAAAAGGAGTAAAGATTGGCCTATTCAAGAGCCCAGAAACAGGCAAGTACTTCAGAGCTAAAGTTCCAGACGACTACGTATGCTAGATAAAATATTAAACCCTGAATAAATAACAAATACCTTTTTTATTGAATATCTCTTACTTCCTTAGGACTATATGAAGCGGATTACCTAGGATCAACTCTGATATTTCTCTAAGTGCCTCAGAAACTGTTGGATGAGGATAGGGTATGAAGGCCATTTCCTCAATTCTAAGTTTCTTCATAATTACTGGAAGAGCAGCTGATATTACTTCAGATACATGAGGTCCTGCCATATGAATTCCTAGTACTTCATTATTCTTACCCAGAACGAACTTTATGAATCCTCTAGATCCATTCTCTATCAATGCCCTTGCAATTATCGTTAAGGGCACTTTTACATTCTTGTAAAAAACTCCTAAATTCTTAGCTTGTTCAGTTGATAACCCTATAGATGCTAATTCTGGTTCTGAAAATATGACTATAGGCACTAAATTCTCATTGAAGATAGTTGATCTAGGACTCTGTATGTTTTCAGCTACAACTATGCCTTGAATCAATGCTTTATGAGCTAGAAGAGGTGGCCCTGCAACATCACCAGCCGCAAAGATAGTTGGATTCGTAGTCTGCATATGCTTATTAACTTTTACGTAGCCCTTGGAATTCAGTTCAACATTTAAAAGCTCTAAGCCAATACCAGCAGTATTAGGCTTTCTACCTATAGCTATAGCTATGCAGTTAACTTTAAACATACTTCCATTCCCTAACTTAACCTCAACATAATTAACTTTCTTTTCAATACTTTTTATAGTTGTTCCTTTCACAACCTTAACTCCTAAATTCTTCAATCCTCTTTCAATAATCCTCGATAGATCAGAATCCATACCAGGTAGTAATTGAGGCATGATTTCTACAAGAATAACTTCAACACCTAACTTAGCAAATATGGATGCGTATTCCACACCTATAGCTCCACCACCCACTATGAGAATGCTCTCTGGGAGATCCTGAAGTCTTGCTAAGTCTCTATTATTAAGAATATATCTTCCATCATATTCAAATCCTCTTAGACTTAATGGATCACTTCCTGTAGCTATAACGAGTTTCTTGAATTCTATCACATCTTTACCAATATATAATTCATTATGTTCCTTAAGCTTTGCTATTCCATATATCACTTCAATATTATAGCTCTTAAGTAAATATTCAACACCCGAAACTAGAGTATTCACAATTCTATCTCTCCAAGAAGCAATTTTATTGAAGTTAGGCTTTACATAGTTCTCAGAAAATTCATTAGCCTTGCTCAGTACATTGGCGATATAATACATTGCTTTAGTGGGAATACATCCATAGTTTAAACATTCTCCACCTATCTTATGTTTCTCAACTAAGGTGACATTGTATCCTTTTTGAGCGAGTCTTATAGCACAAGAATAACCAGCAATTCCACCTCCAATTACAGCAACATCACATTTTCTCACAAAACACCACATAGAGAATATGATTAGATTTAGATATAAACATAGCTATTATAAATCATTTAGGCCTGCAAAGCTCATCATGCATTTTCAGAGGATCGGACTCAATCACTGCTTTACCTACTCTACTACAAGTTTTTTAAAACTAAAACCTAATTCTAAGAAGAAGTGAGGGGCTGAAGCTTATGGAGTCAAGAACACCTATACTAATGATAGGTAAGAAGAACATAAGGAGTTATGTATTGGATATTGTAATGCTATTCAATCAAGGTATGGATAAGGTAATTATTGTTGGTAGAGGACCCAGCATAAATAAAGCAGTCAACGTATACAATGCGCTCAAAGCGCGATTAGGTGATGCATTACAACTTGATGGAGTTGAAATAGGTAGTGAAGTTAGAGGTCATAGACTAGTTTCATTTATAAAAATAACAATATCACGAAAGTAATGTTCAAAACTGTAATCAAATTCTTATATTACTAAAGAGTGATAGATAACAAATTCTAATGACTTAGCTATAATACTTTATAAAATTAAGATTTTAGATTCACAACACCCTCTTCCTTCACTTTGCTATCTTTGAGTAGAGGACTCTTATACCTATCAGCTATTATCATAGTAGCTATTACTTTTCTCCATATAGATTTAAGAGCTTCGAACGCTCTGAGTTTACCCCGCGTTATATGGTCTATCATATTAAGTAACTTTCTAGTTGCTTCTTCACCAACAATATCAACAAAGTACTCCCTAAGTATATCAGATATCTCTATACCAAGTTTAGTTGGTATTAGATACTTCCTTTTCTTACTTTCGATAGCATATCCGTGTTTCTTATTATTCTCAATTGCTTTCACATAAGTGCTAGGTCTCCCTATACCGCGCATTTTCATCATTTTTACAACGTCACCACTCGTAAGAAGTGTTATTGCCGAGCCTTTTCTCTGAGTAACCTTCATAACTTTTATGATGTCTCCTTTCTTAACGTTTAAAAGCCATGCTTGGAGAGAAAGACCTAGCACTTTTGTAAATCCTTCTTTAATAATGCTTACTGGTTCCTCTATTTCTATGTTCATAGATCCTATTCTTAAAGTAGCTTTGGAATATAATACTTTCGAACTCTTCATTTGGCTAGCAATAAATCTTCGAAATATTAGGTCATAGAGTTTAAGATGCATTTCACTTAATCCATAAGCTTGGCTTATAGAACCTTGTAGTAGTAATTTACGTAGCTCTGAAGCATCAATAGGATTTGTGGGTCTAATAGCTTCATGAGTCCCTTCAATACCCCAATTTCTAGGCCTAATTAGTTCAGGTCTTTTTAATTTGGTATTGATATAGATCTTAGCTATTTCAATACCAAAGTTAGATACGTGAATAGAGTCAGTTCTATGATAGGTTATGAAGCCTGACTCGAATAGATCTTGGGCTAGTTTCATTGTCATTGAAGCTGTATATCCAAGTGTTTTTGATGCATCTAGCAATAATTCATCAGTTGTGTAAGGTGGCTTAGGATTTAAGTTATGCTCAATGAACTCTATGTTCTCAATCAATATGCCCTCAGTCAAGGCTTTCTTAACAATGTTATCAGCTTCTTCCCTAGACTCAACAAAGAGTCTAGTTCTATATCCATTTTCCAGCTCTAGATATATCCAATAACCCATTCTCTCTTTATACTTTCTATACCTATCAACTATCCATAAAAGTACAGGGCTTTGGACTCTTCCAGCACCTAACCATACCTTGCCAAGTATCTGTTGAAGCCATGTACTTATCTCGAATCCTGTCCATCTATCGTCAATTCTCCTAACTATTTGAGCCTCTACAAGTCTAAAATTAATACTTCTGGGATTAGCTAGTGCTTTCAATATGGCTCTTCTCGTAATTTCATGAAATTCTATGCGAAATATATTATTGTTGTAAGGCTTTAATAGCATGTATATATCATAGGCTATTTTCTCACCTTCCATATCTGGGTCAGTTCCTATGAATACCTTATCAACCTCTTGTGCTAGTTTTCTTAGGGCTGTGATTATTTTCGAGCTTCTCCTCAGATTATAGGAGGAGCATCTAGGACATCGGTCAATATCACCTGCTATTTGATAACCGCAAGATGCACATCGTACTATATAATCGTAAACAGGTATAAAATTATCTTCACTACTTATTACCCCATGAATACCTTCATCAGTGACTAAATCCGTTATGTGCCCTCTTGTTGCAACTAGAGTTAGTAATATATATTCATTATCTAACTGTACCGGCACTTCATAGCATGTAATACCTCCTATAACTCTCCTAGCGGGTTTACCGAACATCGATGCAATAGTTCTTGCTTTAGTGGGTGATTCTACGATTAAAAGAGCACTGTATGTATTAATTGTGCTTTGAGAATTTTCTTGCTGACACCTCCTACTGTCCTCCATAAGCTTCTTAATATGGTCTAAGTTCAATTCCTCAAATTTTCTAAATTCTAAATCAGGTACATAACGTTCAAGTCTTCTAATCAACGCTTTTAGTAAATCTTCATCATCTACCAAGATTATTGATAATCCATAGGTCTTTGCATTGCCCAATAACCTACTAGTCCTTCCACTAGCTTGAATATACGTCATTACATCAGGTATTACGATTCTAGGTTCTCTCCATTCCCTAGAATGCTTAATTATTAGATCTCCTATAATGATCTTCTCATTCTCCTTCAAGATATCGTTAAGTATCTTTTTTACTTGTTCTATAGCCATAAGAATTTTCATCCTTAAATCTTCAAGGTAGCCTTCAAGCTCTTTGCCGTTGATGAGAGCTTTCATAAGAATCGAAATCTTGGAATAGTTCATGTTCTTGAGTATTTTGAATAAAAGACTTTCTATCCATGCTAAATCGCTATATCCTCTTTCACGAAGTTCTATGACTATTGAGAGTAAAAATCGTGGATTGAGAAGTGCTTTACTGAGTTTAAATGTAAAACTAGGAACTCCGAGAAATATTGCATATTTTATTTTAAGAGGTTCATCAATACCTCTTACAAGAATTCCATAGTAACTAGCTACTCCTACGAGAATCTCAATCTCATTTCGCTTAAACTTTTCAAATGCTCTCGAGCCTGAAAGAGCTAACCCTGCTTTTATACCATGGCTCTTAAGAGTTTCTAGGATTTCTCTAGCTTTATAACTTCCTAAATTTCTTGACACAAATATGAGCCCTCCACTACCTAATGCCTTTACTATTTCTATAAGCTGATCAAATGATCTCAACTTTGTATAGGCATCAACAACTCTTCTCATGTATTCAATAACTCCACCAACTTCAAATCCCAAAAGCTCTCTTATTACTTTAGATCTTAAACTGCTTGATCTACCTGTTGCGGAGGCAACAATTAATTGGCTTTTTCTACATTGTAATAGTTTTCTCTTGAGTTCATATTCTAATTCGTTAAGAGTTGTTACTAATTTTTGCAGATTTTCAGCATCAAAACCTAGAAGTCTTAGTCTTAGAATCTCAGAGCGCAAAGTGACTATTCTAAAAGCTTTCTTTATCAATTCTTCGCTGAATCCCAGAAGGTTCAAAACCTTATTTATACTTTTTGATTTCCTGAGTATCGCATCAAAATCATCGGCAATTACTATGTCGAATTCTATATTCTTAAGTACATTGTAGTTCTTAGCTAAGAAAGCAGCTGTAGTTATTAGTACATTTACATCTTCACTTTGTATTTTCTTCAAGAGCTCCTGTCTTTCATTATTATTGGAGGGGAGATATGCAACTATATTCAATTCTCGATGAAGCTCCTTTACATATTGGTTCATGCGTAAGGCTATTTGTTTAGCAATTTCCTTCGTTGGAACTATGATGTATATCTTGTAATTCTGAATTGCTCTATAAAGTGCATAAATTATAAGAAGTGTCGTTTTTCCTACACCCGTAGGAGCTACTATTGCAAAACTATCCCATTGAAGAAGTCTACGTGCCCAACTTCTCTGTATACTCCACATAGTCTTTTTCATTACCTTCCTAAAGAAGTTACTGAATTCCTTAAGCTCATTATCTATAGTTACTAATTCAAGAAATGCAGCAGCTGTACCTTCATTAATTAAGGCATTTGCAATCTGTTCTCTATCTCTTAACTTCTCAATCTCTTTAGGAAGGCATGATCTACAAGGTAATCCGAGCTCAAGTCTTTCAGAATCTATAGATCCTCCACAATTTGGACAAGAAGCCCTATAAATTACTTTCAAATCTACGTACCCACACTATAAGCTTCATCATAACAAGGTCGAGTATTATAAACACGAGGCCTTGACATACATGAGTTTTATTAGGAGACAATACTATGGTGTTTTAAGTAACTATGAAATCTCTTATCAATGACTAGGAACTATGTTTCAGCCTTAATGACGTCCCATATCACTAATCGGGATTATTAAAGCAATCTATAACTCACTAAAAGTATTTTTAATCAACTTGAGTATTAGTCATTGGTCTCAGCTAATGAGTGAGATCATGAATATAGTAAATACCGAAGATATGAGAGTTTTAGAGATAAATTCTAGAGCACTAGGAGTACCTACACTTTTACTTATGGAAAATGCTGGAGCATCTATTGCACGTGTCATAGAATTGGAACTGGGCTCTTTGGAGAATAAAGACATAACTATCGTAGCTGGTAAAGGTGGTAAGGCAGGTGATTCCTTTGTTGCTGCAAGACATCTCTCTAGATTAGGAGCTAAGGTCAAGATCTACATGTTGTATCATCCTTCCGAAATAGTTCATGACGATGCTAAGTTTAATTATCGAATAATATCTAAGATGAAAAGCATTACAATTCAAAGATTTAGCAGAGATATTGACTTATCCTCAAATGTAATTATTGATGGTTTACTTGGAACAGGAATTAAAGGACGTGTTAGAGAACCAGCAGCTTCAGCTATAGAGCTCATGAATAGAGCTAAGGGTATTAAAATAGCTATAGATGTTCCATCAGGTATTGACCCTGATACTGGAGAAGTTCTCGGTATTGCCTTTAAAGCAGATATCACAGTTACGATGCATGCAATTAAGCCCGGTCTCATTAGAGCTAAGGAGTATGTAGGTAAAGTAGTTGTAGCAAATATAGGTATCCCTCCAGAAGCTTGGACATATCTAGGCCCAGGAGATATCATAGCTAGAATTCGAAGAAAGCCTAGAACGGCTAAGAAAGGAGATGGAGGTCGTATATTAGTCATAGCAGGATCTAGCAGATATATTGGAGCCCCATGGCTTACAGCTCTAGCAGCTTGGGCTGCCGGTGCTGATATAGTAACTCTCGCAGCTCCAACACCCGTTCTTGCCAGTAGATTTTCGCCAGAGATCATAGGTTATGAACTTAGTGGAGAAAAACTATGTTCTGATCACATTGATAAGCTCATCTCTTTAGCTGGCAAACACGATGTAGTTGCTATGGGCCCTGGTCTAGGATTGGATAGAGAGACCATGGAGACTGCTAATAGGCTCATTGAAACCCTAATAAATAAGAATAAACCTCTAGTGATAGATGCTGATGCATTGAAAGCTCTAGCTCTTATAAAGAATATAGATCTAAGAATGCATACAGTAGTTACACCACACCTTGGTGAAGCTTCGCTAATGCTTGGTAAAAGCATAAGTAATGATCCATCTTCACGAATACTAGCTGCTATTGAAATAAGTAAGAAATTCAACACTATAACAGTTCTTAAGGGATATGTAGATATTGTTACAGATGGTGAAATGTATAGAATTCGTGAAGGCATTTCACCTCCTGATATGTCACGTGGTGGAACTGGGGATGTTCTTACAGGCTTAATTGCAGGCTTAATTCCTAGAACTAGCTCTATACTTAGTGCAGCGTATGCAGGTGTAATGATTAATGCAATTGCAGGTGGTTTAGCATATAAGTATCGTGGAGCTTCATATCCATTATATCTCATAGATTTCATACCTCAAGTAATTAAAGACCCTGAGAAATCACTTAAGTCCCTTATGGAAGGTGAGCAATAATGAAATGTGATGGAAGGATAGTAAAGGAGGATATATCCATAGATGTAATAATTAAAGACATCATTAATAATACATATTTAGAAGGTTGCGGAGCTATATCGATATTTATAGGCTATGTTAAGGGACTTATAGGCAGTGCAAAGGTTTATGAATTAGCTTACGAAGCTTATGAGCCCTATGCAAGTAAAAAACTTAAGGAAATTGCATGCGAGACTGCGAATAAGTACTCAATCCCCTATATTTTAATACTACATAAAACTGGAAGTCTAAAACCTGGTGAAATTTCAATATACATAATTTCCGCAGCAGTAACAAGACATGATGCTATTGAAGCTGTTAAAGAAGCTCTAGAAAGAGTGAAAAAGGAGGTGCCTATATTCAAACTTGAAAAAAGAAATGATGGTGAATATTGGATTGTAGGTGATGGAAAGAGAGTTCCTAGATCAAAGCTACTTAGCGATTACTAAAAAAGTTTTTATACTAAAGACTTCTCAGAGCCTTATGACCCAACACAGAAACGCGAGGTGTGAAAAAATATGTCAACAGCCCAAGGCCCAGCACCTGTAAATGTAGTCCTAGTAGGAAAGAAACCTGTAATGAACTACGTATTAGCTACACTAACCCTATTAAATCAAGGAGTAAATGAGATAGTAGTTAAAGCTAGAGGCAGAGCAATCAGCAAAGCAGTGGACACTGTTGAAATAGTGAGAAGCAGATTCCTCCCAGGTAAAATAGAAATAAGGAATATCAATATTGGAAGTCAAACCTTAACGAGTCAAGAAGGAAGAACAACTAGAGTATCAACAATAGAAATAACCATAGTCAAGAAGGAATAAATAATTAAATAAGAGAAAATTAATTCCTAACTTTTTTCACCTCTCTAGTCTATTCCAGCTTGGTGTATAATTGTGAATAAAAATGAGAAGAATGAATTGGAGCTTGAAGAACATAAACGTAGAAAAATCGCTATATTTGAAGGTAGTGCTAAGATTGGTGAAGTATTAGCACCATTTGCTTCAATACAACTAAGACCCGAAGATCTATCATCGCCTATTTCGTTTCAAATGGCCTTATCTCGTATATATAGCGCTCTCCTCAAGTCCATGGAGAGCGGTCCTAAGAAAAGTTATGTAGCTGAGGTCAGATTTCGCGATTCCTTAGGCCAAGAAGTAATTCTTGCTATTAATTTAGGCGAATCACCTCCGCCCTTTACTAAGCAATATGTTAAGGCAAGAATTCTCATTGAACTTTATGAGGAAGAGTGATTTATCTCAATAAACTTCGGGATTTTCGCTTCTAAAATTACACTTAATCTCTTAGGACGGTTTAAGAACTTCACTATTATTCTTTTATGCTTTTCATCTGCATATACATCTACAGTCTCTCCATAACTCTTAAGATGTTTCTCAATTCTAAGGGCTAGATATTTAAGTAAATACGTTATGAAGGCCTCTTTTAAGGGTTTAACTCTATATTCAAAATGTGAAATTCTTTCAAGAAAACCCTTCTTCCAAAGTTTCTTTAACACCTTATATGCCACTCGTCTAGGCATCACTATGGATAATGTATCAGCTGCTTCTCCCGTATTAAATGTTGTATTCTCACCAAATGCCTCTAATACAAGTAAGTATGTAATAACTTCGCGTTTACTCAACCATACCATTCATATCCCCTCAGATGCCTGGTTACTCATCATTAATCAGACCTTACAAAGCTCATCACAACCAGGGAAATAAATATGTAGAGGCTTAATTAAGTATTTGATGCTAGGAATAAAACAATGAAACTCCCTGAGAACTCTATGATATTGATGTATGACTATGTGCTTCGAAATTTTGATATAGAACTGCTTAAAAGACATTACAGAGTAGGTATTGAATTTTCTAAAAAGGGTTTCAAAGTTTTACTAATCTCTAAACCTGCCATAGTCACTACGACGTATAGAGGAAGGAAAGTTAGAATAGCGATAGCACCTAATAGCTTGGCGATATTAAACTATGGAGATGAATTAATCGATATTTGTAATGAAATATACTGCGTTAAAGTGGTTGAAGCTGCTTGGATTGATGGTTATATACTGGTACCGTTTGTAAATCTGAGGGGCCCCAAATGTTTTCTAAGTACTATTATTTACGACCTTGGATTAGATATCAAGGATGACTGGGTTGTTGAATTTCACTGTAATTGCTCAGATCATAAAATACTAAACATATATAGAGGTATAGTAGTTCCTACGAAACTCTCAATAGAAGGTAAAGAAATGTGTGGGGAGTTATACCTCACATCACCTCATATAGTGAGCTATGGAGTTAGAAGTTCCAAATTATGTACAAAAGTTATTGAGAAAGAGACCATTGTAAGAAGAGATATAGCTCAAATCATTGTTTCTTTGGATGGTCATCCATTAATTATTGAATGGATTGAAGGTAAGCTGATGCTACTTGCAGAACCTTCCTCAACAAACTTAGAGCATCTATATATAAATGCCTGTATATATGCAAGTTCTTTACCTCCAACATCGCCATATGTAAGAGTGCTCAATACTCTAGAGACCTAGATCTGTTATACTTATCGTTTTCCTCTTCCTAGCTTCAGCTTCTTCATGTGTTCCTTTAACCACTATTTCATAGAGTCTTGCTTCCTTACCCTTTCCTGGCCTAAGTAATCTACCTAGTCTTTGTATAAACTGTCTTCGAGAACTTGTTCCAGCAACAACTATTCCGACATTCGCATCCGGTATGTCGATTCCTTCATCTCCTACAGTAGTTACTACAAGAACTCTTGAAATTCCATTCTTAAACGCTTCTAATCTATTTCTTCTTGTTTTGGGATCTAATTCGCCTGTAATTACGGGTGCGTTTAGTATTTCACTAAGTTTTTCTGCTTGTTCTATGTATTGGGTAAAGATCAGAATTTTACTGCCTCTTGCTAATTCATCTTCCACTATTCTTTTTACTGCTTCCTTCTTTGATGAAGCATTATGAACAAGCATTCTAAGAGCTGTTCTTATTTT
>Ga0180302_10001603_pt1 | contig 10792 bp, 13 predicted proteins | sample GuaBasSediGuay17_FD_121794 | JGI IMG/M metagenome (GOLD analysis project Ga0180302, IMG submission 121794) | Subseafloor sediment microbial communities from Guaymas Basin, Gulf of California, Mexico - Guay17, Core 4571-4, 12-15 cm | ecosystem: Environmental > Aquatic > Marine > Hydrothermal... | reverse complement strand
GCCACGTCCCATGGGTAGGGTGTGAGGAAGGCCGCCACGGGCGTCGACTTGTGACACATGCTCAAGACGCCCTCCTCCAGGTTTCCATACGCGAGGGCCTCTCGAGAAGCAGACAAGGAGAGGTGAGCAGAGATCAGGTCTCCTGAAGGAGACAGGAGAGCCTCTCCCTCAGACAGGCTGGAGATCCTAGAGATCAGCCTCTGATCGGGCAGTAGGCGGGCATTCACAAACAGCGTGGGGGAGTCGGGGTCCCCGGCCGGGGGAGCTCCGAGCGCCTCAGCGACGGCGGTCAGATACGGGCGGACTACCGATTCGATCTCATCCGGCTGGAGGAAGAGATGGACCCTCTCCAGGAGGGAAAGGGCCCCACACCTTACCGAGAACGCTGGCCTGAGATCAACTATCGGTCTCAGGAGCTCTACAGAATCGTCTTCAAAGAGGATCACCCTGGGCATCGCCGCCCGGCCGCCTGGTTCCTTTAAAAGTCGGTCCACCTTCCAGGGCTGGGTGGGCGCTTGGCGATAACGCTAGAAGACTACAACTTCAGAAGGATGCTCAGAGAGCTGAGACAGAAAGAGGGGAGGGGAACGGAACTCATCTCCCTCTACATACCCCCCGGGAGGAGCATATACGACGTCCTCAGGTACTTGAGACACGAGTATGAGCAGGCCGGGAACATAAAGGACAAGAACACGAGGAAGAACGTTCAGAGCGCATTAGAGAGTATAATACAGAGGCTCAAGCTCTTCAGAGAGACGCCCCCGAACGGTTTGGCAGTATTCTGTGGCGCGATACCTCAAGAGAGGGGTAGGGGATCTGAGAAGATCGAAATATACGTGATAGAGCCCCCAGAGCCCGTTCCCCAGTTCATGTACAGGTGTGACCGAGAGTTCTTCCTAGAGCCCCTCGAGGAGATGGCCAGGGAAAAAGAGGTCTACGGGCTAATAGTAATGGACAGAGGAGGGGCCGTCATAGGAGTGCTCCAGGGGGCCAGCTACAGAGTGCTCGAGAGGCTGACGTCGGATATCCCCCCAAAGCACAGCGCGGGAGGGCAGTCTCAGAGGAGATTCGAGAGGATAAGAGAGGAGAGGGTGCACAACTTCTTCAAGAAGGTTGGCAGGAGGGCCAACGAGGCGTTCCTCCCAATGCTGGACAGGCTCAAGGGGATAATAGTCGGGGGTCCTGGAGACGCAAGAGAAAAGTTCGTGGAGGGGGACTACCTCCACTACGAGCTGAAGAAGAGGGTGCTGGCGAACCTTCCCACCTCCTACACAGAGGAGCAAGGGCTGAGAGAGCTAATAATGAGGGCCCAGGAGATAATGGGGGAGCTGGACATAGCCAGGCAGAGGAGGGCCCTCGAGGAGATCATGTCGACTCTGGCCAAGAAGCCGGAGCTGGTCGCCTTCGGCGCGCAAGAGGTGGTAGAGGCCGCGAGGGCCGGGAGGGCCGATAAAATAGTGGTACTTGAGGAGCCGGGATACGAGGCAGTAGAGATCAGGTGCGCCGGCTGCGGATACAGCGAGGTGAAGATAGGGAGGGTTGGAGAGGCCGAGCCGGATTCTTGGACGTGCCCGGTCTGCAGATCTACTTCCTACGACGCGGAGATGATGGACTTCGTGGAGTACCTTGGAGAGCTAGCGAGGCAGGGAGGGGCCGAACTCCTGATAATAGAGGGAGACACTGAGTGGGGAGAGCAGCTCAGGGCCCTAGGAGGGGTAGCCGCAATCCTCAGGTACTGAACCGCCACAGGAAGGCTTAAAACTTCAGAGACCCCAGGCAGGATGGGGGCCGGTAGCGCAGCTGGTAGCGCGCCCGCCTCGCACGCGGGAGGTCGGGGGTTCGAATCCCCCCCGGTCCACTACCTTGGGGTGGGAAATTCTTTAAATCCGACCTCGGGTGAGGCATGGGCCCGTAGCTCAGCCTGGTAAGAGCGCCCGGCTGATATCCTGCTGGGTGCGGAAACCGGGAGGTCGCGGGTTCAAGTCCCGCCGGGCCCACTACTCCCCGGGGAGCGGTCCATCTTGAAGGAGGCTGTCCTGGATACCTCGTTCCTGCTTGGGATATTCGAGAAGGAGCGGGCCCTCTCCCTCGAAGACGTGAAGAGGCTACTGGGTCAGAGGGTCGTTATGGTCACCCTGAGACCCTGCGTGGAGGAGGCCCGGACCCTAGCCAACTGGAAGGCCAGGGCGCTCCTCGGGAACATCTCCTCCCTGGGAATTCAGGTTAGGGACTCCCCCTTCTCCGAGGGGGACAGGGCACTCCTGGAGTATGTATCAGAAGAGCCGGATCGCAGGGTTCTCGTGACCCTGGACCTCGGGCTGAGGAGGGCGGCCCTGGAGAGGGGGCTCTCCGTGATATCCCTCAGGGCTGGAAAGAGGCTGATCCTCGAGGAGCCGGGTAGAGTCATTGTAGATACCGTTTAGGGGGGAGTAGAGATTGTATTACGTGGTGGAGATGAGCGATACCGTTAGGGTCCCTCCCCACATGTTAGATAGAGACCCGGCCGAGGTGGCCGAGGAACAGGCCAGGGCAAAGTACGTAGGGAGGTATATACCCGGGGTCGGGCTGATCCTAGAGGTCCTAGAGGTCAAGGAGGTCTCTGAGGGGGTTGTGTTGATATCTAGCCCCTCCGTATTCTACAGGATAACTTTTGACGTCCTCTCCTTCCTCCCGAAACCTCAGGAGGTCGTCGAGGGAGAGATAAAAGCGGTCCTTGACTACGGAGCTGTCGTCAACATAGGGCCGATAGACGGATTTATACACATCTCCCAGCTTGGAGACGACGTCTTCGTTCACAGAGCCGGGGTCCTTCAAGGGAGGAGAAGCAAGCTTACCTTCAGAAAGGGAGATGTCGTGAGGGCGAGGATAACCTCAGTCAGCAAGCCAGATCCCCTCGCAGCCTTGAGGAGAGAGCCCATAGTGAAGGTGGGCCTCACCTGCAGACAGCCCGGGCTGGGGAAGATAGAGGAGGCGAGGGAAGGTGCCGAAGGTTAAGGCCTGCAAGAGGTGCAGGGCTCTCACGCAGGGGGACGTCTGCCCGCTATGTGGTTCCAGGGAGCTGACGTTTAACTGGGAAGGAGTAGTAGCCGTTCTGGATCCAGAGAGGTCAGAGGTGGCCAGGAGGCTCGGGTACGAGAGATCTGGGCTGTACGCCCTAAGGGTGGCTGAGGAGTAGAGCGGTCGAGTCAGATTTAATTAGGGGGATGGCGGCGGTCGGACGGGCGGGCCCTATGAGCGGTCTGAAAGTGGAGATATTGGAGCGGAGGCGGAATCCCCTGCTGAGCAGGGAGGAGGTCAGAGCTAGGCTGATATTCGACGGAGGCACGCCCTCGAGGGTCGAGGTGAGAGAGGCGCTGGCCAGGGTCCTAGGGAGAGACGTCGGTGTAATATTTGTCCGAAGGATCCTGACCGAGTATGGGAAGACCGAGGCCAAAGTCCTGGCGATGGTCTACGACAGGAGGGAGGAGGCTTTGAAGATCGAGCCGGAGCACATAATAAGAAGGAACGAGCCCCCGCCCGCTGAGTCAGGGGAGGGATAGAGTTGGTCAAGCACAAGAGTGTCCAGGTCTGGAAGTACTACGAGATCAGAGATGGAAAGCTAGTAAGGAAGAACAAGATGTGCCCCAGGTGCGGGTCGTTCATGGCCGAGCACAGAGATAGGAGGACCTGCGGAAAGTGCGGGTACACTGAGTTCAAGGTCGGGAGAGAGGGGTAGAAGTTTAAGAGTCTCTCGCGGTTCCAAGTATGGGCCCGTAGCTCAGCATGGTTAGAGCGGCGGCCTCCGGAGCCGCAGGTCGCGGGTTCGAGTCCCGCCGGGCCCGCCACAAAACTACCGAAGGGTGATGAATTTGGCCGAGACAGAGAGGAAGTGCGCCGTAGTCGGGTGTGACGAGCCTGCAGAGAAGCTCGTTGACCGGAGGTTCATACCGGCGCTTCAGGCGATGAAGCTCAGGGTGAGGGCGCCTGGGAGGAAAGTCCCCCTCTGCAGGAAGCACTACAAGATGGCGAAGGAGGCCATGAAGGGCCTCATGGGAGTCGTATAGCGAGGGCAAGCAGAGTATCAAACGCCACTTTCTTCTCTCTGAGGATCCTGGCGGAGAGTCCAACAGACCTAGCCCTCTCCTCGGTCTCTCCTAGCCCATTGCCCTCAGTCTGTATCAAAATGGCAACCCCATCCGGGGCGAGGTGGCGGGGTAACTCAGAGAGGAATCTGTCGATGACCCTCCTCCCCCTGGGGCGCCCTCCAGCCCAGGCGGTAGAGGCCAGATCTCCCGGAGCCGGATCAACTGGTAGGTATGGAGGATTAAATAGGATGGCTTTGAAGCGAAGGCCGAGGACCGGGCTGAACAGATCTCCTACCATTGGTCTGACCCTCTCCTCCACGCCGCTCAGGATGGAGGAGAATCTCGTGGAGATCGCAGCGAGGGGGTTGGAGTCCACCGCCAGGACCAGCGCCCCCCTCGAGGCGGCCCTCACCGAGACGGCGCCGGAGCCGGAGCCTATCTCGAGCAGGACTGGAGGGATATCCAGCTCATCTAGTACCTCCGCGAGGAGTTCCGTGTCATCAGATGGCTTGTACACGGTCTCCAACACCACCACGGGGGATCTCATGAACTCGACGAGTTCTACCAACTCTATCCCAGCACCTCCCTGACCCTCCTAGCGATCTCCAGGTACTTCACTGGGGAGATCTTATACACCCTCTCCTCTGGGTCTACTCTGAGTGACAGGCCAGAGAGGCCATCAGAGATCCCCATGGACTTAAGGACGGCGTCCAGCACCCTCCCAACCTTGCGCTTCTTCCTAGAGAAGAGGGGCGGAAGCATCCTCTTCAATATCCTCATCTCCTCGGGCAGCCCTCCTCTAGGCTCGAGCTTGACCAGGATCACCGAGACGCGAGGCGGGGGGAGGAAGGCGTCCCTCCTGACGTAGGCGACCGGCTCTATCCTGAATCGCAGTTGAGCCAAAACGGACATACTCCCGTATGAGTCTGTGCCGGGGCGGGCCCTCAGCCTCCTGACGAACTCGCTCTGCAGGGTGATGGAGGCGGATCTAAAGTCGGCCTCTATCATGTTCAGGATCAGGTGAGAAGATATTGAGAAAGGAGGGTTAGATATCAGAAGTTCGTATCCGCCAGACTTCACGTACTGGAGCCCATCTCCCAATACTATCCTGAGCCCCTCTCTCCCCCTCAGCCTAGATCTCAGCACTTTAACCATGTCAGGGTCGAGCTCCACTGCCAGGAGGGAGGCGGGACCCCTCCTTAGTATCTCCTCGGTGAGGAATCCAAAGCCGGGCCCTATCTCCAGCACATTGTGCAGCGATATGGGCTCTGCGGCCGAGCAGATGGCTTCTATGGCTTCTCTGGACACCATTATGTGCTGTCCCCTCTCTCTGCTCAGCCTGATACCCATGGATCTCAGTATAGACAGTGCCTCTCTGACGAGTTCTGGGTCTGGACGCCCTACTCTCCTCACAGGGGATCCCACCGTTGAGCTTATTAATCCGCAGGCTTTCCACGAGTGGGTGTATCCATTGGCATTCAGGAGGCTCAAGCGGATAGACGAGGTGAGGTGGCTTCTTCCCCGAGACTACAGGCCGGGCATGAGGGTGCCCGGGCTTATAATAGCGACTGAGAAGCTAATAAGACACGTGGAGGAAGATTCTCTAAGGCAGCTTGCGAATGTAGCGAGCCTCCCGGGAATCTATCGGTACTCCATAGCCATGCCCGACGTCCACACTGGGTACGGATTCCCGATAGGGGGGGTTGCGGCGTTCGACGCCTATGATGGGGTGATAAGCCCCGGAGGAGTAGGCTTCGATATAAACTGCGGAGTTAGGGTGATGAGGACCGACCTTAGAGAGGAGGACGTTAGGCCTAAGATCAGAGAGTTAGTAAACACTCTGTTCTCTAACGTGCCCTCTGGGCTCGGGAGTAGAGGGAAGGTCAGGCTCTCTCCTGCCCAGCTGGATGAGGTTATAGTGGCCGGCGCCAGGTGGGCTGTGGAGCACGGCTACGGGTGGGAGGACGATCTCAGGCACATAGAGGAAGGGGGGGCCATGGAGGGCGCCGACCCTGGAGTGATAAGCCCGAGGGCGAAGCAGAGGGGGGCTCCCCAGCTTGGAACTCTAGGCAGCGGGAATCACTTCCTAGAGGTCCAGGTCGTGGACAGGATATTCGACGGGGAGAAGGCCAAGGTCATGGGCATAACTGAGGAGGGGCAGGTTACCGTCATGGTTCACACGGGGAGCAGGGGCTTCGGCCACCAGGTGGCCAGCGACTATCTGGATCTGATGATGAGGGAAAGGGGGAGGCTGGGCTTCACGCTGCCGGACAAGCAGCTAATCTGCGCCAGGGCTGGAGACAGGCTGGCCGAGAGGTACTTCGCCGCCATGAAGGGGGCCGCCAACTATGCCTGGGCCAACCGGCAGATGATATCCCACTGGGTCAGAGAGTCTTTTGAGAAGGTCTTCGGGCAGTCCGCTGAGTCCCTGGGGATGAGGTTGATATACGACGTGGCCCACAACATAGCCAAGCTGGAGGAGCACCTCGTGGATGGAAAGAGGGTAAAGGTCTACGTCCACAGGAAGGGGGCGACCAGGTCCTTCCCCCCAGGGAGGCCGGAGATACCGGAGGACTACAGGGAGATAGGTCAGCCGGTTCTCATACCAGGATCTGAGGGGACTGCCTCCTACATCCTGGTCGGGACTGAGAGGGCCATGGAAGAGACCTTCGGCTCGGCGGCCCACGGAGCCGGGAGAGTGATGAGCAGGGCCGCCGCAAAGAGGAGGTGGAGGGGGAGAGATGTGGTCGAGATGCTGGCTAGGAGGGGAATTTTAGTAAAGCCAGCCTCCTATGCAGTGGCGGCCGAGGAGGCCCCAGGGGCCTATAAAGACGTGGATGAGGTGGCTCTGGCGACGCACAAGGCAGGAATAGCTACCCTGGTCGTCAGGATGAGGCCAATAGGGGTGGTGAAGGGATAGTTGGGGGGGAGGGTAGAGGAGGGCTCTCTGGTATTACTTGACGTCTCGGTGTATGATACAGGCACGGGAGAACTCATAATGACGACAGATGAAAAGGAAGCAGAGAGTCGCGGAGTGAAGCTGAGCGAAAAGGGGCCCCTCCTAGTTCAGGTAGGGTCTGACGAGATTTTCAAGCCGGTCATGGAGGCCTTAGTTGGGATGGAAGAAGGCGAGGAGGGAGAAGTCATAGTGGAGCCTGCGGACGCGTTTGGAGAGTACGACGAGAAGAAGAAGGAGGTCTTCACCGAACGAAGGCTCAGGAGAGAGGGGATAAACCCGAGCCAACTAGAGATAGGAGAAACCGTAGTACTGGAGGGGAGAAGAGGCGTGGTCAGGTCCATAACCGGAGGGAGGGTGGTGATAGACTTCAACCACCCCCTGGCCGGGAAGACGCTTAGAGTCAGGTTCAGAGTGGTAAAGGTACTCTCAGAGGACGCAGAGATAGTCCGGGCCGTGGTGGCAAACGCCTTCGGGGTGTACCCCGACGATATAGAAGTCGATGTGAGAGACGGGGTGGCCACGATCAGGCTGTGTCCCGCGGCTTTCATGAGGAGGGACTCGCTCGTAAGAAAGTATAGAGCGCTCTCAAAGATAATGAAGCTCCTGGAGACCATCAGGAAAGTAGTCTTTGTGGAAGAATTCGAGATCCCTGCCGAGGAGTCAGAGCCTGAGGGAGACTCTGCAGAGTCTTAAAGTCCTCCCCCTCGAGCAGGAGAGTGGACTGAGGACCTCTTTAATCACTATTTTATCCCCGGGGACCAGGCCCGGGGGCCTGCAGAAGTCCCAGTTGGGGCACAGGATCTCATCGCAGTCTATCGGAGCGAATGTTATCTTGGCGGCCTCTCTAATCTGGGGAGGGGGCAGGGCGACCTCTACCTCGGCTATCCTAACGGCCGCCGGTACAACGGTCCCGTGCAGAGAGCACCTGAACTCCTTCTTAGAGGCCCTCCTAACTACCTCGTAGAGCCTGCCGGGTAGGAGGCTACCAAAGCATATGTTGGAGAGCTTACAACCTCTGCAGGCTTCCTGCTCTCCTAGGGGGATAAACCTGGCCCCTTCTCTCTCCAGCATGTACGCTGGGACTAGAGCCACCACCTCGCCCATCTAGTCTAGCCCCGCTGGTAACCTTTAATAGCGCGTGCTCCTAAACTCCCCAGCCCCTCATTAAGAAACAGCCTCGACCGGTGAAGGAGTATGTTGACGGGGGGGTATGGAGATCTTACTATCCGGGCTAGAGATAAGGAGGCTCTGGAGAGGGCGCTCAAAGGCACCACTACCGTGGGGCTAGTGGCGGTAGACGGAGTCGTGATCTCATCGGATAAGAGGGCGTCTGCCCACACATTCGTAGCCAGCAAAACCGCCCGGAAGACCATAAAGATAGATGAACACAGCGTAGTCACGATATCTGGGCTGGTGGCGGATGGGCAGTTCCTGGTGAATAACCTGAGGGCATTCTCAAACATATACAGGATTGAACACGGAAGGGAGATGCCCCTCCTGGCTAAGGCAAAGTACCTCTCCCTCTTGATGAGGTCCTACTGGCCGGTCCTACTGATAGCCCACATGATAGTTGGCGGAATAGACGGGGGCGGACCGGGGCTCTTCAACGTTGACTTCTTCGGGATGGTTACGAGGGAAAGGTACCTGGCTACCGGATCAGGCTCGCCCGTGGCTATATCGGTCCTGGAGGGGGGATACAGAGAAGACATCACTGTGGAGGAGGGCCTGGAGCTCGTCGTGGACGCAATGAAGTCCGCGCTGTCCAGAGACACCGCGACTGGAGATGGCATAGACGTAGCCATCATAACCGCAGAGGGGGTGAAGTTCCTGTCCAGAGATGAAATAGACTCGCTCCTGAAGAGAGTCTAAACCGGCGGCGTGGGGATTGGATGCAGGAGACTCTGCGTGGGCAGCACCTCCCGGCGGATCAGATCAAGAAGGTAGTGAAGAGAGAGCTCCAGAGACTCGGAAAGAACGGAGAGAATGTAAAGAAGGTGGATCTTGAGGGCCCGTTCATAGTAGTCTACGCGGTGGACCCGGCAATCTTAGTCGGAACCCCCGAGCTAGCAGAGCTGGCCAGGACCCTGAAGAAGAAGATAGTGGTCCTATCGGAGAAGCCGAAATTAGAGAAAGAATCTGACGCTATCGCGAAGATAAAGGAGCTGGTACCGGAGAGGGCCGAGATCGTCGACGTGATATTCGTAAAGGAGACGAGAGAGGTCTACATAATGGCGAAGAGGACGGGGTACGTCGTGGGAAAGGCGGGGAGTAAGCTAACCGAGATACTGAGGGAGACCGGCTGGAAGCCCGTGGTTATAAGAGCCCCGACGATGCAGTCCACCTTTCTGGAGACCCTGCAGAGGCTGCTCGTTGGGGGAGCCGTCGAGAGGAAGAGGAACATGAGGAGGATAGCGCTCAGAATATACAGAGAGCCCCTGGGGCTCAGGAGAGGCATCTACATAACGTTCCTGGGCGGGGCGAGAGAGGTCGGGCGGAGCAGCATTATGGTGAGCACGGGGGAGAGCACGGTCCTTCTAGACGCCGGGATAGGGGTAGGCTCGGGGGAGTTCTTCCCGAGGTACGACTCTCCGGACTTCGATCTAGACAACATAGACGCCGTGATAGTGACCCACGCCCACCTAGATCATGCGGGGGCCCTCCCGCTGCTCTACAAATACGGCTACAGAGGTCCCGTGTACGTAACCAGGCCTACGAGGGATCTAATAGCGCTCCTACTCTACGACTACATGAATCTGAGCAAGCGCGTAGGCTCGATACCCTTCTTCTCTGAGAGAGAAGTCAGGCTCCTTCTGAACCACATGATAACCCTCAACTATGGAGAGACTGTAGACATCTCTCCGGACATAAAGTTGACATTCTACAACGCTGGCCACATTTTAGGCTCGGCTCTGGCCCACCTGAACATAGTCTCACACAGACACAATATCCTCTACACAGGGGACTTTAGGTTCAGGAACACCAGACTGCTCAACAGGGCGGTGAGCAAGTTCCCGAAGTTAGAGACCTTGATAATGGAGTGCACCTACGGCGGGGAGAAGGACGTGATCCCCCCGCTGGCAGATGCCGAGAATCAGCTGATCTCTCTCATAGAGGAGACCATCGGCTCGGGGGGAAAGGTCCTCATACCGGCCCTCTCAGTCGGGAGGGCCCAGGAGATCCTACTCACCCTGGTCAAGTCTTTTGGAGAGGGGAGGCTACCCGACGTGCCAGTCTACATAGACGGGATGATATACGACGCTACCGCCATCCACACGGCCTACCCGGATTACCTCTCCAACTACGTGAGGGAGAAGGTCTTCAAGGAGGACGAGGACCCGTTCACCGAGCCCCACATATCCCCCGTCAGAAGCGCCGACGAGAGGGAGGCTGTGATAGAGGGCGGGCCGAGCATAATACTCGCGCCGTCTGGAATGCTTGAGGGCGGGCCCAGCGTGGAGTACTTCAGGAGACTGGCTGGAGACCCGAAGAATGCCATAATACTCGTCAGCTACCAGCCGGAGGGCACTCTGGGCAGGAGAGTGAAGGACGGGGCTAAGAGGGTAGAGATCATGTCTAACAGCGGAGTGGACGTAGTGGAGATCCGGGCGCTGGTAGCTAGCGTCGAGGGGTTCTCGGCGCACGCCGACAAGGTTCAGCTGCTGAGCTACCTGAACGTGGTCAATCCCAAGCCGAGGAGCGTGTTTCTAGTTCACGGAGAGCCTAAGAAGATCTCTGCATTCCACTCGCTGGCAGCGAGATCTATCAGAGG